>Ga0164318_10002873_pt1 | contig 16132 bp, 13 predicted proteins | sample GuaBasSedimGuay9_FD_113734 | JGI IMG/M metagenome (GOLD analysis project Ga0164318, IMG submission 113734) | Subseafloor sediment microbial communities from Guaymas Basin, Gulf of California, Mexico - Guay9, Core 4571-4, 0-3 cm | ecosystem: Environmental > Aquatic > Marine > Hydrothermal vents...
GGCCGCGCGTGGCCAGGCTGAATAAAGACTCCAGGGTCTGTCCCGTGACGCTGCATACGAACTCGATCTCCTAATATTGCACCACCTGAGAAGGGGCTGGTCGGATCTACAGCGAGCACCCCGAGGCTTTTCCCTGCAGCCCTGTAAGCCTCGATCATCTGATCCACCAGGGTACTTTTGCCTACCCCGGGAAACCCGCTAATGCCAATCACATAAGCAGTGCCGGTATGGGGGTAGAGCGCCTTGAGGAATTGTCTCGAAGAGACTATTCCGTCTTCGACATCCCTGATGAGCCTGGCAGTCGCCCGAATGTTGCCATGAAGGATCTTGTCTACGGTCTGCTCAACCGTTGACCGTTGTCCGTTGTCCGTTGTCATTGATTATGAGTCGCTTCGCTCCGATACTGGATGCTGGATATTTTGTCGCTTCGCTCCGATACTGGATACTGGATACTGGATACTGGATGCTGGATGCTGGATACTGGATACTGGATGCTGGATGCTGGATACTGGATGCTGGATGCTCCATACTACCTACTCCCTACTGCTCACTCCCTACTGTCTCAGACAGTTAGCTGTAAACCCTCATAGGCCATGATGACCTTGCAAGTATTATGCTGGCCCTTTGATGACAGGTAATCCAGAGCTGCCTGAAATTTTTTATAAAGTGTATAATCATCGTGAGCTGGGTCATGGTGGAAAAGCACCACGGTTTCAACGTTGGCTTGAATGGCTACATCGATGGCCATACGTGGCGAGCTGTGACCCCAGTCTTTTTTGCTTAATACCTCGTTCGTCCTATACTGGGCATCGAATACGGCAACCTTTGCATGAGAAACAAATGCAATGAATTTTTTTAGCTCGGATTCCGAAAGGTTGTTCAGTGCCATGTCGGTTGCGTATACAAAGGACCTGCCTTTTTTTTCAACGCGGTAACCAAACGAGTCCCCTGGATGCTTCAACTTGATGTTGGAAATGCTGATTCCTTCAATCGTCACAGTCTCTCCCTCCGACAGAGGGAGGAATTCAATACCGGCTTCCATGGCTTCAATTGAAACAGGGAAATACGAATATAATTGTTGTGACTTGACACGTTGCTCAATATCCGGATACGGGCTGTAGATTATTATTCGATTACCAGACACATAAGCGGGAAGGAAAAACGGAAAGCCCTGTATGTGATCCCAATGGGTGTGACTCAAAAAAATGTAAGCCGTTCCCCGTCCCTTACTAAATTTTCCTTTCATAAGGTGCGCACCGAGTGGCCTGATTCCCGAGCCGGCATCAAAGATAATTGCACTGTCACCTGACTGCAACTCAACACATGAAGTGTTGCCCCCGTAAGAGCCCTTTATATGCAAGGGGAGTGACTCCACATACCGTTTGGCGGCATCACCGTCTGCAATATCAGGGTTGGAAGCCCCTGTTAAAGCAAACAGTATCTTTTGCTTGATCTCTTGAGTACTCAAGGGTGTGGGGAGAGAACCACGTACACCCCATAATCTGACAACCATGTTTCATTCTCCTTAACAACTATCCGGCTGGAGCCCAAATCAGAAAATCGGTAACAATTAAGGTTTTTGAAAACATTTGCGTCTGTTTTTAAAAGAACTAAAACGCCCGTAACACTTTAGCTCTTTTAAAAAACAGACATATGGAGCGGACAGGCCATCCGATTGGAAACCGTCTCAAACTCGAGCCTAACTGAGCGTAAAGAAAAAACAGCGCTTAGAAGTTCAAATAACATCCATTCGGTCACAATATCAGTTATCGTCAAGGACGAATAGCCACCCTACTGTTTTTTCTCAACGCTCACTAATGCTCTCAGACAGTGAGCCAGTCTCCAATCGGATAGCCTGTCCGCCCTAATATTTTCAAAAATCTAAACTAATACAAACGCTACAAAAACCGCAAGCAGTTCTGACAACCAGGTACTCTTACTGTATCATTTTTTCCCTGACCTTTATCAGAGTTTTTAGTTTCTATCAACCTGAGATTTTAACTTTACTGTAGCTATTGTCGACCCGGCGACTCCACGTCAATCCTTTGACGTTTTTCCCATAGTTTTTTGGTAGGCAGTATCCATACTGCACAACTCAATTTAAAATTCGAAATCCGAATATCGAAATCCGAAACAAATTCGAAATTCTAATGTTCAAACGCCCTAAACACAAACCCAAGTGTTACTGTAAAGAGTTATTATTTCGGAGTATGGAGGTTTGGTTATTCGTGCTTGTTTCGAATTTCGAATTTCGTGCTTCGGATTTCAGATGACCCACCATCAGCCAGCAGCCATTCGCCATCATCTATATCAGAAATCCACGAGTATCGGAGGGCCGCGACCAATGCAAGCGCCAGGCTATTGGCACACTTGTTGCTACCTCAGTTTTCGTGGGCTGGCCCGTCGTATGTATGAATCAAAGTAGAAAATATAGTAACACTTTAGCTCTTTTAAAAAACAGACATACGGAACGGACAGGCCATCCGCAATAATATTTTCAAAAATCCAAACTGATACAAAATGTTTAACCGGTTTCCCCCGGGGCCCAGGTAAAGGAACCTTTGCGTTGGACGTTATCATCGGCATTGCGGACATGAAGGTAAGTCACGATCCGGATGTGACCCTGGTTACCTATTCGCTCGGTTCATGCATTGGTGTAGCGGTGTACGACACTGTGGCCAGGGTAGGCGGCATACTTCATTATATGCTTCCTGAGTCAGATGTAAACCCTGTCAGGGCGAAAACAAATCCCTATATGTTTGCCGACACCGGGATACCAATGCTGTTCAAGTCCTGTTACAAGCTCGGGGCTGTAAAGAGACAGATGATTGTCAAGGTTGCAGGTGGCTCTCAGGTGATGGATGAAAGCAGGGTTTTCAATATCGGAAAACGTAATTATGCCGCACTTAGAAAGATTTTCTGGCGGAACAACATCCTCATTGACGCCGAAGATGTCGGAGGGACTGTGAACAGGACTATGCGACTCAATATTGCTACGGGTGAAACCGTACTCAAGGTTTCCGGTCAGGGGTTTAAGACACTATGACAAAGATTGCCCCCATACTGAAATCTATCGAAAAACTCCCGCCATTTCCCAGGCTGGCCACCATGGCACTTACGGCCATGGAGGATTCCGAGTCATCTCTGGATCAGGTCGTTGCTATCATCGAGTATGATCAGGCCATTACAGCAAATGTATTGAGAATATGCAATTCGGCCTATTACGGGCTCAACAGAAAGGTCCACTCGCTGCGACAGGCCATGGTGTTGTTAGGCAATGCACAAATAAAGGAGATCATATTGGCAGGTACAGTTGTCCGTTTTTTTCGATCGTATAATAAAGGGTATGCTCTGGCCAGCGGGGAACTCTGGAAACATGCTGTTGGGACAGCCGTGATAGCCAGGATTATTTGCAGGCATGTAAGAAAAGCGGAGCCCCCGTCCCTGTTTACAGCCGCTCTTCTGCACGATGTCGGCAAAGTTGTGCTGAATTCCTTTGTTGACGGATACTTTGACAGGATTATTACCTTGGTAAACGAAAAGGACTATTCTTTTCTTGAAGCTGAAGCCGAGATACTCGGGATAAATCACGCAGAGCTGGGAGCAAGGATAGCTGAATCGTGGAGCTTTCCAGAAGATATTGTCTGCGCCATACGCCTACATCACAACCCCGAAAAAGACAACAGTGGCAGCCAGATTCTTCCAATCGTTTATCTGGCAAACATCATAACACTTTCGATGGGCATCGGGGTTGGTCGGGACGGCTTGTCTTACCGGGGACAAGAGAAAATCATGAAAGATTTTGGATTCAAGGCAAGGGATCTGCAGGAGATAATCATTACTTTTTATGATGAGTTCAATGAGATACGGGATATTCTGCAGCTATAACGGGGGCATAGGATGGCATTTAATGTGTTAATAGTTGATGATTCTTCGTCCATGCGCAACATCATCAAGAAGATAATTCAAATGTCGGGCTTTGACGTAGGGCACTTCCTGGAAGCAAGCAATGGCCGGGAGGCACTGACAATACTTGATAACACCTGGATAGATGTCATTATTTCTGACATTCACATGCCGGAAATGGATGGCGTTGCTTTCTTGCAGGCCATGCAGAAAAAGCCCACCCTCTCGGACACACCCGTGGTCATCGTGACGACGGAAGGCAGACAAGACCGGATTAAAGGTCTTTTGGCACTCGGTGCCAGGGCGTGCATTAGAAAGCCTTTCAAACCGGAGAAGCTCAGAGACACATTGATCGACGTGCTTGGCATCGACAGGAGCGGCATGGAAGGGGCCGGTGGTTCTCAAGGCTGTGATTTCTGAAAGGTTCGCCAGTGAGTGATATTAAGGTTCTCATTGTGGATGACTCGGCTATTGTTCGCAAGCTCTTTACAGAGGCGCTTTCAAGAGAACCCGGCATCCAGGTTGTTGGCACGGCGCCTGACCCTTATATTGCAAGGGACAAAATTGTGAGGCTGCAACCGGACGTTCTGACCCTTGACATAGAGATGCCGCGCATGGACGGCATTACCTTCTTGAAGAAGCTTATGAAGTATTACCCGCTTCCCGTCATTATCGTTAGCTCTCTGACACCCAAGGGGGGGAAATTAGCCCTGGAGGCTATGGAAAGCGGCGCCGTGGAGGTGCTGTCAAAGCCGGGATCAGCATACTCTGTCGGCCAGATGAAACAACAGCTTGCGGATAAAATAAGGGCGGCGGCAAGGGTGCGAATCCCGCAGGCAAAGCGGCAGAACATCTCAGATGCCAATGTTCAGGCCGGAGTCTCTTTTCGTTCACTTAAAGAAACGACCCACAAGGTCATTGCAGTCGGGGCATCAACAGGGGGCACCGAAGCCATAAAGGAACTCCTGACCAGGTTTCCGACAACGATACCAGGGATAGTTGTCGTGCAGCACATGCCTCCACATTTTACGACAGCCTTCGCAGAGAGGCTGAACAACTTGTGCGAGATTGCAGTCAAAGAGGCCGAAGACGGAGATTCGGTGCTTCCCGGTCACGCCCTGATAGCCCCTGGAAATTATCACATGGTGCTGAGGCGCAATGGGGCCCGATACCATGTGAATGTAAAGAGCGGGCCCATGGTATGTCATCAGAGGCCCTCTGCGGATGTGCTTTTTGCTTCCTGTGCCCGGTCTGCCGGTTCAAATGCCGTCGGTGTTATCCTCACAGGGATGGGCTCAGATGGGGCGCAGGGCCTGTTGAAAATGCGGCAGGCAGGAGCAAGAACCATCGGGCAGAATGAGGCCTCATGCGTAGTATACGGGATGCCAAAGGAGGCCTTTAAGATTGGAGCCGTGGAAAAAATGGTGCCCTTGGAACGTATTGCACCGGAGATCATAAACATGTTGCAGGCCGGCATGTAGGGCTGATTCATGAATCACCTTACAGCAGAAACAAACCCCGCGCGGGAATATATCTTGCAGAAACATGGGTACGGGCGATTCGTGAATCGCCCCTCCAGCATGAACCCTGATTGCACCCGGGTATCTCGGGCAACGGTGGACAGCCAATAACGCATAATGGTAAACGATCAAAATGACAAATCCTGGACAACGACAGGGTGCTGAGATAGTGGAGTGATCAACAGATGGATGACCACCTCAAGGCTGCGGCAGAAGCGATCGACAGGGTTGCCCTTCAAGTCGTAACCCTCGAGCCACACAACATACCGGCATGGGGTGACGTGCTGAATCACCTCGATGAAGTTATCGGCCTGTTTACTGAAGCGGGACAAAAGCCGCTGACCGAACTTTCAAAAAGTATAAAGTCCATTGCAGAAAAGGTGGTTCTCGATGAGCTGCCCTCACCAGAGGAAGGCATCAGAAAGATTGACTACGGCGTCGGCCTGCTCCAGGAAGTTCTAACAGATGTCAAAAATGGGCAGCCTGTCGAGGGGAAAATAGCGAAGTTTCTACATCAATCCGGTATGGTCGATTCCGACGACATCAGTGGCGAACGTGCCGAATCTGCAACTGATGACACGGGAGCAGACAAGCAAGAAGGCATGAACATCGCTGAAGACATTGAGCTGCTCAGGAGTTTTATTGCAGAATCGATGGAACACCTTGGAACCATAGAGGTAAAGGTGCTCGACCTTGAACAGGATCCAGAAAATACCGAGATCATCGATGCGATTTTCAGGCCCTTTCACACAATCAAAGGGGTTTCCGGTTTTTTGAATCTTGCCGACATCAACCGCCTTGCCCATGAAGTGGAGACACTGTTAGATGATGCGAGAGATCGGAAACTGGCTGTTGACGAGACCGTGACAGATCTTATCCTTGACGCGGTCGATTTGCTGAAGGCAATGATCAATCATATTGAAGAATCGCTTGATAAAGGTGTAGCGGAAAAGAGAGATTTCGGCCTGGAGAGCTTTTTGGATCGAATCAGAAAGATTCAGGTTATAGAGGTTCAAGAAGAGGCCCAAACCGAAACAAAGCGTGTCCCGAAAGGCGATGGCACGGACGTCGGAAGCATCCTGGCAAAAAAGGGTCTCGTGTCGGAAACGGATCTTGCAAGCGCCCTTGAAAAACAGAAACAACCACGCTCGCGCGATAAAAAAATCGGCGAGCTCCTGATCGAAGAAGATAAGGTAACAGCAAGGGATGTGGCAGGGGCACTTCGAGAACAAAAAAGACTGCGCGCCGGTGCTCATAAGACTCCCCCCGCAGCGGGCTTTGTAAAGGTAGATACGGAAAAGCTCGATAATATGGTTGATATGGTAGGTGAACTTGTGATTGCACAGTCAATGTTGTGCCAGGATATGAGTGGCATGGCGGCCAGGGACAAACAGCTTTATGCAAACCTGTCTCAACTCGGGCGGATTATCTCGGAAACCCAGAGAATCTCCATGTCCCTGCGCATGGTTCCAATCAGGCAAACCTTTCAAAAAATGATCCGCCTGGTCCGGGATCTTTCCAGGAAATCCGGCAAACAAGTTGCACTCGAGATGATCGGCGAGGAAACAGAAATAGACCGCAATATGGTCGATCAGATATATGATCCTCTCGTGCATATGGTGAGAAACTCTGTGGATCACGGAATAGAAAAACCGGAAGTCCGCAAAGCGATGGGCAAACCTGAAAAGGGTACCGTTACCCTCAAGGCATATCATAAGGGAGGAAATGTCATCATCGAAGTATCCGATGACGGAATGGGCCTTGACAGGGAAAAGATCATCACGAAAGCACTTGAGCGGAACCTCATCAGTTCCGGCGAAAATATCTCCGATCAGGAGATTTACAGCTTGATTTTTCGGCCCGGTTTTTCAACGGCGGACAGGGTGACCGATGTCTCGGGGCGGGGCGTGGGGATGGACGTCGTAAACCGCGCCATTGATGCCCTGCGAGGCAAGCTCGAAGTTCACTCAGCCAGGGGTCGTGGAACGACGATGCTGATCAAGCTCCCGCTCACTCTGGCCATTATTGACGGTATTATTGTTCGCACGGGAAATAGAAATTTCGTGATCCACACGGCTTCCGTAATTGAAGCCTTCAGGCCTGATAGGTCGGCGTGTAGCAGTGTAGTCAACAGAGGGGAGGCGATTAATATCAGGGGCACCCTCTACCCCCTGATCAGGCTCCATGACCTTTTTGGTTTCAACCCTTCGAATTATAATCCCTGGGACGCTATTGTGCTGGTTCTCGAAAGCGACGGTGCACGTAAGTGTCTCCTGATAGACGAAATCGTCGGCAAACAAGAGGTTGTAATTAAGAGTTTTGACGGCCAGTTGAAGCATATCAAAGGAATAACGGGTGGCGCCGTCATGGCTGATGGAAGGATAGGTCTCATCCTTGACGTGGCCGGGCTGTTTGAAATCAGCGAAGGGGCAAGTTGAGTTTGTGGAGAATACGATGAAACAAGAAATCATAAACATAGCGCTAAAAGAGGTCGTTTCCGACGTGTTCGAAAACATGTATTTTTTGTTCCCGGAACCCTTGAGACAAGCTGAGGAAATAGTTTCGTTGCCCAAGTCCTGTTTCAGGGCCAGCGTCAAAATAAAGCACAGATCAGAGGTTCTTGTGCTCTGTGCGTCTGAACAACTGGTGACAACCATGGCAAAGAATTTCCTGGGCACGGAAAAGCTTGTGGATGAGACCGACCTCATCGACGCATTCAAAGAGGCTGCCAACATCATTTCAGGAAACCTGGTAACAAGGTTGGCCTTTAACAGCAACGTCGTACCCGATATTCCGGTTGCAGAAAGATCCCAAGACTGCTCCGAACTTGCTTCGCCTGCGGGCAAGAACGAGGTTATTTTCAATATTGACGATGAATACCTAAAAGCGGGCTTCGTGATTCAAGGCGAGTGAACTGAAAGATAGGTACTAAATCTGAGTTGAATGGAGGCTAAGCTATGGACGTAAAATTGATTAATCCCTTTATTGATGCGACGTTTAATGTTCTTGAAACCATGGCTTCGACCAAGGCTACGGCGGGAAAGCCTTACCTGAAGCGAGACAAGACTGCCCAGGGCGATGTCACCGGCATAATCGGATTGACAGGCGAGACCAGGGGAACAATCTCTATCAGTTTCACCAAAAACAGCATACTGCCGATTGTTTCCAAGATGTTCGGAGAGGAAATGAAGGAATTAAACGATGAGATAAAAGATGCTGTGGGAGAAATTGCGAACATGATTTCCGGGCAGGCAAGGCAAGGGCTGGAGGAAATGGGCAGATCGTTAAAAGCAGCAATCCCCACAGTGATCATGGGCCCGAATCACACCATAACCCATGTGACCAATTATCCCATAATCGCGATTCCTTTCACAACTGGTAACGGAGCATTTACGATCGAGGTATGCTTTGAGGAATGACACGGAAGAGGGGCAATCCTTAACAATAACGGGCAACAAGGCCCTGGAAACGCTGCAATAGAAAAGGAGGAGAGGTATGGACTTAGGCATGAAAGTACTGGTCGTGGACGATTTTGCCACGATGCGGCGGATTGTAAAAAACATCCTTAAGGAAATCGGCTTCAAGAACATAGTAGAAGCCGACGATGGCTTAACCGCCCTTGAGGTGCTCAAGAAGGATAAGATTGACCTTGTCTTGGCCGATTGGAATATGCCCAGGATGACCGGGCTCGACTTGTTGAAAGCGGTGAGAAGCGATGAATCTCTGAAAAAGACACCTTTTGTGATGGTTACTGCAGAAGCACAAAAAAGTTGTGTCCTGGAAGCAGTTCAGGCAGGAGTGAGCAACTACGTTGTAAAACCCTTTACGGCAAATACAGTCAGGCAAAAATTAGAGCAGGTATTTTCAAAATAGCAATCTCCATTTCCTGGAGCCCACGATGTAATCAGCGGCTGCCGGCAAAGCCCGGGGCTATAAAGAGGGTTCACAAGAGTTGTTCGCCAGACGTAAAACTCGAATATCGAAGCACGAAATTCGAAACAATTCCAAATGACAGAAAATGTAACACTTTAGCTCTTTTAAAAAACAGACATACGGAGCGGATAGGCCATCCGATTGGTGACTGGCTCACTGTCTGAGTTTGAGACGGTCTCCAATCGGATGTCCTGTCCGCAATAATATTTTCAAAAAGCTAAACTGATACCAGAAAATCAAATGACCGAAGCAATTCCGGGCACTATTTGCCTAAAAGATAGCATGGTTTGCAGGTTTGACTTATACGGCAAAGACCCTTTGAGTTTCACCCAAACTTATCAGGATTCATTGATGTCGATTTGATTACCGTGTCCCCTTCCTTTACCCCTATCTCCTTTGCAATAACGGGGCACTTGACCTTCAGCAGATAGAATACAGGCCTTTGTTCGCCGGAGAGGCTCTCGTAGTTTCCCTGCCCTTTGCTGATGATTAAATCCGCTTTCTTGAAGTGATCCCGGAATTCCGGGGAACATCTTGCAAGAATGGTCCCCGGGGCGTCACATCCTGAAGAGACCACTACCGCAACCTTGTCCAGGCCGCTTGCTATGGCATCTTCCATTGTGGCATCGTTGATCACTGGCCTGTCCCTGACCGCATATGTAACGGGTCTGCCCATGGTTTCAATCAATATCCTGTCAAAGACTGTCTCTCCGGCATTGTCTCCCAGATAAAGTATGTCCCGGGCGCATCGGACCGCTTCTTCAAACATCTTGTAATGGTTGATAGCCGGTTCCCGTTGAACAGTCTCTTCAATATCTTGTTCCAGCACAAAACGAGGGTTTGCCCCAAAATCGATGACATTTCCTGCAATAGCAAGTCTTACAGCAGTTTGTAAGGGGTTGTCGGCGCTCTCTACCATCTGTTTTAAAGCAGGGTAAAGATCAAGGGCCTTTTTGAGGTTTTCCTCCTTCAGGTGCCTGAAGGGATCGTCTACACCTGTGATCTGCCGGACAGTGCGGTAGACGAGTCTTCCGGTTTCGGGCGGCGGGCTGTCCAGGGGAATCTCGGCAACAAGCATCCCAACCCTGTCCAGCACCTCCTTGATTTTTGCCTCATCATCAACGGCAGCCCGTGCAGCAAAAAGGGCCTGCTTGAAAAAACAGGGAATACAGTCGAGATATGTTTTCATGAGGTGGTAGCCGTTCTGGTTTGTCGCTTCGCTCCGATACTGGATACTTTGGTCGCTTCGCTCCGATACTGGATGCTTTTGTCGCTGCGCTCCGATACTGGATACTGGCTACTGGATACTTGATAGTTTGTCGCTTCGCTCCGATACTGGATACTGGATGCTTGATACTTGATCACGTCAAGCTATCCAGCAGCAAGCAGCCAGCATCCAGCACCCAGCACCTTCTTTACTGCCTCAGAAATGCGGCGTATCCCTTATACGTCATATAGATGTCGGCCTTGCTTGCAATCTCAAACGGGGAGTGCATCGAAAGGATCGGCGTGCCGCAGTCTAAGACCTCCATGCCATAAACGGCAAGAAACTTGGCAATCGTGCCGCCACCCCCTTCATCTACTTTTCCCAATTCCCCGGTCTGCCAGACCACTCCATTTTCGTTAAACAACTTTCGTACTTGGGCGACATATTCGGCGTTGGCGTCACTTGAGCCGTACTTGCCTCCGGTGCCGGTAAATTTTGTGATACAGACACCGTATCCTATCCTGGCAGCATTTCGTTTTTCGTGCACGTTCTGGTAATCCGGGTCAAGGGCGCCGTTTACATCCGCAGACAACGCCTTCGAAGACATCAAACAGCTCCTGAGCGCCTTTCCGCTTGGTTCCTGGCCGCTCACTTCAAAGAGATCCGCCACGAAGTCTTCCAGAAAGCGAGATTTGGCCCCTGTACTTCCATCGCTTCCTATCTCTTCCTTGTCCATGAACAGGACAACGGCTGTTGTCTCGGGTTCGGTCAGTTCCGTCAGGGCCTCGAGTGAACAATATGCACAAACCCTGTCGTCCTGGCCATAGGCGCCCACAAGGCTTCGGTCCCAGCCCACATCGCGGGCGCGCCCTGCAGGCACAACCTCAATTTCAGCACTCATCAGATCTTCTTCAATGAAACCATAACTTGAAAAGAGGTGTTCAAGCAAAGCCAGCTTGAAACGTTCTTTAGTTTCGTCATTGCCAAGGGGGAGGCTTCCTGCGAGCACGTTTAGTTTTTCGCCTTCGAACGCCTCGGACACCTTTTTGTCTGCCTGAACCTTACGCGCAAGATGTGGCAGGAGATCAGCAATAGTAAATACAGGATCATCGTCTGCTTCGCCAATTTTCAAATCAACACGACTCCCGTCTCTCTTCAGGATGGTGCCGTGCAGGGCTAAAGGCCGGGCAAGCCACTGATACTTTTTTATGCCGCCGTAATAGTGTGTCTTTAGAAATGCAAGATCTACTTCTTCATAAAGGGGATTCTGTTTCAGATCGAGCCGGGGGGAGTCAATATGAGACGCAATCAAACTGACTCCCGATGCAACAGGTTTTTTGCCAAGCAAAGCGAGTGCAATATTTTTATTCTTATTTATCTTGTAAAACTTGTTGCCCTTCCTGGTTCTGGTAATGTCTTTAAATCCCTTCTTTCTCGCGAAGGCCTCGATCAGACGAACAGCCTCCCGCTCCGTTTTTGCACCATCAAGAAAGGCTTTGTATCGTTCGCAAAACTCAAAGACTTCCTTTTGTTGGGCAGACTTTAGCACGTCCCACACAAGCCGCGGCTTGCGGGCGAGCCGTTTTCTGAGTTCCTCAACTTTCCTCTTCGTTACATTTTTTTTCATCTGTTTTTCTCCTGTTGTTTCGTCGGCGGGCAATCCTCGGATTTCGAATTTCGAATTTCGAAGCACGAATATCGAAACTATAGCAAATGACAGAGGTTCCGACGCAGAGCATCGGAACCAGGATAAAATATTATTGCGGATAGGCCTGTCCGTTCCATATGTCTGTTTTTTAAAAGAGCTAAAGTGTTACGGGCAATCCTCACCCACGAAAATTCGAAACTCAAAGTACCTCTCTTTTCAAGGCGTAAGCCGCAAGTCCGAAACAATAGCAATATCGGTTCCGACGCAGAGCATCGGAACCAGGATAACAAGAGCAAGCCCCCTGGGTATCGGTTCCCCAGGATAATTTCGAATTTCGAATTTCGAAGCACGAATATTGAAACTATAGCAAATGACAGAGGTTCCGACGCAGAGCATGGTTCCGACGCAGAGCATCGGAACCAGGATAATTTCGAATTTCGAATTTCGATATTTATCCTCTCTATTCTCGTCCCTGCGCTCTGCGTGGGGATGCCCTCCAATAGGCGCTCTGCGCCTGTTCATTCCCACCGCTTTTACGTCATTCCCGCACAGAGCCTGGCCCAGCGAAACAGGGTAAATTCGAATTTCGAATTTCGAATTTCGAATTTATTCACGCAGCCGGGCCGGCGGTTCCGACGCAGAGCATCGGAACCAGGATAATTTCGAATTTCGAATTTCGATATTTATCCTCTCTATTCTCGTCCCTGCGCTCTGCGTGGGGACGCCCCCCCCTGGGTGTCGGTTCATTTCGAATTTCGAATTTCGATATTCGGATTTCGGATTTAGTCTATTTACCAAAGAGATCTTAAAGGCAGAACCAGTCGACTACCTATGATTTGCTTTCGAGGATCAGTGTTACAGGCCCATCGTTGATCAGGGAGACAGCCATCTTTGCCCGGAACTGACCGGTGGATACAGTTATCCCTTTTGACTTAACCCGATGGATGAAGTATTCATAAAGTCTTTCAGCCACCTTCGGGGGAGCCGCTTCGACAAAGGACGGTCGGCGCCCCTTGCGGCAGTCACCCAAAAGCGTAAATTGCGAAACCACCATGATTTCCCCGCCTGTATCCATAAGTGAAGCGTTCATCTTCCCATCGCGATCCTCAAAGATACGCAGGTACACAATCTTTTCAGATAGATAATCTGCATCCTTTTCGCAATCACTGCGGGAAATGCCCAACAGCACAAGGAGGCCGTGCCCGATCCGACCTACCGTTTTACCACCCACCTGAACCTCCGCCGCTGTGACCCGCTGAATTACAGCCCGCATTTGAAAAACCTTCTCTATCTGATAACCTGTATCGGAATCGTAGATATTTGTTGCCGGGCCGGGTTAGGTGATTCAGGTTTCAGGTTTCTGAGACCTAAAAATAGTCCGAACGAGGAGAGGGGGGAGCCCCGACTTGTTGTCCTCAATTTGTAATTCCCGGCCCAATCCCACCATCAGTCGTTTCTACCATTGATTTTCATACACTTCAAGAGTAGAATAGTACTTTTGCATAACTCCTTTGAATGTCCATCTTTTGAGAAACCCAAACTGTTAAAAATGCAGAAAAGAAAGACCTTCCACCGGGGTTCCCCGGCACGGCGCGAGTCACAATTTCTAAAAATAAGGGCGGGGGCCGATCCACGGCTGAAAAAAGTTTTCGCCAGGGTCGGCGTGCCCGCCAGAAAACCCTTCAAGCCGGACCCCTTCCAGGTAAAGGCCCTTGCTGCAATTCGCCGCACGGATTGTCTGGTTTCCGCTCCAACAGGCTCCGGGAAAACATGGATTGCCGTTGAAGCCATCCGCCGCATTCATAAGAAAGGTGGCAGGGCCTGGTATGCCTCGCCGCTAAAGGCGCTGAGCAACTCAAAGTATCTTGAGTTTATCGAGGAATTCTCCGCCCAAGACGTAGGGATATTGACAGGCGACCGCAGGGAGAACCCCGATGCCCCTATCATTGTTGGAACCACGGAGATTCTCCGCAATCAGCTTTATGATGCCATGCACGAAGGCATAGACCTCGCCGCAGACATCGTAATTCTTGATGAAGCCCATTTTATGGGCGACGAAGACCGCGGCGTTGTGTGGGAAGAGATCATGATCTATTTACCTGTACGGGTCAACCTGCTCCTCCTTTCAGCCACCATAAACAATTGCAAACAGATTGCTGGATGGCTGGAATCTATACGCTCAAAGCCGTGCGTGGTCGTGGAAGAAACGGGACGTCCCGTACCGCTGTTTCCCCTTTTTTTCCACCCCTCCGGCAAACTCCTGCCTCTTTTAAGCCGAAAGGGAGTTGATAAAAAGGTCGAGGCTTATCTACGGATCTCCGCCCCGCCACAGCTTGCCCGCCCGGGGCAGCCCCCGCCTTTTGGAGAGATCATAAGAGTTTTGAGAAAATACGACTTGCTTCCGGCAATCTTTTTTCTCAAATCACGCGCAGATTGTGACGCAGCGCTCGAAGCCTGTATCAATGGCCGGGATAATCAAAAAGCGAACCGCACTCCATTAAACCAGAGAATCAATGAACTCGTCAGAGGCCACCCGCGCGTGGCAGGCCACAAGCAGTTGTGGCACCTGCGCAATCTGTCCGTGGCAGCGCATCACAGCGGGCAGCTTCCTGCATGGAAACTCCTCTGTGAGCGCCTGATGACAGAAGGTTTACTCGAAGCCGTATTCGCTACATCCACGGTGGCCGCGGGGGTTAATTTCCCGGCCCGAACGGTGGTGTTTTTAAACTCCGACCGCTACAACGGCCGTGAATTCGTACCTCTCAACGCCACCGAGTTTCATCAGATGACCGGCAGGGCAGGCAGGCGAGGAAAGGATCATATCGGTTTTGCTCTAATCGTTCCGGGAAAATTCATGGATGTCAGGCTGATTGCAAATCTTTGCCAGATGCCGCCCGAAGATATTATCAGCCAGGTCAAAACCGATTTTTCCATGGTCCTGAACCTGCTTTTGTCTCACAACCCGGAGCAAATAAAAGAGATCTTCCAGAGGTCTTTTGCCACATATTCAAACCTTGTTACACAGGAACCCGGCCTGGATGAAAAGATTAAGAAGGCCGGCCGCAAGCTGATGGCATTTCTCCCGGGAGCCCTTTGTGAAGGGCCTGAGGTTGTGCTTGATCTCATGAGAAAACGGACTGCTTTGATCCGCGAAATTGCCAATCTCAATCATAGACTCAAGGTGCTTGAGTCAAGGCTTTCTAAACTCAGATATCTCGTCCCGGGGCGGCTCTTTCTGGATCGTCGTGACCGGGCCTACTGTGTCATCAAATATCAGCTAAGACGGGAGGGCCAGGGGGTGCTTGCCTGCCGGGTGAAGCAAAAAGCTCGCCGGCGGGCCGGGCGCTTGAGAATGAGGTGGTTTGAACCGAGAAAGGTTTCAAAAATACTCGACAGAGTACTCGACCTGCCACCCGTCGATGACACGTACAGCGTTGTAAAGCTGATGACCCGGGCTGCCCGGGAAGAGCTTCCGCCGGTACTGGAAGAGCTTACCATGGGAGAAAAAGAGGTCTCTGAGCTCACACCCTTAAAGGACCGTATAGCTTTTCTTGAACAGGAACTGGGCAATCTAATCTGTAACAAATGCTGTCAATTCAAGAGATGTCACGGAAAAATAAGAGGGGCTTTCAGGCAAGCGCGCGACGAATTTGCCCTTATGTGGGATACTGCAAATGCGGTGCGCATGCGCTTATGGAATGATTTTGTCAAACACCTTGAATGTCTAAAGGCAGAGGGGTTCGTAAGTGAAGAAAACAAGCCGACCCCTGATGGTATCTGGGCATCTCAACTCCGGCTCGACAGGCCACTGCTGATTGCAGAAGGTTTGCGCAGGGGGCTTTTTCCGCCCGAGCCCGCCCTGCTGGCTGCCCTGGTGGCGCCGTTCGTGTCTGAGCGTGAAATGGATGTAAAGTTAGA
>Ga0164318_10002874_pt1 | contig 16132 bp, 18 predicted proteins | sample GuaBasSedimGuay9_FD_113734 | JGI IMG/M metagenome (GOLD analysis project Ga0164318, IMG submission 113734) | Subseafloor sediment microbial communities from Guaymas Basin, Gulf of California, Mexico - Guay9, Core 4571-4, 0-3 cm | ecosystem: Environmental > Aquatic > Marine > Hydrothermal vents...
GCGGGTGCGCCTGTCCAAAATTCAAAACAAATATTATCTGAAAAGCCTTGCTAAAAAAGCTTGCACGCGATTCATCCCCTACCTAAAGGTTGGGGATTTCTCGCTAAGATGTGTTAAATCTGCCTTCACTAAAAGTTTTTAAGTGATGGTCCTTTATCTGTTGTGGAGAGATTTAAGAGCAGGGGCATACGGGTTGCGACAAAAGTCCAGGAGAAAGAAATAAAGGAAATGGCGTTGCAACTCAAAAAAAATCCTTTGATGGTTCTGCCCGAATGCCAGAACGAATGCAGGAAATGCTACTTCAAAGGGCTGAGAGCAAAAATTGAGAAAATAGAAGGCGCAGATGAAAGGAAACTTGAAAAGTATTCGTCTGGAAAGGATCTGGCTGCTGCTGTTGCAGGAACAATACTTCTTGCAGATTCAAAGATTTCTTACTTTGCGGCAAAGAAGATAGAGAATACAACATATGTTTATGCCAGAAAAGGGAAGGCAAGAGATGAAAAACTTCTCGCAGTGCAGAACTTCAAAGACCCACACATAAGAATGCTCGGGATAATGGACATTGCCTCAAAGAAAAAAATTTATGTTTATTCCGTACAGAACAAGATGATATGCCGGGGAAACAATCCTGCCCCTCCCAGCGAATTCATGCAGTTTGTAATGAAGAAATTGGGAGTGGAAAAAGGAATGTGCAGACATCTCCTGAAAGGTGAGAAAAGAACATACATAAAAATAGAGTGGCTGCCTGCAAAAACAGAGATAAAGATATGCGAGGAATGTGCCTCCCGCAACACCATGATGGAGATGACAAAATATTTTTACTCGCCAAATATAGAAAATGAGTTCAAAGCAGAGGTCATAGGAGAGTTCATATCGTGCAATAAAAAATGCGATGAATGCCTCATAAGTGAAGCCCTTGAAACCAAAATGGATGACTCATACTACATACAGGGTAAGATAGACGATAAAAAGTTCATAGAGAACTGGCACAAAAAAGTTCAGTGGAACATAGAGAAAATGCATGAGGGCGTAATTATACTGGACGGCATATGCTATGGCAGGGACGCAGAGTCGGCAATGAAAAAACTCAAACCCAGCAAATGGGAGGAAATCGCCCTGAACTACATATTCGGAAAAATAGAGAAGCCCCTCATCATGGAAAATGCCACCCCAAACAAAATAATTTCAAATTACTGGAATGAACACGGAAACGGCATACTTAAGGAGATTGCAGGCGATGACTGGGAAAAATTTGCGGACAGGAAATCAACACCCCCTGAACTACTCGAAAGGGCATATATGGAAACCGAAAAGAGTAAGATTCTAAAAAACCTTCCCAGTTACAAAAACCTGCCCCCTCTTGCAGAATTTGCTGACAGGATAGCAAGGGCATACCGCGTTGGGGGTCACACAGAAGCAATGAAGGAAATACATGGAGAGAATATGGATGTAAAAAAGAAGGCAATAGCATATGCCTTCCTGCTCGCATTCAACAAAGCAGAAGGGGAGGAATGGAAGTACTCGGACATGGAGAAAGACTTCGGGCGCCACCTTATGAGATATGCCTCTGAACTCCTCAAAAAGGAGGGAGAGGAATATGGAAAAGTGCTTCAGGAAATGCTGACCATGACAGGTTCTACTCAAAAACTCGAGGAGTGAAATGGAAAAATCGTGCGGTGCGGTGATTTTCTCGAAAAACGGAAAGAGAGAGTATCTCCTCCTGAAATACGGCTGGGGGCACTGGGGATTTGTGAAAGGACATGTGGAGGAAGGCGAAGATGAAAAGCAGACGGTGCTCAGGGAGGCGGAGGAGGAGGCGGGCATAAAAGCAGAGCAACTGGAATTCATTCCCTCTTTCAAAGAAAAAATAAGTTATTTTTACACAAGTGAGGGAAAGAGAGTTTACAAGGAGGTTACATACTTCCTTGCAAAAAGCAGTGAAAAAAATGTTAAACTTTCACACGAGCATACTGACTACAGATGGCTGCCATACAAAGAGGCTATGGAACTGCTCACATATCAGAATGATAAAAATGTTCTTTATAAGGCGGAAAAATTTCTTGACAATTAGGTAAACAACCGCTCTCCGCCATAACAATCATGGTGACTATCATAGCAATATTACAAATGGTCCTGCCATAAATATGCTGGCAGATACAGACGAATTTCCAACATTTATTATAAGAATGCCGGGACCAATGCCGAAAGGCATAATTCTCACCGTCGTTTCGTTAACGGGCGGATTTATAACACCTTCCACATAAATCCCGAAAAACACAGTGCCTATCAGTTTTACAGACCATTCTATTTCGGAAACGTTTTCTCCTTCCAGGATTGTGATTGTTATTGTTATGCCAAAGCCACCACTTATCGTTATCATGACCTGGGAATTGACAGATTGCTCCTCGGCGCTTCCAGAGAAGGATGGCAGAAGCAGCATCAAAGGCACAATCATGCATAGAAGCCTCCCTATTTTCATATTTATTCCATTATAGATAAGAATGATGATTTATACGCTTTTCGCTTCTACAGATGAAATATCATTACCTGCATTTTGTCCGATGCGCCTGCTCCCTTGCTGTCATACGCTTTTACCATTATCTCATGGCTTCCCAGTGCGCGCTCATCCCATAGCCAGGCATACGGCTCCTCGCTGTCGCTGTATTTCATCTCTCCGTCTATATAAAATTCCGCATTTTTTATATCAAAATTCTGGGCTGGCGCAGCCTCAATATCTATCCTTCCGATTATCACAGGGGAGGGAAGAGGCATTATTTCTTTATTGAAAAGATAAAGTGCGCTTTCGGGCTTTGATATTTCCACCCCTGGCATTTCATGAACCAGCGTGAATTTGTCAAAAGAAGTGCCGTTTGTATATTTTGCAGTGCATCTTATTTCCATGTCCTGCAGGGATACATTGAGAACGCAGTAGTGGAATGCCTTCATGCTTTTCTCCACAAACCAGGCATCTTCAGGATCATACAGCGGGGCGCCTGCCCCTCCTGTGACAATATAGGTTATGTCATTTATGTGCTCTGTTCTCTGATAGTAGTGGTTGTGGGACTGGAACACCATATCCACCCCATATTTTTTAAACAGAGGTGCCCATACCGCCCTTATATCCGCTCGTGAACTGTGCCCTCCACTGCAGTATATGGGCTCGTGGAAGCACACTATTTTGAAGGGCTTATCTGTTGAAGATAAATCGTCCTCAAGCCATCTGTACTGGGGCGAGCCTGCCCCCCACGCCCCATAGTTATCGAGCACGATGAAATGGCATGGTCCGTAGTCAAAACTGTACCACCTCTCGTTGTTTGGCAAAGAAAAAATTTCGTAGTATCTGCTGTTATTGTGCTCATGATTTCCGAGCACGGCAAACATCGTCGAGTTCTGGAGCAGCGGCATCGAAATGTCAAGCCATCTGTTCCACTGCTCGATGCTTGAACCGTTCCCGACCATGTCTCCTCCGTGTATCACAATGTCAGGATGTTCCCTGTTTACCGCATCTGAAACTTCCTTTGCATGCACCCAGTTATCCCACGTACCGCGGCTGTCACCGAATATAACAGTTTTGAAATATCCCCTGTTATAACAATTACTGGCGAGTTCGAACTCAAAAGCCCTGCTTTTCACACCATCTGATGCAACCCTGTAATATCCCCTACTGAAAGTCGGAGTTATGACAACTTCATGATGATATCCTGAAGGACTGTATTTGACAAAAAGATGGCTTTCGTTTTCCCAGTACTCAACGCTGTTATTTGTTGTGGCAGCAGATGTTTCCCATACAACTGTTATGCTATTGTCCGTAACATTCTGCGTGTACGGACCCAATACAATCTCCTGGCTGGAAAATGAAAAGCCGTTCAACTGTATAAATGAAAGCAAGAGAACGGTGAAAATGAAAAATGCGGAAAGCCTTCCAGCATTACCCATATTTTCATATTGAAAAAGGGCAATTTATAGTTTTGCAAAAAGGAAAAGTTTTTTAGATGAATTATCTTACGGGTATGTTAATGGGGGCCCGTGGGGTAGCTTGGTTTATCCTCGTGGCTTTGGGAGCCATGAACCCCGGTTCAAATCCGGGCGGGCCCATTTCCCATAAAAAATAAAAATGCGCTTTGCATTATCAACCATTCCCGCCTTAGCTCAGTCTGGCTGGAGCGGCCGGCTGTAGACCCAATGGCCGTCTGGCCCTGCTGCCGAAACCGGCAGGTCCCCGGTTCAAATCCGGGAGGCGGGATTCTTTTTATTTCTCCTGACAATTTTTATACCCCTGCGAGTTTTTATCCCATGATATCTGTTGCCACCTGGAACGTGAATTCAATAAGGGCAAGGATGGAACTGCTCAGGGAGTGGCTGCATGAAGAAAAAATGGACATTGCATGCATACAGGAAACGAAGGTTACAGATGATGAATTTCCTTATGATGAACTGAAGGAAATGGGTTACAGTATAGCTGCAAAGGGGCAGAAGGCATACAACGGGGTGTGCACTCTTTCGAAATATTCCTTCTCATCTGTGAAAAAAGATTTTGAGCATATAGAAAGGGGGGAGAAGCGCATCATTGAGGTGGTTGCTGAAGGCATCAACATAATAAATGCATATTTTCCTCACGGAAAATTTCCGGGGTCGGAATCATTCCATTACAAAATAGATTTCATTGAAGGGCTGAGAGATTACCTCGACAAAAATTTTGATTTTAAGAAAGATAAAGTAATCATACTAGGAGACTTTAACGTCGCTCCAGAGGAATTGGACGTATATGATGCAGATGCCCTTGAGAACACCATAGGTTTTCACGAGAGGGAGAGAGAGGCATTGCTTTACCTTAAAGCTTGGGGATTTGTTGACTTGTTCAGAGAAAAAAATAATGGGATGAGGGAATACACATGGTGGGATTACAGGAGCGCATCCTTCAAAAGAAACGCAGGCATGAGAGTGGACCACATATGGGCATCTGAAAAACTGGCTGCAAGATGCGTGGAATGCTCAATAAACAGAGGGATGAGAGCAAAGCCAAAGCCCTCAGACCACGCACCTGTGAAGGCTGTTTTTGAGATGTGACACTTTTCCGATACATACATATATGCATGATACATTTAACCATTGATAATTTGGAAGAAGACGAAGATGAAAATAAACTCGAAGAAAGCAACGAGGGTGAATACGTAAGGATACGCCTCCCCAATCGTAAGGAGGGAGAAATGTTTGCAGTTGCAGACCAGCTTGTAGGAGGCAGCAGGGTAAGGGTTGTGTGCGAGGACGGCAAATCCAGAATGGGCCGCATAAGGGGGAGAATAAAGAAAAGGAAATGGATAAGGAGCGGAAATCTTCTGATAGTAAGACCATGGGATTTTCAGGATGACAAGGCAGACATATTGTACTGCTATACCCCCACTCAGGCATCAAACCTTGCCAGGAGGAATAAGATACCGGACAACATAAACGTATTCTAAGATGAAATGGAAGGCAGATTTTGAGGATTTTTTATCCGGGAGAACGGAAAGCGAGGTATTTGATAAATCCACGCTCATGTCCCTCTGGAAACTAATGGACAAAGGCATAATAGAACTGATAGATTTTCCAATTTCCACAGGAAAGGAGGGAAATGTTTTCCGCGGGAAAAACAGAGATGGGTTTGTTGCTGTCAAAATTTACAGAATAAACACAATAACATTCAGAAACATATCAAAGTATCTCCAGTATGATGGGCTCGTGAATGTCAAAAAAAACAGGAGGAGCGTGATATATGCATGGTCAAACAAAGAATTTGCAAACCTGTCACGGCTACATGAAGCGGGCGTGAGAGTTCCTGAGCCAATTGCAATAGACGGGAATGTGATTGTAATGGAGTATATAGGTACGGAAGAAATGCCTGCGCCCCTGCTGAAGGATGCCGAAATGGAGGAGCCAGAAACGGTTTTCGATGACGTAGTTAAGAATATGAGTTTGATGTACAAAAGGGCAGGACTTGTCCATGCAGACCTCTCGGAATACAATATCCTGTATCAGAAGGAGGTGGTCATCATAGATGTGGGGCAGACAATAAAAGCGAAAAACCCTATGGCTTACAAGTTTCTTGAGAGGGATGCATACAACGTTGCAAAATTCTTTGGAAAATTCTTTGAGGTGGATAAAGATAAAATACTCAAACAAATTCTGGAGGAGAAAATATGAGATTTGTTAAGATACCTGCCGAGAGGGTGGCAGTACTCATAGGAAAAAACGGCGAAGTAAAAAAGAGTATTGAGGAGCAGGGAGTTGAGTTGAATATTGATTCAAAAAGTGGAGATGTCAGCATAAAAAGTGATGACGCAGTAAAAGAACTTGATGCTCAGAATGTGGTGAAAGCAATAGGCAGGGGATTTTCCCCCCAGAATGCAATGCTTCTCTTCAGGGATGACCACTATTTTGAACTCATAGACATGAGAGACTATGTTGGAAAAAGAGCGAAGCACATCCATCGCGTGGCAGGAAGGATAATAGGAAAAGGGGGCAAAACCAGAGCTGCAATAGAGCACGCAACAGGCGCAAAAATATCCGTTTACGGTACAACAGTGGGCGTTATTGGGAAGGTGGACGGCATAGACGTAGCAATGAAGGCGATTGAAATGCTGCTCAGCGGCTCGAACCATTCAACAGTCTACCACTTCCTGGAAAAGGAAAGAGAGAGGATGAAACTCGAGGAATTCGGATTGAGATAGATTTAAATTTGAAATGAGAAACGGCTTCTCCTAACTGAATTTCAACTGCTGCATCAGGCGGCGCTGCATTTTTTTGTTGGAAAGCCCTTTCATCATTTTCTTTGAAGTGTTATAATATTTCAGAAGTTCTTTGACATCCCTCACTTCCATACCTGCCCCTCTTGCTATGCGGTTCATGCGGGAAGATTTTATGAGATGAGGCTCTTCCATTTCCTTCTCTGTCATTGAATCCATCAAACTTTTGAATTTCTTCAATTTTTCCTGTGTCTGGTGCATGTCAGACCCTTTCATTTTCTGACCCAGCCCTCCCGGAAGCATCTCTGCTATCTTGCTGAGGGAACCCATGCCGGACACCATCTCCATTTGCTCGTACATGTCCTTCAACGTAAATTTGCCCGACATCAATTGCCGCGCGCTTTTTTCCAGTTTCCCCTTGCCTTTTTTCTTTGCAAGTTCCTCCGCCTTTTCCAGCAGCCCCTGTATGTCACCCATTCCCAGAAGGCGGGATAAAAATCTGGTGGAATCGAACTTTTCTAGGTCATCTATGTGCTCCCCCGAACCTATGTATAGAATGGGGGCGCCTGTCTCCGCAACAGCAGAAAGAGCGCCTCCGCCCTTTGCAGTGCCGTCCATTTTTGTGAGTATGACGCCTGTTATGCCTATTGCGTCATTGAAAGCCTTTGCCTGCGGACCCGCCTGCTGTCCTGTCGATGCGTCCATGATGAGTATTTTCTCGTCCGGCTTCGCCACCTTAAAAATTTTTTTCATCTCGTCGATGAGGTCTTTTTCAAGGCTGTGCCTTCCGGCAGTATCGACTATTATCACATCGTATTTTTTCAGCTTTTCCAGCCCTTCCCTGACCACCTTCACTGCATCTTTCCCTCCGCCGTAAACAGGAACATTTATTCTGTCAGCAATCTGTTTCAACTGGTCGTAGGCAGCAGGGCGGTGCACGTCACCAGCTATCAGGGCAGGCCTGAGCCCCTTCTTCTGAAAATACTTTGCAAGCTTTCCGCATGTCGTTGTCTTTCCCTGCCCGTAAAGTCCTACCATCATAATGACCTGCTTCTTCAAAGGCAGTTCTCTCCCATCGCCGAGCATTTTTGAAAGCTCGTCATGAACTATCCTGATAACGTGCTCGCGGTTGCTCATCCCCGGCAGCGGCTTTTCTTCAAGAGCCCTTTTCTCTATTTCCTTTGATATTTTGAGAACAAGAGAAACGTTAACATCAGCCTGTATGAGGGCGCGCTGTATGTCCCTCACAACTTCCTTGATAAGTGACGCATCGATATGGGGTGCATTTGCAATTTTTTTCAGCGTGCCTCTCAGGGCATCTCCCAATCCCTCAAGCATTGAATCAAAAAAAGAGATGGTTATATAAGGGTTGTGCAAAACCTGTCATGAAATTTTGTAAAGTGCACTTTACAAAATTTTAAAATACAATTTAATTATTTGTTTCGTCTGTAAAAATTCCTTTACATAGCATATAAATATTCTTCCAAACTTAATTTTTGATGGCATTATCCAACAAAAAAATTGAGAGGATTGACATAGAAGAGGAATTACTGGAAAAAGCCACGGAATGCCATAAAAAGTTCTCATGCCTTGATTGCGAAAAAAGGAGCATGTGCGAAGCAGAGTACGGAATAAGCAAAGATTTTATTTTTGTAAAAAGAAACGGCTCGCCTTACTGCAACTACAGAATTTTTTATGGAGATGGAACAATATGCCACTGCCCCGTGAGAGTTGCAATATATAACAGATACCGCATATAGATGCAAGTCAGTTGGTCAGAAGTATGGAATAGTTGCATTTCTCGACCAGCCTTTTCCTGACTGTTTTTGCATAGATGCCCATTATCCCTGTTCTTTTCTGCTCCCTCCCGACAATCACAAGCCCTGCGCCCACCTCCCTCGCCGCCCTTATCGTCTCTTTCTCTATGCTTCCCTTTACCATCTTCACGTCTATGCCCTTGTTGCCCATTTCCCTTATAAACTCCTTTCCTGCATCTATGAGTTCGCTTTCTGATTTCCTGCCGGATCTCTGTCCCTGCTCGTCAACCGCCACGTTATCTTGCATGTCAACAATGTAAATCATGTGCAATTCCCAGCCAAGTGATTTGGAGAGTTTTTCGCCCATTTCAGGAACCTTCAGATTGGGAGCAAGATTTGAGCAGACAGCAAGTATTATTTCCCTGCCCTTCTCCGCAGATTCTATCCATATCGGGGCGTAGGAGTTATCTATTATCCTGTAATGGAGAAGGCATCCTTTCTCAAAGCCCATGAGCACCAGATCATAATGCTCCCTTTCCATTTCCTCCCTGATGGCATCGCTGAATTGCCCCTTAACAACTTTTCTCTGAAAATCTATACCCCTTTTCTCAAAAAATTCCTTTGCATCATCAAATATTATTCTGTCAGCAGCAGAGAGATATTCATGCTCTATCTCTACCTCTGTTTCCTCTTTCTCATAATGGGTTCTGTAGACATCTGTTATCTTATCTGCCTTTTCAAGAGTCTTCTCCTCTATGATGTATATTATTTTTATTCTGCTTCCAAATTTCTCTGCAAGAAAAACACTTCTTTCCATTGCGTTTCTCGGGTAGAATTCAGAAGATATCGGAAGCAGTATATTCTCGAACATTTTCATCTATCACCGATTCCCAACATAATTTGAGAGACCCTATATCTACTTTTCTCCATGAGCGTCATATTCCGAGCGCACCTCTCCAGTAAATCACGGCAACTGCAAATATTATTGCCATGCACACCACATTTACCACGCCCCCTGCTTTGAGCAAATCCCTTGTCGAGAAATAGCCCGAGGAATAGGTTATCGCGTTTGCCGGCGTGGATATTACCAGCAGAAATGCAAACCCGCCACTGAGAGCAACAATCATTGCTGCGAGCAGAGGACTTATCTCTGAAAATTCAGATGCAACCCCAAGCGCTATTGGAAGAAGAGTCGCAACAGCCCCGACATTTGACATCACGTTTGTGAGAAGTACGGTAAAAAGTATTAGTGAGAGAATCACGAGATATATGTTGTTGCCTGCAGCATTAAGCATGGCACCGGCTATCCATGAACCTGCACCTGTACTGTTCATACCGACTCCGAGCGTTATTGCACCGCCGTAAAGAAGTATTATGCCCCAGGGAACCCTCTTCTCTACATCTTCCCAGGATATGCTTCCTGTGAAAAAGAGAAGGGCGCTTCCCAGAAGGGCAACGACTCCGAGCCCCAGATATTCGGGAGATGAGAAGAATATCCAGAGGATTGCAGTTATTGCAAGTACTGCAGATACCACCCACTCATCCCTCTTCATGCTCCCCATCTCGCCGACCTGCTTCTCTATTTCCCTCCTTGCATCAGATACATCCCTCACCTCTATTGGAAAAGCAACCTGAAGAATCAGCCAGACAGCAGGGATTGCCATTACAACAACAGGCATGGAATACTTCATCCACTCAAGAAATGATATTCTTATCCCCTCGTTTGCAAGAATTCCTATGGCGAGAGCATTCCTTGCGCCCCCTATGGGTGTGCCAAGACTTCCTATGGAACAGCCGTATGCTATAGCCAACATGCTCACCTTCCCGAAGTTGCTCTGCCTCGGTATAGCCTTCATCGCAATGAGTATGGACACAACAATAGGAAGGAGGAGGGCGGCGACGCCGTGAGCGGGCATTATGAATGAGAGAAATGCAGATGCCAGCATTATCCCGAATGTGAATGCACGCGGGCTTTTTTCAAACCTGCCCAGAAATTTAAGTGCTATTCTCCTGTGAAGCCCGTGCTTTTCAACTGCACCTGCTATTATGAACACACCTATCAGGAAAAAAACCGCCTGGTTGCCGAAAGAATGGAAAACCTCCTCCGCCTTCGCCGCCCCCACCACCGGCTGCATAACCATTATGAGAAAGCCTGTGACGGCTATTGGTATGGGAGTGGTTATCCAGAGTATTATTGCCATCAGCAGAATGCCTATCATCAGCCAGCCCTCGTGGGAAATGCCGGACGGAGATGGTGAAACGAGAAAAACTGCAAGTACCGAGAAAGCGACCAAAATGGAAAGGGCATTCCATCTGCTGAATGAATTCTCTTCGTCTTTTTTCTTTTCCACTCTTACCCTCCGCCAGGCGCCAGCAGGCACCTGGCTTACCGAATTATTCCGTATATTCTGCCACTGGCATGTTTATGTAACCAAGTTCCTCAAGTTTCTTCAGCACCTTCTCAACGCTTTCCTCAACCGTTTCCCTGTCTGTTTCAAGAACAAGTTCAGGATTTTCTGGTTCCTCATACGGGTCATCCACGCCCGTGAAATTCTTTATTTCCCCGTTGAGCGCTTTCTTGTACATGCCCTTTACATCCCTCTCTATACACACCTCGACAGGGCACTTAACATATATTTCGACAAAGTCTTCTGTTATCGACCTGGCAAAATCCCTGTTTTCTCTGTAAGGGCTTACAAAAGTGCAGAGAACAATCACCCCTCTTTCTGACAGCAATTTCGCCATAAGGGCAATATACCTGAGATGCTTGTTCCTTCCTTCCTGCGAGAAATCCTTGTTTTTTATATAGTCCCTGACTGTGTCTCCGTCGAGCAGCACCACATCCATCTCGCTATCCAGTTTTTCCTTTATTTTTTTCGCAATCGTGGTTTTGCCGCAGCAGGGCAATCCTGTAAACCATACCGTCACTCCTTTTTTTTCCATTTTTATCACTCCTTCTTTTTTATATTTCTGTACAGTGTGGGGTCGACAGCCTGGGCTGCTTCTTCCACATTGAGCATTCCTCCAAGAAAATCATTGATTTTCTTTATTTCTCCAACAGGGTCCTTTATCACATCCCTGTAATTTATTTTGATGTAGTCTATATCATCTCTCTCCTCCATCAATTTGAGGGAGAAGGCATTCAGTTTCTCAAACACCGGCTTTTCCTTTTCCCTATCGATTGGTCCTGACATCTTCTCCATTGAATCCATGATTTCATCTATGTCTCTCATCATGTATATTATCTTATACCGCCCCGGGGGCAAAAACTTCAGCCCGTATGCAGTTATTTTCACAAACATGCCGTCATATTTTTCGAAAGGGAATGTGCCTTCCATGAGCCTGTTTATTATTTTTCCACCTTCCAGTTCGTAGTAACCCTTGGGATTGTGGTAATCGGGCGCCCTCGATTTGTCGAAGGCAACCTTTGCTCCACCCATATAAAGCACCTGCATCATCATTGATGTCCCGGAGCGCTCTATTCCAGACACTATATAATTCATTTTATCTCCTCCTTAAAATATCCATTATTTCATTCATAAATTCATCTTTTTCACTTTTCGGGACAATTGCCCCCATTACATTCTTCTTCCCGCCTGCAACATATCCCTTTCCTACAGCCATCTCTATAAGGTCAAGACAGTTTTCGCCCCTTACATAAACCTGGCAATCTTCCGGGAAGTATTCGCAGTTAGAAACGATAACATAACTCTTTTTATCCCAGACTTTCCTTGCAACAGCAGATATTATGTTGTACCTTGATTTTATTTCCTTTATTGTTATTCCGTCCACTTTCTTCTCCTCAGCGCTCAACGCATTTTTTATTTCCCTTTCTATCGTGTCATTGTTATTTCTCCACTTTTCGTTATTCAATATGTATTTCCCGACATCATCTGCTTCAGAAAGGGATGCAACTGCACGCTCGACCTCCTCCTTGTCTCCGATTTTGTAATTGGAGTCAATAAGTTTTACCATGAGATGCATCTCCTCGAAAGTAATGGAATTTTTTTCCATGAAATCCTGCAGTTTTTTGTAGAATCTTATTTTTTTCAGGCGCTCTTCCCAGTCGCCCACAGCCCCGAGAAAGGAAAGTATGCTGTTTTCCATACCAACAGAGCTTCCAACAACCCAGGAGGCGGACGGAAAGTCTTCCTCACTTTCTCCCTCAATTACTGGATTCGTGTAATCAATGCCCTCGACCTTCTTTGTTATGTGGTGGTCGAAAACTTTCACGGGGGCTACGTCTGCAAGTGCTCTCATGCTTTCCCCGTTCAATGCCATGTCAACCACGTATATCTCTTCAAATCCCCCTCTTTCGATTTTCTCTATCTCATGCCCCTCAAGAAAATAGTTTCCGATGGTGGGGGTCATATTTTCAGTATTGCTATCGTAAAGCATTGCCGCAGAGCATATGCCGTCAGTATCCCAGTGGTGGATAATCAACCTTTTCCCGTGCATTTTAATCTACAAACGGGTTTCCGCTGCTGAGTATCACCTCTGCAACTTCCTCCCTCATCATGGAAGCAGGTGGCTTTTTGCCTTCCTTCAGGAGTTTTCTTATATTGGTTCCGCTGAAATTCACATGATATTCCTCACCGTGGGGGCATGTCTTGTCATTGACAACGCTGCCGCATTTCTTGCAATAGAAGAACGAACGGAAAAACAGAGGTGATATGCCGAGGTCAGGGAACTCGTCGAATATCTCATGCGCCTCATATGGCCCATAATAATTTCCGACACCTGCATGATCCCTCCCGACAATGAAATGGGTGCATCCGAAATTTTTTCTCATTATTGCATGATGTATCGCTTCTCTTGGACCTGCATATCTCATCTCTGTCTGCAGAACTGCGAGAACAGCTCTTTCCCTCAGATAGTAATGGTCTATGAGCGCTTTGTATGAATTCAGTATGACCTCATCCTTAAAATCGCCCTTCTTTTTCCTTCCCATTATGGGGTTTATGAAAATTCCGTCAACGAAAGTCAGTGCTGCCTTCTGGACATATTCGTGCCCTATGTGCGGGGGATTCCTTGTCTGAAATGCCACTATGTCTCTCCATCCTTTTTCTTTGAACAGCACCCTGGTTTCTTTCGGGTACAGCAGATATTTCTCGAAGGGGCTTCTCCCCTCCTTTACAAGAGTTACCTTCCCGCCCATCAGAAAATCTCCCATGGCATATAATTTTTTAACCCCCGGATGCTCTGCGTCTGTTGTTTTGAAAATATGCTGGGCTGCCTCTTTTTTATCGTATGCATATATATCTTCAATCTCAAACACTGCCTGCATGCCGTTCTCTCCCTCCAGCAAAATCTCATCTCCCTCGCTGTAGTCTTTTCCATTCACATCAAAAACAATAGGGATTGTCCATGGCACATCTGTGGGCAACCTTTTGTGAGACATTACACTCTCAAACTCATCCTGGCACAGAAATCCTTCGAGAGGAGAGAAAACCCCATGGGCTATGTTTTCCACGTCTTTTGTTATATCGCTGCTAACCTCTACTTTCTCAAGACCTGAAACGTCCCTATCTTTGGATATTCTCTGAACAAGAGTTCCACCGTGTGGCTTTTGCATGATATCAGTCCAGATAACCCAGAGCGCGAAGGCGCTCCTTCACCTTCTCTTCGTCTTCCTTGCTGAAAACTTCTTCGTCCTCGTCCTCATCCATGTTTGCTATGACCTCTCTTAGCACATATGTGACATAGCTGGAAACAGATGTGAATCCAGTACCTTCTATTCTCTTCTTTATCTTCTCCACAAGGGGAGTCGGTATAGAAACAGTTGTGTATTTCTTATCATCTTTTTTATCTTCCGTGGTAATCACCAGTTCCGTAATTAAATATCATTATAAAAGATTTGCGATTGCATGCAATGCCATCTTCAAATGCCATTTTTGATATACGTTTTTCTGATTATCTGGAGTTACCTGAAATTTGTTTCCGTATCTTTGCAGGTTATTTTATAGACGATAAGTTTTTCGAAGAAAAGGTTCATCCTGCCAATCTCCTCAAAGTCATAAAATTGCTCAAAATCATCTATAAGTTTTTTTATGTTCCCGAGAGTTGAAAGAACAATATATATTCTACCCTTATGGCTGAGATAAAACCTGGCTTTTTCCAGAAATCTTTTTGCTACCTCTATCCCCTCCTCCCCGCCCTCCCACGCCTCCTCCATTTTGTCGCTGGGCAGATAAGGCGGGTTGAAAATTATCACATCAAATATGCCGCTGACATTTGAGAACAAATCGCTCTGTTCCACATGAATTTTTATTCCGTTCATCTCTGCATTTTTTCTGGCGTTTTCCACAGCCTCCTGTTTTATGTCCACTGCAGTGACATCTGCTCCTCTCTTTGCAGCGTGAAGGGCAATTATGCCTGTGCCCGTACCGACTTCGAGCACCTTTTCTTTGCCCACCTCTATGCAACCCAGAAGCAGATAGGAATCTTCTGAAGGCGGATAAACGCCCTCGCTGACCTCTATTATTATTCTCTCATCTATTTCCACGAATGTAAAATACCAACGCCTATTTTTCTTTTGCCAAACACAATGTTTAATACTCCTTTTTACATATACATTGCCATGAAAAAGATAGTCTATGCAATTGCAATATTCCTGATGCTTCTTGGGAGTTCCTCGATTATCGCCTCTGACAAAAGCGCCGTTTCGAATTTTTCGGAAGGGCATGAAAAATCATCAGATTCACTGGACGGTTCATATGAAATACAGTGGGAGAAAGATTATGGAACGCTGTGGTGGTGGTCTGCCCGCTATGAAGGACCGCAGCCTGTCGGAGATGCCGACAATGACGGGAAGAATGAGTTGCTGATAGGAGGGAGAGATCCTTTTATGAGGGTAATGAAATGGGATGATAGCAGGAAAACGTATTACGAGCAGGCAAAAATTATTGACCCTGTTTTCGGCATAGGATACGGAATATGGGTACATATTGGGAATAAATATTTCGACTTGCCGCAGCCTTTTGGCTCTGCAACCGGCTTTTCCATTGCAGATATCGATAATGACGGGGAAAATGAGATAGGTGTTGCATGGGGATGCCACTTCTCTGCTTTCAAATGGGACGGCAGGCACTACAGATTAATGGGAAGATACATAATAATCTCGCAGAAAGATGACCAGTATGGTTCTACCCTTGACTGTGTTGTCGGCGATTATGATAATGACGGTAAAAACGAAGTCATAGTTACAGGCGGGTATGACGGCGCCCCTTCTCTTGTGGCGATATCATGGGATGGCAACGAGTTTGTTAAAGAAAGCGAGTGGAACGGTCAGGGTTCGATATTTTTCCCATGGATTGCAGATGTTGACAATGACGGGGAAAATGAGGTTATATGCGGAGACGGAAGGAAACTGGTTGTGCTTGATTGGGATGGCAACGAGTTTGTGCCGACTGTGCTGGAAGAATCAAGCCATCACGTATTTGGATGTGTCGGGAAAGATAGCGATGGTGATGGCATCCCTGAAATACATGTGACATTCAGATACCCCGAACTTCAGATATGGAAGTGGAACGGAAGCGGTTATGAAATGGTGTGGGACAGGATATGGAAGGGAGAGGAAGACACAATAGAGGCAATAGACGTCGGGGATGTTGACCTCGATGGCATTCCTGAAGTATGCGTCGGAACAAATTA
>Ga0164318_10002875_pt1 | contig 16132 bp, 10 predicted proteins | sample GuaBasSedimGuay9_FD_113734 | JGI IMG/M metagenome (GOLD analysis project Ga0164318, IMG submission 113734) | Subseafloor sediment microbial communities from Guaymas Basin, Gulf of California, Mexico - Guay9, Core 4571-4, 0-3 cm | ecosystem: Environmental > Aquatic > Marine > Hydrothermal vents...
AGAACCAGAAAATGGACTACATCATAAATTACTTGAACCGTTAAGTGAAGAATTAAGTTCATATTCACAACAATCTCAAGTATTTGTTTCTACGCATTCGCCTTTTTTTGTGAATACCATTATTGATGCAAAATCACTTTGGATTTTACAGCGAGAAGATGACGGTTATGCCACTATCACACGCGCCGATGAAATTCCTCATGCTAAACATTTTATTGAAAATGAAGAAGGATTAGGCGATTTATGGTCTGAAGGTTATTTCTAAGTTGTTGGATATTGTGGTAACATAAAGCGTTTAGGGGGCAATGACATTGCTACAACTGTTGGCTAATTTATACCGTTATGATAAAAGTGTATGAAAATAGAATCCATTTCACTAAAAAATTTTAAGACATTTCAATCGGTTGAAATGAAAGATATACCTCAAATGTGTGTCATTGTCGGTGCCAATGGCAGTGGTAAATCGACTTTGTTTGAGGTGTTTAGTTTTCTAAAAGAGGTTATGAAAGACAATGTGCAAAAGGCATTAAGCAAACGGGGTGGTTTTAAGGAAGTTATCAGTCGTGGACATGAAAATGAAGATATTGAATTAGCCATTCAATTCCGTATGCCAATTGCCAACGTGCAAAGACTGGTAACATACCGATTACAAATCACCCTGAAAAACAATAAGCCCATGATTAAACGGGAAGTTCTACGTTATAAACGTAGTCGTTATGGTTCCCCATACCATTTTATTGATTTTCAATATGGAAAGGGTTATGCCATTAGCAACGAAGCTGACTTTGATAAACCAGATGAACAATTAGATCGTGAAGAACAAATTTTAGATTCTCCTAATATTCTTGCCATTAACGGTTTGGGACAATTTAAACGATTTAAAGCGGCGAATGCTTTTCGACAACTGATTGAAAATTGGCATATTTCTGATTTTCATATCAACCAAGCGCGGCAAATACAAGATGATGGCTATGCTGAACACTTATCTCGTCAAGGCGACAACCTATCCCTTGTGACAAAGTTTATTTATGAAAATCACCCCGATATTTTTGCCCAAATCTTGACTAAGTTATCTGATCGCGTGCAGGGCATTCAAGAGGTTTCGGCAAAAACGACTGAAGAGGGACGTGTGCTACTAAAATTCCAAGATAGTGCTTTTAAGGATCCATTTTTAGCCCGCTATGTGTCAGATGGTACCATTAAAATGTTTGCCTATCTGATTTTATTACATGATCCTTCGCCACATCCCTTATTGTGTGTTGAGGAACCGGAAAATCAGTTGTATCCACATCTGCTTTATGAACTCGCTGAAGAATTTCGGTTATATTCATTGCGTGGTGGACAAGTTATGGTTTCTTCACACTCGCCAGATTTTCTCAATGCTGTCGAATTGGATGAAATATTTTGGTTGGTAAAAAAGAATGGTTATACAACCATTCGACGAGCCAGAGAGGTTGAATTGGTTTCAAATCTAGTTAAAGGGGGAGATAAACCGGGATGGCTATGGGAAAAAGGTTTATTTGAAGGAGCAAATCCAAAATGAAATGGCTTGTATTCTTGGTTGAAGAACAATCAATGCCTAAGCAAAATAAATTTGGAACGAAAATCGCGCCTAAGCAAAATTTATTTTGCGGCTATTGGAATGCATGTTATTTTGCGAAGGCCTGATTGAGATTGATAATGATCTTTTTTTGGGAATGTGCCCACTGAAATTCTTAAAAGAGTTTTTCTAATGCTTGGGCATTGGATACCATCTTTATGAAAGGCTCAATCTTCGTAGGGTGGGTAGCGTGTTTTTGCTGCCCACCATTTTTTCTATAAGTACTGAACCATAAATTTTCAGGTATTTTAATAGAAGCAACCAGAAGAGGGGCAATCCCTTGTGGTTGCCCTTTGCTGTAAAAATACCTGTTTATTTGTGCTTCAGTACTTATTATAATATAAGCTCAAAAAATTAATGGGGCCGGCACAAAAACACGCTACCCACCCTACGGTATATTAAAAAAATCTTATATATATTAGAAAAAATCAATCACTTATCTCATCTCTTTATTACTTACATAACAGACTCAATTATAAACTTATGCCCAAAAACAAAAAATCCACCACTTCTCAACCCGATATCCTTAACATTCAAGATCGAGTTTCCACCGCCCCTTGTGTGCCAGCAATCCGCACCGCTGTCAAGCTTTGGCGAAAAGGGGGATATAAAGGGGCTACTGAAACGACTCGTGAATTATTGAATTATTGGTTTTATACCGATCATCATTTTCGAGCGGGTAATCAATTTCGTTATCACGATGCCCAAAAAGAGGCGATTGAAACACTTATTTATGTTTATGAAGTCAAAAAAGTGCGTCGCCGTAAATCTTTGCTAGAAGATTTTGCTTTTGATAACAAAGACTTACGTTTACCCTCTTATGATGAATTTGCGCGTTATTGCCTTAAAATGGCAACCGGTAGCGGCAAAACTAAAGTCATGGCATTGGCTATCGTCTGGCAATATTTTAATGCGGTGCGTGAAAAGGATGAGCATTATGCCAAAACGTTTCTAATAGTGGCACCCAATGTCATTGTGTTTGAACGCCTTAAAGAAGATTTTATCAATGGCAAAATTTTTAAGACTGATCCCTTATTTCCGCGCCATTTGAAGCTATTTTGGGAAATGGAATGTTATATGCGCGGCGATGCTCAACGCACTCATAGCGATGGCGCGTTATATTTAACCAATATTCAACAATTTTATGAACGTGCTCATGTCTCAAAAGAGGATGAGCCAGCAGAAATAACCGCTTTATTGGGTAATAAGCCTCAAACCCAAAAATTAGAACTCACCGATTTTGCGGAACGTATCGCTCAACATGATGGCTTGCTCATGGTTTTAAATGATGAAGCACACCATACCCATGATGAAGAAAGTGAATGGAATCAAGTCATTAAACGCTTACACAGCAATCGCCCCATTGCGGCGCAATTAGATTTTTCGGCAACGCCCCGTTATACCAAAGGCGGTTTATTTGCCTGGACGATTTCTGATTACCCTTTGAAACAAGCTATTATAGATAATATTGTCAAACGCCCGATTAAGGGCATTTCTAAAATTGAAGAAGCCAAGTCAGAATTAGCCAGCGTGAAATATGAAGGCTTTTTGGTGGCAGCAGTGGAGCGTTGGAAAGAATATCGCCAACAACTTGCGCCGTTAGAAAAAAAGCCGATTGTCTTTATTATGCTCAATAGCACCAAAGAAGCGGATGATGTGGCTGATTGGCTGCGTAAAAAATATGCTGTGGAATTTGGCGATAATAAAACGTTGGTAATTCACACGGATAGAAAAGGCGAAATCAGCAAAAAAGATTTAGACAAGGCTCGTCAATTAGCCCGTGAGGTTGATCATCCTGATTGCCCTGTCAATGCCATTGTCAGTGTGTTAATGTTGCGCGAAGGTTGGGATGTGCAAAATGTCACGGTAGTCGTTGGTTTGCGCCCCTATACTGCTAAAGCGAATATTTTACCAGAGCAAACTATTGGCCGTGGTTTACGTTTAATGTTTCGTGGCAGTCACTTGGGTTATCGCGAGCGTGTTGATATTATTGGTAATCAGGCATTCTTAAAATTTGTGGAAGATTTGGAAAAATTAGAAGGGCTTAAACTGGATACCTTTCAGGTTGGTGAAGACAATCTCAAAATTGATATCATCATGCCTGTACCTGAAAAACAAGCGGTTGATATAGCACTCCCCGAATTAAGCCCTACTTTGGATAGAAAAACGTCGTTAGCCGAAACCATCGCGGCAATCAATGTCATGGATTTTGATACGCCAGTATTGCCCATCAAGGCTAATGAGAAAGAGATTAAACAGTTTATTTATGAGGGCATTGATGCACTCAATCAGAAAAAATTATTTGAGCGCGTTTATGACATTCCAGCCGCCCAAACCCCGGAAGAAGTTATTGGTTATTATGCCCGCTTGATTGCCCAACGGATCAAATTGCCTTCTCAATTTGCCGCCATCGCGCCCAAAGTGCGTGATTTTTTCGCTTATAAAGCCTTTGGTAAAGAAATCAATTTATCTGATAGTGCGGTGATTCAAGCGATGTCAACTAATCTTGCTAATTTTATGGTTACTCAAGCATTTGAAAAAGTATTGCGTCAACAAATCCTTGAAGAAAGACAACCCACGTTGTTAATCGAAGCCAAAATGCTTTCAACAACTCCCCCATTTCCATTTTCACGCTTATTATTGGAATCGGATAAAACCGTTTTTAATTATGTCGCTTGTGACAATGAATTTGAGCGTGATTTTGCTCAATTTTTAAATCGGGCTGAAGACATCATAGCCTTTGCTAAATTACCACAACAATTTGGTTTTAGCATTCAATACACCGATTCACGCGCTAATATTAGACACTATTACCCAGATTTTGTGGCTAGACAAAATGGGCAACATTGGTTAATTGAGACTAAAGGGCGCGAAGATATCGAAGTCAAATTAAAAGATGAAGCGGCACAGTATTGGTGTGATAATGCGATTGAATTAACCGGTATTGATTGGCACTATTTAAAAGTGCTACAATCCGCCTTTGAACAATGGCAACCCAATGATTTTCAAGAATTGAAGATGGGTTTACAGGGTTAGTGTAGATTGAATGGTGGGCAGACGTTTGCCCACTTTACCTAGTTGAAGATTAGTTTACAAGTTTAAAGTAGGTGATTTCAAACCCTTTAAGGTTTTTATTATGAATGATATACACAAAATGATGCAACAGCATGCTGATATTCTCAAGGAAATATCAACTCCTAATGATATTGCTCAAATGGCAAAAGCAATAGATGTAGAGGCATTGAGTAAAGCATTAAGTCCTATGAATGATTTTGCTCAAATGGCAAAAGCAAATGTAGAGGCATTCAATAAATCAAGTTTTATTGAAACGATTAGATTAATTGGTAATCAAAAGGCTTTCGCTGATACTTCTTTGCAAAATAGTATCCATGCTGCAACAAATAACATGAGCGCAATTGCAAGCAGTATAAATGCAGGTGCGTTTATGAAAGAAGAAATGAGCATTACCAAACAACTTCATCAGGTATCAGCCCTTGCGGTGGTAAAACTACCAAAAGTAGAATTTCCAAGTATCGCCGCTGATTATATGAGGGCAATGAACATGGCAATCCAGGAAACAAGAGTATTTGATCACCTTAAACTTCCGGGGGTTGGTATTGCAAATATGGCTTTGGAAAGTACCGCTTTAAAGCATCATACTGATATGTTTCAGAATTTACTGAAACCACTCAGCTATCTTGAAGAATGTGTAAAAAAAATGAACATTGCGGTTATTGGTAGAGATGCTCTTCATATAACAGCATTTTCTGCTATTCATGCGGTTGAAACGCAATTTAGATTTTTTCAACAAGACACGACTCTTGAAGAATCATTTTCAAAAACTCCCCTCTATAGTTCCTTAAATCAGTTTAGTGATTTGAACTTAGAAGATTTTGAAACTGAGGAAGATTGGCATGATGCTTTTTTAGACAAAATTCAAGCATTTTTAGGAACAACAATTGACAATAGTCAAGAATATGCTTTCAGTTTCATTCGTTATATTGCAAAGAAGTATTTGGAGCTACTTTCTATTGCTTTAACTGTCTACTTTTATACACAATCGCCATCACTACAAGATGTACAAGAAATAGGACAAAAAGTGGATGATGTCCGAAGAACACAAATTGAGGAACAAGATCAACGTTTGACAAAAAATGAGGAACAAGATCAACGTTTGACAAAAATGGAGGAACAAGATCAACGTTTGACAAAAAATGAGGAACAAGATCAACGTTTGACAAAAATGGAGGAACAAGATCAACGTTTGACAAAAAAGATTGATAGTATTCTTGAGCTATTGGAAAAATCCAACAATCCACCTATGGAGGAATCGCTCTCATCAGAAGCTCAAGCTCTTTACTATACCATCAATGATGTTGAAGTGAAATCGGAACCAAGTACAACCGCCTCATCCATTGCAGCTTTAGCAATAGATGAATCCATTAATGTTATTGAAAAACAAAATGATGAATGGGTTCAAATTGAGTTTTTTGATTATATTCACTGGGAAATAAGAAAAGGATGGATTCAAACCCATGACGTTGAACCCTTGGTTTTAAGAACAGAAGAAGATGCAAATCCAATAGATGAAGTGGCTACTCCAAGCACTCAACAGTTAGCAGAAGCCAGTAATCGTATTCATAATCGTTATGCAAAAACCTTTCAACGTCTCGCTAAAGAATAATAATCATGGTACCTCATTTTTTAAGCTTGGAATTTGTTTTGGATCAACACCAAATTATGATCGAGAAATATGGTGGTAGTCATGGCATACGGGATATGAATGGATTAGAATCAGCACTCAACATGCCATCAGCATCGTTTGATGGACAATTTCTTCATACTGATTTATATGCTATGGCAGCCGCTTACCTGTTTCATCTCGTCAGAAATCACCCTTTTGTAGATGGAAATAAACGTATTGGCACTTTTGCGGCTTTAGCTTTTTTAGATATTAATGGAATAGAAATTATTACTGAACCAGATGAATTAGCAGATTTTGTTCTTTCTGTAATAATAGATAAGTTGGATAAAGAGAAAATTGCAGACTATTTGCAAAGCCAAACCAATACATTCAACAAATCTAGGTAAAACAAAATGACAGAACTATCTTGGCAAGGTAAATATAATAAAGAGGGCAAAAAAAATGCACCCCTTCGTATTGAATTACCTTTTCAAACCATTGAAACCGTCAACGAATCGGCGCAGGAACGTCAGCAGATTGCTGATTTATTTGCTCAAGGCAAACCGACAAAATGGCGTAACCGTTTGATTTGGGGCGATAAAAAATATGTGTTGCCGGCATTATTGCCCGAATTTGCGGGCAAAATTAATCTGATTTATATCGATCCGCCTTTTGATACGGGTGCCGATTTTTCATTTACGGCTAAAATTCCGCCACATGATCCGAGCGAAAAAGCCAATACGGCCAGTTTTGTCAAACAACCGAGTATCATTGAACAAAAAGCGTATCGGGATACGTGGGGCAAGGGGCTTGATTCTTATTTGCAGTGGTTTTATGAAACTGCGTTGTTATTGCGAGAATTGTTGGCGGAGGATGGGAGTATTTATGTGCATTTGGATTCACATATTGGACACTATGTTAAGTGTGTATTAGATGAAGTATTTGGTGAAGATGCTTTTTTATGTCAGATAATATGGAAAAGAATGGCTGAAAATAGAAAAGCAACAGCAAATAAATGGCTTTCTGTAGATGATATTATTTTAGTTTTCCATAAAAACGGGCATATCTATAATCCAATTTACGTACCATATTCTGAGAAATATAAAGCCCGATTTACTCAAAAAGACGAAAGAGGGTACTTTTTTTGGGATAACATTGGTACTTATTCACAAGAACGTTTAGAAAGGTTAAAAGCAGATGGGAGAGTAAAATTTCCTGATAATCCCAATGCAAAACCAAGAATGAAAAATTATTTACATGAAGGTAAAGGAATTTTAATAGACAATATTTGGACAGATATTTCTCCGGTTAATTCACAGGCTCTTGATGCGACAGGTTATCCCACCCAAAAACCCGATAGCCTCCTAGAACGCATCATCAAAGCCTCCTCCAACGAAGGTGATTTAGTTTTAGATTGTTTTTGTGGCAGCGGCACCACGCCCGCCGTTGCCGAAAAACTCAATCGCCGCTGGATTACTTGTGATTTAGGGCGTTTTGCCATTCATACTACCCGTAAACGTTTATTAAGCAATCCCGATGTCAAACCGTTTATCGTGCAGAATTTGGGTAAATATGAGCGACAACAGTGGATGAGTAGGGAATTTACTAATCCCCAAGATCGTCTTGCCCAAGAAAAAAGTTATCGGCAATTGATTTTAGATCTCTACCATGCCGATAAAATTGACGGTTATACTTGGCTGCACGGTGTAAAAAAAGGGCGTATGGTACATATTGGCTCCATTGACGCGCCCGTTGCTTTCGGTGATGTGAAAAACAGTGTGCAAGAACTCTGGAAAAAGGGGGGCAATAACAACTTAGATATTTTAGGCTGGGAGTTTGCCTTTGAACTCAATGAAACAGCCCGCCAGTTTGCCGCTGCGAATAAAGTCGATTTAAAGTTTAAAAAAATTCCCCGTGAGATGTTAGAAAAACGCGCCGTTGATCAGGGCGATATTAGCTTTTTTGAACTGGCAGCCCTTGATGTCACTGCCAAAGTCAATAAAAAACATCAACGCTTAACCCTCACGCTGAACAATTTTATCGTGCTACCCGATGATATTCCCAAAGACGTGATGCAAGCCATTACCCATTGGAGCCAATGGATTGATTATTGGGCAGTGGATTTTAATTATCACGATGACACCTTTCATAATGAATGGCAAAGTTATCGTACCAAGAAAAAACAGGATATTGATTTAAGCGTTGCCCATTATTATCAAGAAAAGGGAACTTATACGGTTGTCGTCAAAGTCATTGATATTTTGGGGAATGATACGACTAAGTTGTTGGATATTGTGGTAGCTGCCCACCATTAATTTTTGAGAATATTTTTGAGAATATAGCTAACATCAGCATGAACAGTGACAGTTGTTCAAAAAAGAGGTTATCCATAAGAACAAATGGTGGGCTGCAAAAAGACGCTACCCACCCAAGGATATCGTGGTAGCGTAGACTGTTTTGGGGGCAATGAGATTGCCCGCCCCTACATCAATGCTATTAAGTTAAGGGCAGCAGGTAGGCCCTAACCCCGCGTATTTCAAAGCTGTAGGGGCGAACCTGCGTGTTCGCCCAAGCTTAACTCTATGCAAATTAACCATTAAGATAAAATGATGGCACTCAATCAAGAATCTATTCTTTGTCAACATTGTTTTGCTTGGCGTTGTCATCCTGATGACCGTTTTTGTGGTCATTGCGGTGATAATTTGTTACAGGCTTTGGTGAGTATTGAACCGGTTTCAACCATTTATCAGGGGGGGAAGGTGCCGAATCAGGTTACGACGGTTATTCGTAATGTGCGCGGCGGTTTGGGAGGTACCCACTTTTTTTGGCGTAATCAGGCGACTGGGTTTGAAGTGCCTCTTGTTAATTTAGAAACGGAGGCGCTGAATCAACCGAATGAACAGGAAAGTTATGCGACAAATAGTGCTGAATTGGCACTTGATCCGGCCGTGCCTGTTGAATGGTTTCTGATGCATCAAGTGTCTCCTGATAAAGCTTATCGTCGTGCTGTTTTGTCTTGTGCGATTCCTCAACCGCATTTCGCTTTGGATAAATCGGAATGGATTCTCTTAGATCATGAGGGCGTTTTGCCACTGACGTTGCGCCATGACAGTGGCGGGCGGGCGATGGTGGAAAATATTGTCGTGAGTGCGTATGAAGGAGTCGCCTTGAATTTGCCTGTGCTTGATCCTGCTCTTTTTCCCTTTAGCTTGTCTGAAGGAGAAGAACAGGTTTTGCATTTGCCTTTGACTGATGAATTGTTACGTGTCTTGCAAGGGCGGCCTCTGGGCCTTGAACTGGTGTTGGCGGTGCATATCAAATATCTTGCCCAACCCATTGATTTGCCTTTAAAACTCAGGGTGCCGATTCCGGCGCGTCCAAGATTGAAATTGCCTGAGCAAGTGAGGGCTTTACAAGGGCGTTTGTTACGTTTACTGGTGCCCGTTGAAAATCAAGGGGGAGAAAGTTGTCGCCTTAAAAATGTGCAAGTCAAAATCCGTCTTGGGCCCAAAAAACTGTGTAGTGGTGCTTCACAGTCATCGGTGCAGGGAGAATGGCTCCCTGCCGGAAAAACGCATACCAGTTTGGTTCAAATGGAATTGGTTGATAATGAGCAAGATCAACCCCTTGCGGCAAGACGTTATCAATGCGATGTACAACCGGTGTTGGTAGAGGATGATTTGGAAACGCCTAAACAAACGATTGAATTGACAATTTGCGCGCCCAAACCCTATACCGGTACGGTTGCCATTGATTTTGGCACGACGGCTACTGCTGTCGCTTATCATCCTAAAGGTAAAGCGGGACAAAGTCCGATGCCGTTGTCTTTGTCCGATCAAGATCATTTTATCCCGACGGCTATCGCATACTATTTGAATGAAAAAGACGAGTTGCAATATTGTATTGGCGATGATGCGATTGCGTTATTAGATAATGATCTGATATCGGATCGGGTTTATTTGGATAATCTGAAATGGCAACTGGATAACACGGAACCGGTATTATTGCCAGATGGCAGTGATAAGCTTTGGGAAGATATCGCGGTTGATTATCTGAAAAGGATTAAAGAAATTATTGAAGAAGATAGCGATATTGTTGCCGTTGTTGAACAGATTGCGATTACTCAACCGTCTCGTTTTCATCCCTTACTGACTAGGGCCTTAAATCGGGCTTATTTTAAAGCGAAATTCAAACCCTTAGCGGTTTCGTTAGGCGATAAAATACAGTCCAACATAGCAGAAAGTTGGCCTTCTTTGATCACTTGCTTACCTTTGCATGATCTGAAAAGCTTTCAAAATGATACTGTCGGTTATCAAGTCTTAGGCGATAGCACATTGATTGGCCGACATGCGGTATTGACTTATGATGTGGGTGGCGGTAGTACCGATATCTCCTTGTTTTTAATCGCAATTGAAAATATGGCGACGATGCAGATTACGGAATTGGGGACAGATGGTACGGGCAAAGAGGATCATTTTTTTGGCAACGGTTTTTCCGCTTTACTGTTTAAACACCTGTGGCCGGCTTGTGAAACGTGGCTAACCAGACAAGGCCATGATCCTAGCCAATTTCCGATCAGCTTGCCTTGGGAACGCCTACGGCCGGGGGCTGATCAAATCATCGCTCGTCAAAATGGGCGACGCTGTGCCGCTTTTATACTGAAACATCTTCAAGGCGATAGTGGCCCCTTTGAACAAATTAATCTACGTTTAAGGAATATTGGCATTTGGGATGATCTGGAAAATGAGGAACTGGCCAATATTATGAATGAGATTCAAGAACAATTTGATCGCCATTTGACTCAAGGGAAGCTGACATTAGAAGGTTTATATGGTTCAGCTGTGACGATACCCAGCGGCCATTATAATCAAGGAAATGGCTTGTCTCTGAACTTTGAAGGCTTCATTAAAGACTTTATTGAAAGCTGTTCCTCTCCGATGTTTAAACGTTTGCAACGTTTATTGCATCATTCTGAAGTGAGTGATTTAAAAGTCTATTTACTGGTGAGTGGGCGCGGTGCCTTTTTTCCATTGGTTGGCAGTATGCTATGGGCCCATCAAGAACGCCACCTAAACAAAAAGGAGGGCAAAAAGGAGAATCAAAAAGTGGAACAAGTGCGCGTCGATCCAAATTTTGCGAAAACCATCGTTTCTCAAGGGGCCTGTTATCTGGCAAAACTACCCAATGTTGCGCCTGGCATTAGCTTCATTCCTCGGCATCTTCCTTCATTATGTGTACAAGGCGATCTCGATCCCAACACGGGCATTCCACAACTCATACCTCTGTGTAATGGCTTGCCCGGCCCTGCTGATAGTTGGCAAGTTGCTCCCTATCCTCTTCGCCCAGGCTATCGCCTAATCCATTTCAACTTTTATCTCAGCACACATAACAAGGCCGTTTTATCGGATGAGGATAAGCATCTGACAGAACTCAGTCAAGAACTGGAATTAGAACCTGAAACTGCCGAAAAGGCCCATATCATGGTTAAAGCCAAAGCGGAAGACTGCTTAGAAATCTATCTCGGTAAGCCTTCTGATATGAAGCAAACCGATTATGATAGCTGGGAAAAGCATTTGTTAGGGCATTATGAAATCACGCCTGGTGCGTGTAGTTAATCTAATCAGGAGTACAACGGATGACGGGGATAAACGGATTAAAACCATAAAGACTTCTATTTGTAATGGTATTCAAACCATCCATGTCTCATAAATAGACTTGTTCCTAAATAAACGTCAGTCATTGGCGTACAAGATAGTTCTTAAAAATCAAGAATTTAGCGTCATGTACAAGTCTAATAATTAAGGTTCGTTATGCCTTATTCGTTTATCGGCCCGTCATCCGTTGTACTCACTCACTCATTCACAAATCAACGACTCTCTCTGTAGCAATTCCCGCCCCTGATATCGTGCAAAGTTAAAATCACGCCAATCGGTTGATGCGCGTAAAACACGATGATATTGTAATTCCTCCCATAATTGACAATGAGACGATGTAGGCACTTCAGGCCTATTTTTTACCAAAGTGGGAATCGCATCAGCACTTAATTTGCTCATATAATCAACATCAAATGGTTTCCCCGCCTGTAAACGTATTAAATTGATTTCAGCAATCCAAGCATCAGGGTTAGCAATATGTAGCAAGCCGATAAAAAACAAGGCCGTCAATATGCCACCAAAGGTGAAAAGCGCCCGATATCCGCGTAACACGGTTACACTAAACAAAAGAAACAGCACCACTAACCATACCATAAACACACTGGAATAAAGGCGCAATTCCGTTAGCCCATATTCTTTCGTGTATAAATACATACGATGCGCCGCCGAAGCTTCAATAATCATGGTCATGACAATCATCACCCCGGCCAGTGATTGATAAAGTCTTTTTTCAAAACGATGATAGGGCTTATACAACCAATGTATAAAGAGTAACAGCGTCATCACACACAAAGCCACCATCACCAATTGAAAAAAACCACGTCGTGCATAATTCGCATAAGTTGGCCCTTCTAAAGACTGTACCAGTGCATCACCGCCAAAGTAATAAGTAAATTGCACCGCCAAGAAAGCTAAAAAAAGCAAGTTAATGGCACCCAAGATAATGCCAATTTCAACGCAACCTAAGCCCCATGCTGGTAAAGGTAAACGATTTTGAGGCGTATCTTGATAGGCCGATCCTAAGCTTTGATCAGACAGATTGCCGCGCAGCACCGCTGCCGCTATCCAACTGCATAAGATCAACGTTATCACATACTGTAAAACCGTTTTGGCATTCAAATCCCAATCCAAGAAGTAACGCACCGTCTCTTCAAAACGGGCATCAGATTCCATTAGCAAAAAGCCAAAGCCGATTAATAAAGGTATAGCAATGATCACCCCTCTGATAATCGCACGGCCTAACTGCCCCCAACGTTGTTGAACATCTTTCCAGTGTATATCCTGATAGACTAATCCATGATAACTGGTTAAGCCATGCCGCGTTAACAAGAATAAGTCCAGAAAGGCCTCAGAAATCTCAAGACGGGGTAATTTTTGCCGAGTGCTAAGCGTGAAAGCAAGATGAGCGATCAACAAAATACCTAATAAACTCAAGCTATTAAGGACTAATGAATCACGCCAAGCAAAAGTCAGGGTAAAAAATAAACAACTCGCCACCAGTGCATATTCAGCTAAGCTGATAGGATGGTGATCAAGGTGTCTGAGAAGCAAAAGGCCACCCGCTAAAAGTAGGCCAAACAAACTGATATTGATTCCCCAATCGTGACTGTTAAATAAAATCGCACCCAATAAACCTAACAATAAGCAAGTCGCTAGTGTAGCGAAAGCGTGCGTTTGTTCAATCATGATCTGTTTAATTTTGATATTAAAATCTTTATTAAAGTCTGTCATTAAATTCTCCTCTTGTTATAATAGCGTTTTAGAATGATAATGACGCTTGCTGAAAAATAATTGGCCTTTTAATTAAAGGGCAACCACAATAATTTAAAGGGCAACCACAAAGGGTTGCCCCTACAAAAAGGAGTCTAACCATGTTTCAAGGTATTTTCATTGATGCTTTTGAGAATGATAAAAAATTGGCAGATATGATGTCAACTTCTGGGCGGCATGGATTGCGTGTCAATTTTCAGAAACCGGCTGAATTAATGAAATTGGCCGGTCAGATTTTGAACAGTCAACCCGATTTGCTGGCTTTAGATTATCGTTTAGATAATGAGCACAAATACGCCAGCTACCAAGCCTCACCGTTAGCGCAACAATTGCGTGAATCCGTTTTACAATCCGTCACGCACGATTTTCCCATTATTTTGATTTCCTCGCAAGAGGATATTCACGCTTTTTTTGACAATATCACGGCGCACAATTTATTTGATCGCTATTTTACCAAAAGCGATCTGACTAATGGTTCCGCTTCCAACCAACAAATCTTGTCGCTCGTTAAAGGCTATAAACAGTTGATAAAACACTGGAATAAACCCGATAGCTGGTCAAAATTTTTAGCCGTGACTGGGCGAGAAAAAATACAAGTCGCTTATCAAGCCATTCGTGAACTCGACAAGCTCAAAGCCCCTCATCAAGTCGCTCATGCCATATTGCGCTATGTGATCGATAGACGCGGGTTGTTGTTAGATCATGATAATGTGTTAACCAGACTGGGCATTTCCAAATCGGGGAAGGATGTTGAGGCCATATTTGACTTATTACATCGGGATAAAATCGAGTACGCCGGCATTTTTAGTGAAGGATGGCCCCGCTGGTGGACACATCGTTTAGTGGATTGGCAAGAAAGCTTATGTGGCAGAGCCTGGGGTAAGCTCGACACGGCAGAACAGCGCGTTTCATGTTTCAATCGGAAACTTGGCTTAAAATTATCGCCCGCGAAGTCACGTTGGCCCGATACTGAAGGGCTGATTTGGTATGTCTGTGATTCCTGTCATCAACCCACAGAATTTAATTATTCTGTAATTGCTCATGAGGCATTGCCCTATCGTTTTCTACATCCCAAGCGTATTTGTTGGAAATGTGTCGAAACGGGTGAATATAAAGAACAGGGTTTGGAAACGGATGATGGAGAAGAACTGATTGTCGATAAAATTCAAAATGGCGAAATAAGGAGTGGCACTTGAATAGAATTCCAACGGCAAAAGAAATGAGTTCCCATTTATCTCAGTTAGCTGCTTCATTGTATAAAGAAGACGTTATTGAATCTGAGAGTCTGGCTCATATTGAGCCTGTTTGCGTCAATCTCAGAAAATTGGGAGGTGTGAAATCATGCAAGACACTATTGATCCATCAACACCGTTCTATTTTGTACCGATTCAGGGTAAAAAGCTAAAGCAAATGGCACCGCGTGTTTATCTTGATGTGGCCGTCAAACCACCAAAAACGGATAACGAGCCCCCTTTTAGCCGACTCGTGACGGTAATTGAAGTGTGGGATCTTGCCAAAAAGGAATTACACTCACGTTGGCACATTGATCTGGCTAATCGCTTGGATGAGTCTATTTATCAAGCCGATCCACTATTTCATTTACAAGGGGGCGGACATCAGCCACAAGGCGATAGATCGAAGGATTTAAAAGTCAGTCTCCCTCGCTTTCCAACGCCACCGATGGAATTGATTTTAACTTGCGAGTTGATCATTGCCAATTTTTATCCCGCGCAATGGGAAAGACTTAAAAAGGAACGCGGCTGGTTAGAACTCATTCAGATTGCTCAGCGTTTATGTTATACCGTCTATTTTCAACGAGTACAAAAGAGTTTAGACGCTCAACAGTCGTTATTGACTATGTTATGGGCGCAAGAATGGGGCAAACTTTTTTAATTTCGTTTGCAACTCTTTATTTTAATCAGCGTTTTTTGCCCCAGATGATCATGATTTACACTGATTGAATTTTGATTTGAATTTGATTTGAATCATTTTATCAGAACCGTTTTTATAACTGATAACTTTTTATAAAATGAACTTATAAGACATAAAAATTATGACTTTTTTGTATAACTGAAGAAATTTTATTATCATGTCTCATTCAAATCTTCAAAATAAACAAACACTTTTTGAGATAGCTGCCAGTCAATATGGCTTGTTTACTGCTAAACAGGCGATTAAAGCGGGTTTTAAAAAAAATAACCATCCTTATCATGTACAAGTGGGTAATTGGGTTAGAGAATGGCATGGCATTTATCGGCTCGCACGTTTTCCACTCATGTTACTCAATAAGTCTTTGTTTCATAAAGAGTTATCCCTAACCGTTTTGTTGGTAACATTTAATGAAAGTACCATTCCTCGTAGGGTGGGTAGCGTCTTTTTGCTGCCCACCATCACCCAATTACTTACGCTTCATCACTCTTATGA
>Ga0164318_10002876_pt1 | contig 16124 bp, 14 predicted proteins | sample GuaBasSedimGuay9_FD_113734 | JGI IMG/M metagenome (GOLD analysis project Ga0164318, IMG submission 113734) | Subseafloor sediment microbial communities from Guaymas Basin, Gulf of California, Mexico - Guay9, Core 4571-4, 0-3 cm | ecosystem: Environmental > Aquatic > Marine > Hydrothermal vents...
CAGGATCGGATATTGTAAGCTTCCTTTTATATTCCCAGCCAGTAGCTGGCGATAAGGCCATTAGAGCTTAACCCCCTCTATTTTTATCTTGAACGTATCCCATCTAAGCATGGTCTCTGAATATCTCTTTACTCCAATTTTGATAGGATCTCTAAGCTGGGCTAGATTCCATCCAGCTACAGGCTCAATCCACAGAGTATTGCCAGAACAATAAGTCGTATCTATGAATTTAGGCTCACCGAGAATATTATACAGCTCAGCTACAGCTCCAGGAGTTATATTGCTCAGGATAGCGTCGCGCTCAGACTTACCTGCTATGAATTCAATCATAACATTCCAATTGTCTTCATCCCATCGTGAGCATTTAACATATGTTGCATCGCCATTCTTGAATTTTATAGAGAGATTTGGTTTAAGCTGCTTAAGATAGACACTAAAAGAAGTATTTAAAGTATAGCGCCTGTCTAGAAGGCTTGAGATAGAATGCGATTTAGCAAGAGTTTTGCCTATTCTAGTCGAAATGATATGCGATAAATATAAAGTTCTAGCTAGATGAGAAGTTACACTGCTAGATCTTTCAAACGTCGCCTTCAGCAGAGCTGAGAATACTAGGTCCTTAAGCTGGCGATAGTATATTTCTGCGTCGAATCTGTAACTTTCACCAGCTTTTTTCTTGAGAAGAGAATCGAATGATAAACTTTTAGAATTAAGAATTAAAGCATCGAAAGAGAAGTTTTTATAAACAGTCTTACTAAGTCTAGAATCAAACAGTATTGTCTTCTGAATCGGAAGCAATTGTAGAAGAGCATCAAACGAATAGCTTATGGAGATGAAAGAAGTCGGCTCTTCCCATGCAGAAAAAACAGCCCAAGTGGGTTCTGGGTCTGCGTATTTCCTTACGAATATCCAATCAACATATAATCTGTTTGGTGCGTTGTACTGTCTCAGTAGCACCTTTTGATCATCCGTTGGATCATAAGAAGCACTCACTGTTGTCTCATATCCTCCATCGATTAAGAGTTTTGATGTCGCAGTCCCTCCCGTCCAGTATATATCTATGATGTGCCATTCATCATCTTTTGTCTTTCCTGTACTGTATGCTGTTGAAGTACCATCTTTTCTGCAATAAAATGTGTATGTGCTATATCCATCCTGTGAATTTATTTTTAAATCGTCATTTCCGCTATCATACATATTCGAGAATCCTACTTGTGATCCTACACCACTGCCCATCTTTGCTAATGCTCGTAAAGCTTTCGGGTATGAGAAAAAGTCTATAGACCTTATAGCGTCATGATTTGATGAATCTTCCCATAATTCGAGTATTGAATCCGATACTTGTGTGTTTACTCCTGTTACTTCTACCCATTTACTTGTATCCAAACTTGTTCCTTCAAAGTCATCAAAGAACAGGAATGTTGCATCTCCGTCTTTATATTGACCCGCTGAGGAATTACCAACAAACATGTAGATTACATCAGAATTATCGGATGGTAATCGCACCCAGATAATTGCGTGATCATTATCCCACTCTTCAATCCACTGGGCAAGCTGAGTGGCAGTTAAAGGATTGTTCTCTGTCCCAAAACGTATATCATACGGAAAGTCCTCGCATTTATCGTCGCAATAGACTACACCTTGAGTGGGATCATCAGATCCAGTGCCTCGATAGACAGTTAACTTAATCTGATAATCGGAACTTTGATTCTCAGGATCTGAAATCTGAAGCTCTTTAACCCAAGACCATCCAGTATTGGGGATTAAGCCCTGAATGCTTTCCCAGGAAGAGAAAGAGGCCCAGCTAGGCTCAGTATCGGCGTATTTTCTAATTCTAATCCATGAAATTCGAATATCAAAACCGGCATACTCTCCTGATACTCCAGTTCCTATAAATATTCTATCGGGATTAGCGTATCCAGAAGAGGGAAACGAACAGTCAGAGGCATAGCCCAAAACAGAATAGTCACTAGGATCGAGGACGAAATAATCAACCTTATCTTCGATCTCATTTACGATATCAGATCTTATAACTGTATAGTCAAAATCTCCAGGATCATAAAGAAGGATGGAACTCCAGCCATCAAAACACCAGAATGCATGAGGATTCTCATCCTTTCCCTCATATTCGGAAGGTCCTATGTCGCCTTCGCTATCTCTTAGATAATACCAGCATTGTTTAACATCAGCATCTCCAGGATCCAATATCCTAATTTTTTGTTCGAATACATACTTTTGCACTGAAATACTAAAGTATCGCATTGCATATCCGGTGCTAGTTGAAGGCTCGTGATAGACCCGTAATTCATCAGCCTCCGCAGAAACAGTGACAGGACCAGAAGTGACCCAATTATCTACATCTTCTTTGTCAGAATAGAAAAGAAATGTCTCACTTCCATTACTATAGAAGGAAGCCTTTGAGTTTCCTATGAACATATATATTTTGTCTGCGTTATCCGGTGGTAGCTTAACCCAAATAACTGCCTGATTAGCATCATAGTCTTCGATCCAATGTGGGAGTTGGATTGCTGTTCCTGGATTACTTGTGGTACCAAAACGAATATCAGACGGAAACGCCTCACATTTGTTATTACAATATACTATCCCATCAGCAGGAACATCAGAACCATCTCCAGCGTAAACAATAAGTCGCAGCTGATAATTATCGCTTTGATTATCAGGATCAGAGACCGTAAGAGTCTTGACATACGACCATCCAGTATTTGGAGATATTCCAACGTGCTTCCAGGTTCTAAAGGAACTCCAAGTAGGAGCCGGATCGGCATATTTTCTGATCCTGATCCAGGTGATTCCTATATGAAATGAACCCTGATAGCTAGTACCATCTGAGATCATTAAATGATGTAGGGATGAAAAAGAGGAGGAAACAAAAGCTTTATTGGTTGCAGATGCAAGGATTGAATAGTTGTCTGGATCCAAAATGTAATAATCAACCTTTTGATTCTCCTCGTCTATTACATTCCGCCTAATTACTTTATGATCAAATGATCCAGGATCATAAAGGACGTAAGCTGTATTACCATCATAGTACCAAAACGCATCCTGATTGTCATCTCTGCCTTCCCATTCTGCTGGTCCTGTATTATCGGAACTGTCTCGAAGAGAGTAATAGCATTGCTTTTTCGTAGCATCTGCAGGTTCTAGTATTCTAATTTTTTGCTCAAAGATGTATTTCGTCTCAGAGACCGAGATTTCTCTTTTTGCATATCCTGATTCAGAGCTCGGATCTTGCTTGATCCGAAGTTCATCGCCTTCTGCATATACTACGACCGGTATGGTTGTGATCCAGTTATCTTCATCGTCTTTATCGAGAAATAAAGAAAAAACGTTCTGAGCGTCACTATAATAATTAGCTGAGTAATTGCCAATAAACATATAGATTGTATCGGTATTGTCGGAAGGCAGCTTAATCCAAATAATAGCCTTTGATGAGTCATAGCTCTCAATCCATTGATGAAGCTGGGTGGCAGTGAGAGGATCGTTAGTTGTGCCGAACCTGATATCGTTTGGAAAATTTACGCATTTGTTATTGCAATAGATAATGCCAGAAGAAGGATCGTCAGTTCCCTCTCCAGCATAGACTATTAGCATGATTTGATAGTCAGCGCTATTATTGCCGGGATCAGAAATAGTTAGCTCTTTATACCATTGCCAACCAGAGCTTGGATTGAGAGCCATATTAATCAGCGGTATTAGAACATCTAACCGCCAAATACCTCTCTTTCGAGGCGTGCTACTTTAACAGCTATATCATATGGTTCGGAACCATAGTTTATGGTTGTAGTGAAACCACTTTTGTCTATTCTGTGCTTATAGGACACAATATTGAGATCTTCATTGAAGCCTAAATTAGGAAGTTTCAGTCTAAACTTAGAATTAAGAGACACTCCTGTTATACCATAAATCGTTATGCTACCAGTATAAAGACCATCTTTGTAAGTATCTACTATTGTTCTAGCTAATGTCTCCGCATCATTTCTATTGACTATTAAATTCTCAGATCTTCTCTGGAAGTGCAAGCCATATTTTTCTATTGAACCAGAGTCAGCATACATGCCGGTTATATTGTCATAGTTGAATGCTAATATCACATCCAATTTATGATCAGGATCGTTGGTCCAAGTAGCACCACTATCAGTAGAGTAGTATAATGATCTAGCTATATCCTTGATGTGCATCCAAGTTATTTCTCCTGAGATGAATGCGAAATCTCCTATATCACCCTGTCCTGAACAGGCTGTATCTATGAGTGAGAATCGAAGAACAGAGAAATTGTGTGGCCTGCCGTCTCCAAACTGGACGTTACCATCTAGTGTAAGATTGGATAAATTGAGTGTGTCTTTTAACTCACCATCCACATAGAAATATAGCTTACTGCCCGATATTTTGCAAGCATAAGAGCTAGATCCTGTAGGATACCATGCCGTTGCAGCATACTGAGGATATCCTCCTTTCTTTGTCCTAATCCAAGTCGAGACAAATGCTCTTACTCTTTTCTGGAATGAATCCGCAAAATAGAATGGAAAAGTATATGGAAAGGTATCTTCTGTCATTCTTCGTTATACTTATCGAGTAAAGTTTGGAGATAATGTCTAGACAGCTCGAATGTTGGTGGTGAGAAATGAGAGAGATCTCTAAGCCTCCTCAATAGTTCTCGAGATACTGATAGATATTCGGCCAGTGTTAATGTTTGGTCTATCAGTCGAATAGCCAATAGAATATCAATTTCAAGCTCTTTCTCATCAGAAAAAGCTTTATTCCAATTATATAGCAGGGTCAATAACTGTCTTATCATATTACGCATTTCTGTATCAAGCGGATTCTCGATGATGAGTAATTTGGTATCCTGAAGGAAGCTATCGAGCACATTCTTTTTCGCTTTGGGCTTCACGGAATCGCTCCTCATTTTGGCCTCAATATCACTTATGCATCGAACCAACTCTCTCCGATAAAGCTCCTTCCATTTAGGTCCATACAGTTCTAAAAGGATCTGCCTATTCAGCAGCTCTTTTAATTGCTCTATTTCTTGCATCCTCATACACCTCCAATAATAGTCTTATAGATGCTCTCTTTTCTGGTGCGATACGCGACATCATATCTTCTAACAGGCCGAGCTCCTTTAACTCTAGTATTATTCCGAGTATTTTCCAATGCTCGACCATACAGACAGTTGGGATAGGGGCAAACATATTACCTGTAGCCTCGAACTGAGCTCCTAAACATCCGCTGCTACAGAGATATTTAAGAATGCATGATTCGCACACTGGAAAATCTCTAGTCGTAGCAGATAAGATACTAACCAAGACCTCTGGATTCCTAGCTTTTACTCCAACTATACGTCCCTTTCTAACTATAAACTTGCCAGCTATTAAAGGCTCATAAGAAAGTCTATGACAAGGCACAATAGCCAGATCCCCCAATCGAACTGTTAGTGTACTTTGTATTGAACATCCTATCCCCCTTCCACAGATCGAAAAAGGAGAGCTGAGAATATTAAAGCCTCTTTTCTCGAAGATGAAATCAAAGAATGCCTTAGAATCTCGCTTAGCAATCTCCTCCCAGACATAGCGAACTAAAAAACGCATAAATTTATAGAGCTCATATATTTGTCTCTCATTCCACTCTTCATTCCTGACTTCTAGCAAATATAGGCTCTCTTTGGGCAGGTTGTATTTCTCATGCATCTCCATGAACCATAAAAAGTTTTTCTGCCACAGCTCGATGCCACTTGAGTAGACCATTGGATGGAAGCCAAAGCCCCATTTAGCAGCAAACGCAAAGGCCTTGTCATAGAAGGCATCATCATAAGGTCTATTGCATTTGAAGGGTCTGTTCAGATTTTGCAAGTATCTACCATCTATAGATGCAGAGAGAAAAACTCGTCTAGTTTTTAGCCGTTCTTCTATCTGAGCAGTAAGATCATCGTCAAAGAGAAAAGTCATATTAGTCGGAATAACAACTTTAGTTTTCGGCAGATTCTCTAAGACATAGTCGAGAATATCAAAGAAATACGGTAGTATCGTGGGTTCCCCCGAGAAGATTTCTAATTTTCCAGCAAAATCCCTTTCTTTTAGCCAGTTTGTTAGTATCTTGCTGTTTTCAACTATTTTCTCAGCCTTTCTTAATCGCCTTGGATAGAGCTCATCACCATATCTTCGAAGATAACAATAGCGACAATTGAGATTGCAATCTGTAGTGATGTAGTATTCGACCTTATCGAAATTCATGAGACCTTCCTTTAAGCCTCTCTCAAATGTGTGATTAAGAAGGGAGGTTAGCAGCTCACTTTGTTCTTTGTAATACATCTTTGAGGAGTTCTTTGAAGGCTCCATTGCCCCATAACCTTATCAAAGAAGTGGGTATCACATTAACAGAGGAAGTGTTAAGAATATTCTCCATAGGACAAGAGAATGCAGTATTGAGAAACAGAGCAAGAAGAGTAGCTATGTCATCATTCAAATAGATTCGAGATATCTGCCCCGCTATAGCAAGCTCTTTAATCAGAGACACTGTACCTGCTAGCTTATTTCTCCAAAAGTCATGATAGCATCGGAGTGCGTATTTGAGTTTAAGTACCTTCTCTTCATCATCTATGGGCACTATATAGAATTTATTCAGCAAGTCTATTGCATCACGCTCTAGTAGGGAAACATCCCAATTCTTGTATTCTGGCATATTAAGGATTTCTCGTAGATATCTCTCTTCGTTGAGGAAGAACGTTCGGTGACATATATGCAGACAGGCCTTATGATCGAAGCCAAAATTAGAGTCACCCCCTGAGCAGGTGAACATCGAAGGTTTAGTGGGCAAAGAGGGAAAGAAGTTCATTAACCGACAAAATCTCCAAGTATAGGAAGAAGCACGGTATTTATGCAACTCCCTAAGAAACTGACCGAATAGCTTGCCGTCATCCGAAGTGTATCTACCCGGTACTTCTAGAGTATAGCTAAAGCTTGGCCTAAATATCAAGTTTTTATTCTTGATAGAACTAGCTATTCTTGACTCCAGGTCCTCTGCAAAATTAATGACATCTTTCATTAAGTCATGTTCTAAAATGTATTGCATATTAGCTGGCGTTAGAGTAGGCTTTAGCTTTATTTCTATAGTATTAGCTAAGTCTTTTTTGTTAAGCCAATCTATGAAAGCAAAGATATTATCTATTACCTGATCTAATATACCCGGCATTCTATTCATGCCATTTATGTATTCAGGACCATCAATGGAGAATTGAACATTAAGATTATAGCTGCGATCTATGGCGGTTTTGGCTATTCGCTTTAGATTGTCCAAATTCATGCCATTTGTAGAGAATGAGATAGTCTGCAATCGAGGAAGATGTCTTGCCGCTTCTTCAATGCATTGGACCGCTAATTCATAGGGCAGTGTCGGCTCTGCACCCCAGAGGCCAAGGTATTCAATAGAGTCTTTAGGCAATTTTTCGAGGAGATTAGGTAGGACTCTGAGAGACTCTTGAAGACTCCTCATACTCTTAGTCTTTGGAATATAGCAGTATTTACAATGAAGATTGCAAATCGCAGATATAAAAATTTCTATTGATTTCATGTATGGGTCACCACTTCTCCTATTTCAATCGTACTATTTTCATCAGTATGATAGGTGTTATAATATTGATCATCATGGCCGCTGTCGTCACTCGAATAATAGTTTCCATGTTCATCCCAATCAACTCCAGAATTATAGCCACTTTTATAAGAGCCGTGATCATTATTGTCTACCGATGAGTTGTAGCCTGAATCGTATCCAGATTTGTCAGTGACGCATGCAAGATTATCCTTTATCGAATCAATATTTTGTCTGATTTCGATTATATGGCCCTTACGAATTATGTCGCCTACGCTTATAGCCTGCCATTCGAATGCCATATTATTCTGCATATACTCCATCTACAACATAATGATCAGGAGAGTAGTCCGTGTACACCACACCCACATGATGAGTGCTATAGACGGAAGAGTGTTCAGATGAATCGTAGACTTGATGATCAGAATTGCAATGATTTACAAGATAGGTGTCGTAATAGGTTGTATCGTAAGAAGAATAATAAGTCCCCTTATCGATTCGATCGTCATCATTATCTACTGTGCTTCTGTAAGTAGAGTCATAGCCTCCATTATCTCCCCAATCGACACCGCTCTTGTAGGAACTATCGTATCCAGAATCATCTCCAGAATCTACAGATCCTTTATAGCCACTATCGTGCTCTCGGCAGTAATTCATGTCATCTGCATAATCTGTTTTATCTCTGAGCTCTTGTATATGATCTTTCTTGATTATCTGACCGACGCTAACGGGAAAGTAAGTCCATGAAGGCGGATCTAGCTGCAGATCTTCGTATAGATCCTCGAGATTATCCTTGATTTCATTGAAGTGTGAAGCCCGTATAATATCACCCTTATTAATAGGGGTCCAAGAGTAGCCCATGATTCTCTACATTATCCATAGACAGCTAACGGACCAAGTGGTTTCCAGGAGGAGCCGTCATAAATATACAGACAATGCTCGTCTAGCTTATAAAATACATCGCCTTCATTAGGATCGGATGGAAAAGTCGTGCCGCTAACGAAATAATGTGCCCCTTGAAGCCACTCTTGCTTGGTTAGCTCATCACCAACATCCCTATGCTCTATTCCTCTAGCCATATTACAAATCAAATTCTATACCAAACATAGTCCTAGTAACAGACTCATAATCACATAAGCCTATTCTTAGCCTTGGTCTAAATCTACCATCATCAGTATGTAGCCATTCACCCATACCAGCTCCAGAGGCATAAGAGTGAATTTGAGCGGAGATTGTAAATTCAATTTGGTCGGTAAATGCTGGATTGTCTAGCTGGATATCAGTAATACGCTCTGAATCATAGTCAAGATAGGTATTAGCTGAGGCGTAACCTCTGCATTTAGCAATAAATTTAATGGAATTAGTTGCATCATCCCACCAGACATCGTCATAGTCTACACCATCTAGATCCCAGCTCTTAACCATAGTGGGTTCAGAGGAAAAGTCATAGGTGTCGTCTATGAGGTCTATGTAGCCTATTTTCCAGAATTTAGAAGATGTTGCATCAGGTGCATGAAAGACTATAAAGTAGCTCTTATCACTATCAAGAGGCAATCCGTTAACAAAGTTGTGCTGGAGATAAGTTGTGGGAATAGACCTCGGGACATCACCTCCATACCAAGCTATTCTATCCGAAGATGGAACTATGCTGCCAGGCAAATCAGACTCCTCGTTCTGTATGCGACCCTTAAGAACATCTGGAATCTCTGAACCCGATATTGAGACCTTAACCGATACAGCTGATAGAATATTTCTATGCAATGGCGGTATGCCGAATCTTTGGGCCACAAACTTGTCAGAGGAATCGAGAATGTAAAAGCCAGGATTGCTCTGTGTACGCCTAGAAGGCATCAGCCTTTCATAGGCTCTAGCCCCAACAACAAGAGATTTGTTGACTATAGTCTCATCAGACTTTTCTATAGGTGTCATCTTAATAATGTCAGTCTCAGTGACTGTGAATTGAACAGCGGGCTGTATCTCATAATAATGCAGCTTACCCAGATTATCAACATAGAAATGTCTACCATCAAACTTAGATATCCTGGCTATCGCATCGCCCACTGTCATAAGCGAAACATCTATCTCTTCTATGAAGTTACCCTCATGGTTTGTGACGTCCGGTGGAATGACGTATATACCCCCACCTGAGCAGTAAGAGGCGACTAGAGAGGAGACAATATAGCAGGAATAGCAAGACTGATAGATTGTGTGTTCAGGGATGTGAAAACGCCATAAATCATAGGTTCTTCCGATGCACTGAATATCAATGAGTGGAGTGCCACCTAAAGATTGTTGTATTCTCGAAATATATCCAGTAAATTCGAGGGAGTTATTGATGTAAATATGAACGGTGTCATTGATCGTAAACTGGGAAGGATCGCTACTAAATAGACTTATTCTTGCATCTTTGAAGTATTTCTCATTGGAGTTTGTGATTTCTAATAGCCTAACCTTATTCTCCTCTCCAGTGATTATCATAGCATCTGATTGACCGGATCTGAATATAATCTTAAAGGTCGTCATACTGGTGCGGCTAATCTAGCACGATACTTCAATTCATTGAGGAATTCCTCAACATTCATTACCCCTTGGACATATATGGGTCCGGTGATCGTCCAACTCTCGGAGTAAGTAGTTGTGGCAGCTGGAATGGTAGTTGCAAACAGGCCGCCATGCTGCCCAGCAAGCTCAGGCAGGTATCTCGGAAGAAAGGCAGAGAGCAATTTTGCTGTTCTTCCTGGATAGTTGAGTGGTAATAATAGCTCTGGTCCCCTTTCTCCGGCAATTAATATAGTAGGCTTTCGAATCAAACCTCCAAATTGACCTACCACCATGTCTTTCTCCATGTCACCGAGAATCCAATCAGAAGGCACCGGTATGGGTAATCCGAAGGGCCCGGGTATGGGCATCCATTTTGGCTTTTCTTTCTCCTTCACCGTCTTAATTTTCTTTGTGATAGTAATGGTCCTCGGCTTTGCAATTTCATCTAGTTCCGCATTCACCTTCTTGAGTTCATTCTCAATGTCAATTATAGAGGGGAGAGACTTCTCCTTAGCTTTTTCGACCGCAGAGATAAATCCGTCCCATGAATCTGCACCAGGTATCAAGGAGAGTATATCGTGATAGGACATTGTTTTGTATAATTCGAGATATGCGCTACCAACTTTACCTATAGTGAGCGCAGCGACAGCCTGCTCTTCAGTAAGGGTATCCCATGTTATGGTCTGGTCATCCAATGCTATTCTTATATATTCTAGCATCTTATCTGAATCACCAAGAGCATCTGTGAAAATCCCCAAGCCTCTCGCAGCCTCCATGAATGCACCCTCTATCGAAGATGTCTCATCAGAACTTCTATAAATTGATCTCCAATAATTCCAGATAGTCTCTGTGATACTAACAAATTGATCCTCTTGCTCGGAGAATGCATCACGAAGACTCTGCTCTGCTATCCTAATCTCCTTAGAAATTTTAGCTAATGCATAATATTTCTCTGCTAATTCACCCGTGGCTAGATTAGTTGATATTAAATTGTTAGCATATGTACTCAAATCAGCTTGAAGCCTTCTAAGTGTATTTTGATAGGTGATTAATGAATTGACGTAATTCTTAGCGATATCGATCTGATCTGGGGTTAGGAATTCAGGAGGAGCAGGGGGCTTTCTGCCGGCAGAAACAGCTTCCTCATATGCTGCTACCCATTCTAATAGCATCCTTCGTTGTTTAGGGGTCAAGGCACTAAGCAAACGGCTAAACTTAATTTGAGATTTCATCATGGCTCCATATGATTTTTCAAGATCCTTTCTACCTTCTATAAGCTCTTCGGTGATCCAACCTTCCTTCGCAAGCGCATCCCATAAGTCTCTTACGTCTTTCAGTGTGCTGTGTCTGAGCTTATAGAGTCTCTCTTCGATATCTAGAACTTTCTTTTCGCTTTCTGCTAGATTCTTGAATTTTTCAGCTAGTACCTTATTAATATTCTCATGAATATAAGCAAGAGCATTAATCTTGGCCTCTAGCTCTGCACGCTCAGTTTGGAGTTGATAGAGCTTAAACTGAGCTTCATATGCTGACATTATAGCATCAGCAACATTACGCTCTGCAGCATCCATAGCAGAAAGTATTCTAATTCGCTCAGATTCCAAAGTATTAAGCTTATTCATTAATTCTGCTCTTTCTTGATCATTTTTAATTATATCATTCTGCACAGAAACGAGTCTATTCCAAAGCGATAACGATTTCTCGGACTGAGCACCGCTCTCTGCTACAGCTCTATTATACTCATCTAGCGCTTTGCTTTTCTCTTTCTGTAATTCTTCATCACGCTCATCAAGAGCTAAAAGATCACTCTTTAATTCATAGTATTTATCTAGATTTGTACCAAGCTTGGATAAGCCATCAGAGAGGCCAGATAAAATCTTAATGAGATTGGAAAAATGAAGATTTGCATCCCTTTGAGCTTCAGAAAGTTCCTTTTCAGTCTCTTTTATTCTCTGTAAAACTTCTCCGAAATCCTCTCCAGAGGCTCTTGCTTCCTCTAGTAAAGCCCTCTGCTCCTTAAGAGTTCTATTTGCATCTTCGATTCTCTTTACTGCATCCGACCAAGCATCTAATTCTTTAGTGACCTCCGGCAACTTTGCTCGTACTTTATCAGCGATGGTTGGAATGATTCCAAGCGATTGTCCTATGCGAGTTGCGAGTCCACCTAACTCGTCTTTAAAGGTGGTTATGAATGGCAGAACTGCAGATATTGCAATAAGTGCCAGGCCAAGAGGGCCGGTAATAGATGCGCCCAATAATTTGAGCATGAGAACTGCAGATGCAATCCCACCTGCTGCGTTTATAGCGGCAACGCCCAATTTATTTAGCCCAGCTTCTCCCGCAGCAGTTCCTATAGCCACTGCTGTCATTGCGGGAATCATAGCAGCAAAAGCGCTCTTAAGAGATATTGCTTGATTTCGCACATTTGCTAGAGTAATAGCCAATATGGTTAGTGATGTGATAACAGCTTTAACTGTGTCGGGGATCTTATCACCTACGACCATAAAGGCAAGCATCTCTGCAGTGAGAAGACCAAAGGAACCCCATAGCACCCTAACTGAGGTGTTTAGCTTAAGAGTCCTATCTAAAAAGACCGCTATATTCACTCCAGCTTGTTTAAGAGCAGCCCCAAACCCAAGAGTGGAATAAGTAGATGCTATGAGGTTCTTGTTAAGGACAGAAAGGAGAAATGAGAGAGCCTTAAGTATTCCAAGGGTGAAGATAGCAGCAGTAGCTGTGCTAAGCAATATACCCATGAAGGTTTTCCCACCAGCTCCAACTTTACCAAATATTTTTCCTATGATAGTTAGGGGAGTCAAAAGAGCCCTAAATGCTGGTAGAACATATGTCTCAAGTGCCTCAGCTGTGGAGACAATGACCGGCTTTAATTTAGAGCCAAAATCTTCAGCTAGAAGGACAACAGCATTTCTTAAGAGTCGTAAGGCACCCCATAATGTTGCTATCTGCTTAGACGCAATCTCTGCAGTAATACCTGCTGATGATTTCAAAATGGTAGATAGTCTGGCGACTTCATCAGCGTTCTCTACTAGTGCTATAGCTGCTGCAGCAGTCCTAGCTCTGAACATTGCCGATGCTTCTGCAGCACTAAAGCCTGCTGCTCTGAGCTTATAGAGTATATTCACAAGCGAAGTGGTTTCAGGATTCAACTCTGCAGCGGATATGCCAAGGGATGCGAGAGCTTTGTTAGCCTCCTGAGTTGGTTTTAACAGCTTTGTTAAAATCATATTAAGCCTTTGACCAGCTTGTGAACCCTCATAACCTCTATCGACCAACACTGCGAGAGAAGCAAGCACCTGCTCAAGCGGAATGTTTAGCTCTCCTGCTATTGCACCAACATATTTCATACCTTCTGCTAATCTCTGAGCGTTGAGGAATGAATGAGAGATTGCCGAAGTGAATTTATCGACTATCGATGCAGCAGTCTCACCTTGATCTCCAAATTCCTTAAGTGTTCTTATTACTATTTCAGTGGCGTCAGCTAAGTCTATTTGCTGAGCAGCTGCATAATTTAATATCGGTAAGAATTCCTTCTCTGAGAATTTGGTGACATCATAGCCTGCTGAGGCGATAGAATACATTGCTTCTGCTATTTCATTTGCAGAATAGATGGTCTTAGCACTTAGTCTCAATGCAAATCGTTTTATTGACTCAACTGCCATATCAAATGCTCTTCCGAAGTATCCAGAGACTGATGCAGCCATCACGACTGCCTTTTCGAAATCCTGAAATGTATTAACGGCCCACTGTAGAGTTCTGACTGATCGCATGACTATCTGAACTCCAATGGTGAAAGAAAGATAGTGTTGAATGTGCTGAGACAATGTTCTGATCCTAGACCTCCAAGCTGCAAGAGTCCTATCCGCCTTTGAGACGTCTATAACTGGTGTCCACTTACCAGTCTCAAGCCATTCAAACTGTCTTCGGAAGTCCTTAGTTACAGGAGCTAATTTCCTTGAGATGTTTCTTCGAATAGATGTCGCCCAGCTCTTAACACTAGTTGCAAGAGGCTTTGATAAATTGTCAGCCATCTGTTTTCCAACAACTCTTGCTACTGCTGGGAATTTCTTAAGGGATGCTAATGCAGGCTTAATATCGATATCTAAACTCCAAGCATCATAAGATATTGGAGCTGGCATATCACTTCCTTCTTAATCTAGATGCCTTCGCCTTTTGCTCAGCCTTCTTTAAGGCCTCTAACTCTTTCTTCTTTCTCCACAATATACACTCCTCAAGGAATTTAACACCAAGAGGGTCTTTCTCTCTCAATTCGCCTATCTCTCTAGGCGTTTTACCTAATAATTTACAAAGCTCAAACTCAAGCTGACCTAAACCACTATTTACGAAAGGATTCAAGCTCCTTATCACTTATTCTAGGAGCCTGAGCAGCTGTAATGACTTCGTTTATGAAATTCTGTAATGCAGTCCATGTAGCTACTTCAGACCAGAATTTCTCATCTAGTTTAGGCTTAATGCAAAGAGAAGCTGCAATCTTAGGAAGTCTTTCGTAGGCTTCTTGGAATGCTTTGATGTCTTCATCACTTGGATTTTCTCCAGTGAATCTAGAGACTGATAGCACCAGCCTAATTAATTCAAACATCTCAGAGTGTGTAGGTCTTCTTGTCATCACAGTTCTTTTAGTCTCGGGAGAAGTCTCGAAAGTGATATACAAGACATCTTCCTTAAAGTCTCTTTCTAGCTTCTCTCTAGTTGCAAGCTCTTTAAAGAACTCAAGAGCCTTCTTCTCCTCAGTCTTTCTTAATTTAGCCTCAAATTCCTTCCACTTATCCTGAGTGGTCTGTTGTTCTGTCATACTACACCTCCAATTCAGGCATGTGTATAGCCTGAGCTAATGACTACATACTGAACAGCTGAAAACATCAGCCACAAATCAGGAGGAGGAACATGGAACATAAAAGGAGGATGATAGTCGATTAGTCACTTATTTTCACTCCACCCGTAGCTAAGTTTGTCTTAGTGACGTTCTGAGGATCGAGAACTACAAAATCAACTGATCCCTCAGAGACTGTGTCTGCATCACCAAGTGATATCTCAAATCCAGTTATGAGTCCGCTCTTGAAGTAGAAGTGTAGAGATTTGTCACCAGCAGAGCCTGATATTGTAACCATAGATCCATTTATCAATGCCTCAAGAAGCACACCAGCTGCAGAGTTATCTAGCTTAGTTGCTGTAAGTGACCCTTCTACTGAGAGCGAACCAGCTCTGAAATCATTACCTCTTTCACCGACTAATTCAGTCTCAATAGTATCCCTAGACAATGTGAGCGTAAAGTCAGAAAGTCCTAGGGTGGAGTGAGTCTTAGATGCGATCGTTATCTTTGCACTCTCCCCCGTATAAGTCTCAGGATTTGCTCCCATATTACGCGTCAGATATATGGCCGTTATCATATGTTACATTGTATGGATCGAGTACTGTGAAGTCTATGCTAGCCTCAGTGATTGTTGATGCATCTCCGAATGTGACTTCATAGGACGTAACTTGGCATGAGACGAAATACCAGCTGAGATTGCTATCAGCTACTGAGCCTGATATTATAAGTAATGTATCTGGATCAATGATGCTATCTAAGGCATCAGAATTTCCAGATGCAGCAAATTTACAGTTCGTCAAAGACCCTTCGATAGAGAGCTTACCAGGCTTTCTGAGATTACCGGTCTGACCTACGAGTTCCTGCTCAACTATGTCTCTGCTGAAGGACAGAGTAAAATCGGATACTCCCCAGAGACTTACGCCTTTGTTTGGTAGCTCAGATGGGCTAGTGGATATGAAGATTTTTGCATCCTTCCCAGTTACTATTCCTGCCATATGACCACTCTATTATCGGCCTTACATCAAGACATACATCATTTCTTCAACAATGATGGAATCTTATTACGCCACCTCGCTACAGTAGCTTCGACAAAGCCCTTTTTCTCCTGGCCTCTAACCATAGCTTTTCTTCTAAC
>Ga0164318_10002877_pt1 | contig 16123 bp, 17 predicted proteins | sample GuaBasSedimGuay9_FD_113734 | JGI IMG/M metagenome (GOLD analysis project Ga0164318, IMG submission 113734) | Subseafloor sediment microbial communities from Guaymas Basin, Gulf of California, Mexico - Guay9, Core 4571-4, 0-3 cm | ecosystem: Environmental > Aquatic > Marine > Hydrothermal vents...
GAGCAAGATTACGTTAGATGAATATTTAAAGAAGCAACGAGAAATAGAAGAATTTACGTTACCTTCGGGTTTGGTTGTGAAGATTAGGAAGAGGCTCTCTCCTATTCGCTTATTGAAGATACTCGGACGTTCGGGAGTAAGTTGGGAAGACCTCGGGACTAACCTTTCTATCGAACAATACCGAAGTTTCTGCGAAGAAGGCTTTAAGGAATTATTGATAGAACCTAAAGTCCCTGATGACATTACACCAGACGACTTCACTACGGAAGATTTCACAGCTTTACACAAGCGATTGATGGAAGAGTTCAGAGGTAGGATAGATACCGAAGTTCAAGGCTTGGGAGAGAAAGACTTGGAGAATAAGGATTTTACTACACCGTCAGGGTAATTGCAGAGACTTGTCATGTGAGACCTTCTGATATTCTTGACCCTCTCGATGAGCTTTCTTATATTGATAAGATTAAATTGGATATTTCTGTATTAACAGCTCGAAGTAAAGAAGCAACTAAGACTTTATCACCTCAAGAAGCTATCGAGCTGTTAAAACGATTCAAGAAGAAATAAATTGGAACGGATAGAGGTCGTATTGGAAGGACGGGACAGGACTCAGAAAGCATTTGCTGAGTTCCGTAAGAATGTAGAGACGTCAGTAGGTGAGTTGAGAAAAGCGAAGGCAGAGATATTTGCATACAGCTCCAGTATTAAGAATGCTATTCAGTGGCAACAGATGTCTGCTAAGGAATATGTTCGAGCTACTTCTCAGCTTCGAGAATATGATAAATACGTCGCAAGACTAACTACACAGATACCCAAAAACCAGCAGGAACAAGCGAGATGGGTTAAAGCTATTAAAGAAGGTCTTAATCCGATTCAACAATACATTAAGAATTTTGATGAGATAGCGCCTCTTCTAGATAATGTCTCAAAGAAAGCATTAGATTTCAACAATACTCTCATTCAGACTACGGGATTCGTCAAGAAAGGCTCCGTTTACATGGAATCCCTTCGGGGTCGAGTTCGACGATTAGCCCGTTCCTTTGCCGATATGAAAGGACCGCTCTATACAGCAGGACGAGTCTTTAACCACTATCTTCCTATCTTCTTCGTGGGTATATATGCATTCAGAAACCTTCAACAACAACTTGATCGACTTACAAAGTCATTTGCCGATTTTGAATCTCAGTTAGTGGTTGTCGAGAGGACAACAGGTATGGCTCACGAAACAGTCTCAAGACTTGGTGGCGTAATGTTAGACCTCACTACAATAATGCCTGCTACTATATCAGAACTTGAAGAAGTAGCGATAACAGCTGGACGATTAGGGATAACTGGTGAAGCTAACATTACGAAGTTTACTGATGCGGTTATTAAGATGGCTAATGCCACTGTCCTTTCTGCTGATCAAGCTGCCAACTCTATGGCTCGTATAGCAAAGGCTATGGGTATTCCTATCGAGAATGTTAATTATTTAGGTTCAATGATAGACCGTTTGGCTAACACTGCTGCTGCAAATGCTGAGCAGATTACAACCGCCATGAAGAGGGCTGCTGGTGCTTCCAAAGTTTTAGGTATTCCCGCAGAAGCTCTTGCTGCTATGGCTACGACTTTGATAGAAGCGGGTGATGAAGCAGCACGAACTGGAACACGTCTTTCGAGAGCATTCACATACGCCTCGATAAAGACTTCTGTAATGGGACGTCAGATGGGTGTATCAGTGTCTGAACTCAGAAAGCGAATGGAAGAAGATATGCTTGCAGTATGGTTAGACTATCTCAAGATGCTCAAGGATACTCCTTCAAAAACAGAGCGACTTGCTAAAGCTCATGAAGTCTTCGGGATGATAGGCAGCAAAGCTATAATTAAGCTTGCGAATAACTATGATATCCTTATTAAGCACATAGAAGATGCTCATGAGGATATGCTTACTGGCATCACATTAGAGCGAGAGTTTGCGAAAGCACTTGACACTACTTCTGCCAAACTCCAAATATTAGATAATCAAATTGAAGCAACGAAGATACGACTCGGCGAGAAATTAGCGCCAGTTACGATGGCAATGAAGGAAATAACTCTTGGGTTCTTTGAAGTTTTAGCTGGACCCGAACCCAGACACTATGGTAATGTAATAACAGATGTCACGGAGCAAGTGGAGAAACTCCTTAATGGTCAAATGAATCTTACAGGAGAAGTGGAACAATATTCTTCTGCACTTAAAGCAACACGTATGGAAGAATTCCATTTAAGAACAGAGTTAGTAAAACACCTTGTATGGGGAGAAAAAGAACTAGATTTCTGGGATAGCTTGCGAAGAAAGATGGGAATATACTCAGAGGAAGAGAGAGACGTGAAGAAATTAGAAAATGAACTCTACGCCATTCGTGCTAAGACCTTTGGGCAGTGGTTACGTCAAGCGGATGTTATAACTGAGGGTGCAGCTTCTCAAGCTTTCTTCAATGATGCAATGTATCAGGGGACTCGAGCATTTGCAAAATACGGTGCAATAGCTACTCGTGCGAATGCGATTATAGGCTCTCTCACAAAGTCTCTAATAGAAAGTGGCTTAGCATCTGATGAACTCCGAGAAACATGGGACAAATTAGGGGATGCTCTTACAAAACGCCAAAGTCTGATTAAGACAATTGTGGAGCTTCAGAGTCGATGGGGCAATGTTACTGAGCGAATATCGGATTTAGAATACGAATTGAATGATGTAATGGAGGGTCAATTAAAGACTATTGATACACTTCTTTCCGCTAATGAGGACTTAGCGGAAACTTATTATAATTTGAATGACGCATTAGCCTATTTAAACGGTCAATATCCCACATTCCAGTCGCTTACGAGAGGAGTACTTGCTGTTATTAATGATACGATTGTTCCTATTGAATTATTAGACAAAGGCTTCCTTAAGTTAGGCGATGTGATTCCTAAGAAATACCTAACACCATTAAGAGAATTGATAGAACAGCACAAGAAGGTCATGGATAGTTACCAAGAATTACAAGCAGCTGAAATGCAGTTTGGACCGGGAAGCGAGAAAGTAGTAAATGCACGAGCGTTATTCCGAGAAGAGCTCAATAAATACATTTCCTTACTTGGGGAAGCTTCTCCTGTTATCACGGAGTTAAACGCAAAAGAGTTGGAATGGGGACTAACGGAGAGTAAGAGATATACACAACTCAAGGCTTCTGCCATAATGACGCAAGAGGAACTGGAATTATATAAGAGTGAGATAGATGCAACTGCTGATTTAAGAAACTCCTATGATAGGCTAAGCGAGATTAGAGCCGAAATTACTGAATTAACTGGCGCTCAAAATATAGCAGAAAAGATGTGGAATGAAACTTTAGGTGAAAGCTTCAATACCGTTGATGCATTTGAGCGAGTCTTAACAAAACTGGGTGTAACGGAAGAAGAGGACAGAAAGCGTTACCTAAAGCGAGTCGAGGAGATAATCAAGGGTAATGAGTCAGAAGAGGAGCGGAACAAACTGATAATAGATTACATTGCGTCCATTTCAAAAGTAGCTGGAAAAGAAGAGGAGTTGGAAAGTGTCAATGCAAGAATTAATGAGTTAAGGAAAGAAGGAAATAAAATACTTCTCGATAATTTAGAATATCTAACTTCACAAGGCTTCGTCTCTGGTAAGGTTGCAGACGATATGAGGTTGCTTATAAATGCAGCAACTGATCTTGGAAGTGTGACAGAAGAGGATAGAAAAGCGATGAATGATATGGTTGCAGCATTCCTATGGATGGGAGCCGAGACTGGAGACATTAAAGGAGCTTTGGATTCTCTCGGAGAAGGGATAGAGAACTTCGGTCTCAAATTGGAATACATCCCTGATGACGCCAAGACAGCAATGGATGAGACACGAGTAATAATTAAGGACTCTTTAGGCAATGTCCTTGTAGATACAAGCACATGGGGAGAAGACGTTCACGAGATTATAAGTGGTGTGCCTGAGGATGTCCAAAAGCAGTTTGAGAGAATAGGCTTTAGATGGGAAAGTGTATTTGGCAAAGGTAAAGTCTTAGAATTAGCATACACAGCTCCAATTGAGGATGTATTCAGACAGCAGTTAGTAGAGCTTTCAGAAATTAGCGATAACACAAAGAGAATAGCGGAAAGGGGTGTCACGGCTAAATCCATGCAAACTGGAGGAGTAGTAGGAGAAACAGGATTATACCTTCTACATGCTGGTGAATTGGTTATTCCTCGTAAAGAAGGAATTACTCATGTGATAAACATAAACATAGAACACGTGAGTCTCAGTCCTGAATATTCTGCTGAGCGATTCCTTAAAGACTTAGAAGCGTTTAGATTCTCTGCAACGATATGACTTATAGGTTAAAATTTGGGAATTTGGAACTTGATTTAATACAGGAGTGGTCTCCTGGTGTTGAGCCTCTCAATAAGACATACATCCTCTATGATGGCAATACAGTGATAGCAACTTCTGATAAAATCAAGAGGCGACCCTCAGCTTCAGGACTATGCACCGAGTCTGATATTACAACTCTTACGGGTGAGATAGGGAAGAAACAGACTCTAAATATTAAAACAGGAACAGGAGATTGGTATTTTCACAATACTGCTATTATAAACGTTAGTATTAATTATTATAAATACGCAAACAATACTAATTATTATAAAGTGCGATTAGAATTCGCAACCGAAGGTGGAACATGACTGATATAGAACTTCTTGGGGGTGTAGAAGCAGAGATTAAAGTACATAGAGCTAATGGTAAGATTGAGATTTTCTCAACGTCGGATATTGATGAAAAAATACAGCTTTATGTCCTCTTGCGAAAAGCTGAGTTATTAAAGAAGGGTTATTTATTATAAAGGAAAGAGAGGTGAGACAATATGGGAGTTACGAGTAGTGCAATTACGAATGCTGCAAAAATAAATATGGCGTATGCTCTTATGAACCAAAATGACTCAAGTTATGACTATGTCTGTATGGGCGTGGGAAATGGTGATACAGTAGCAAATGCAAGTGATACCGACTTAACAGGAGATGAGACTAAATACGCTACTGTCAATGGAGAGTATGAGGATGATTACAAAGCGAAATGGACACATACTTGGCAGTATGGCGACTTGGCTTCTCACACATTCAGCGAAGTAGCGATATTCAAGAATGAATCCCAGCATTCGGGAAACATGTTATGCAGGGTAGTTTTTGATCCTATAACTCTTAACGAGAGTGATTATTTAGAAACCACTGTCAGAGTAAGATTTCCATAATATTTGAAAATAAAACGAATCAAACAGTATCGAAATGAGCATGGAAATATTACATGTATATATTATAGACGCTTACGATTGGGATAATTACATAGAAGCGGTAGAGGATGATACAGTTAATTTCGATGTTTCTGCTGTTGGCTTTTCTGTGAGGATAAGGAATAATGGAGCAGGAGATAATTCTACTGTTACCCTTAAAGATACTGATGAAAATGTACTTGAAGAGCATACGCAATATGTAGACGAAAATTCAGAGGTCTCCGTTAGTTTTGATAATGATGGCAATTACTATTTCCTTCCAGATGGAGAGACTAAGACATGGATTTTTGAAGTAACACCGTAAAAATGAGTGATACATTTCAATTTAGTGTTCTTAATCCCCTTCTCTCTTGGGGAAGAGCTCTTCCTGCTTGGCGATATAAATGTCCGATAACTCTCACTAACAACAGTGAAGAAGATTTATCGGACTTTCAAGTTCTCATAGAGCTTACTCCATCTAATTTCCAATATGAGCATTGTAGAGAAGATGGTGGAGATATTCGTTTTCTTAGCTTTGAGGAAGATACTGAACTTGCTTATTGGATCGAAGAGTGGAACTACAATGGGACTTCCAAAATCTGGGTAAAAGTAGATAGAATCCCTAAAGGCTCAAACGTGTGTTTATATATGTATTACGGTAATTGCAACGCAGAGAGTAATAGTGATGGCAATGCAACATTCGAGCTTTTTGATGATTTTGAATATGAAGATGCAGATGCGGACACAGCTTTATGGACACCGAGATATGAATTAGGCGACAAAGGTGGAAGTGCAGATATAGGTCTCACCAAAGCTGGTAAGCTAAAGGTTCAGGAAATCTCTGATTTTGGAGGATATTGGTTTGCAATTCAAGGGGATGGACAGCTTCTTCCCCAGAATTTTTTCGCTATAATAGATTTTGACATCGAAGAATTGGGAAGCGAAGAAATAGATGCTGCAGTTACGCTTGAAATAAGAGATGTTGATCGACTTACTGGTGAAAGTGGATTTGTAGAAATAGGCAGAGGAAGGATTAATGGCACTGATTATGTATGGATGAAAAAGGATGACAGAGATGAAATACGAGAAGCTTGTTCTGAAAATGTTGGGAAACTTTGTTTGGCAAGATGGGAAAATACAGTTTATGGATATTATGATGTGGGCAATGGTTGGAATTATCTCGGGAGCCTTACATTTAGTTATGATGCATATATAGGTCTGACTGCTAAATTATTAGATGGCCATTCTCTTGAACACAATGTTAAATGTTATTGGGATAACTTTAGGATACAAAAAGCTGCTTCTCCCTTACCTCGGGCGACTTTAGGCTCGGAACAAGAAAACTCTCCTTGGCTTTATAAGCGTCCCATAACATTCACCAATGATAGCGGTAGTGAACTATCAAACTTCCAAGTTCTTATAACGCTTACTACTTCAAATTTTGATTATAGTCATTGCAAAGAAGATGGAAGCGACATTCGTTTTATTAATGCTTCGGAAGATACGAAACTCCCTTATTGGATAGAAGAATGGAACTATAATGGCGATTCTAAAATCTGGGTAAAAGTGGATAGTATTCCCACAGGCTCTAATGTGTGTTTGTATCTCTATTATGGCAATGACTCTGCTATCTCCGAAAGTAATGGAAGTAGAGTCTTTGAGCTTTTCGATGATTTTGAAAATCTCAATATATGGAATGGAATATTCATCACTAGCGATAGCTATGCCAAAGCAGAAAATGGATATCTCAAATTATATTCCAAAGAAGGCACAGCTGTAATAGATAGTCCAGTAACACTAGAAAATGTTATAATAGATGCTAAAGTACTTGTTCAAGATAATAGTTACGGATTCATTCTTCAAATGTCTCAAGGTGAATACACCAATGGTTACGCAAAGAATGGTTACATGGCAGCGTGGAATTGGTTTGGTTGGGTAGAGGGATTAACACTCTTTCAAGATGAAGAAGGAACTACTCTTGCATCTACAACAGAGGGTGGTTTATCAAATGGAGAAACTTATATACTGTCTCTCCTATTTGCCTCGCCAACTCTAAAGATGCTTAATGATGGAACAGAAATATTATCAGCGAGCGATTCGACTTTCTCCTCTCTGTCTGCTTTAGCCTTACGAGCTAACAGAAGTGAATATTGGATAGATTGGATTCGCGTTAGGAAGTATGTCTCTTCAGAACCAACTTATGAAATAGGCTCAGAGGCAAAAAGACCTGTGCTCTCTCATGTTCTTGACGTTACTCCGTCTATCAGCGCTATCCCTCTCCTGAATGCAACTTGGGTCATTGGATGTGTTATGGATGTTACGATGACTCTCGATGCTGCATTCGGGATAAGCCTTGTTGATGAAATCTCTCAAGCTATGAATGTAATAGGCACTCCTCATTTCACTGTGGTGGTGGGAGGTCCTGTCAGTGGAAATCTATTAGGTTATCGAGTAGTTCAAGAATGGGGCACTTACGATGTAGCTGAGGTACATTACAAGGGTATTCCCCATTTTGAGGCTGGAGACTATATCGAAATAGTCCAAGAAGATTATTATACGAAAGGGAGTAAGATTATCTTTAAAGGTGTAATCATCTCAATGGACAAAACGTATAGGAAGAACTTCGAGGAGACAACAGCAAAAGCAGCTTCCTTTGAATGGTATCTCACTAAGCAGTATTGTTTTTGGGACGAATATCAAGATAACTACACCTTGTCTCCAAATATTAATGCAAAACAATATATCAAGTATTGGTTAGGTGGAGGAAAATTAGGTTCAGGGAACGAAGGAGTAGATTGGAGCTTAATCTCAGGCGTCAGACCCTTTGTAATAGTGGAGGTTCCAAACTGGGCTGAGAAATATTGTAGAGCAACTGATTGTAGTTTTAACTTTTTCTTTGGTGGCACAACGAAATGGGATGCTATCATGCAGATTTGTGACGCTTGTGATTTTGTCTTCTTTTGTAGCTACTCAAGCGCAGGACAACGACGTGCCTTTTTCTATCCGCGTGAAAAGATTGATAAGGGCTATTATCCCTTTGGGGAGGAACTAATAATAGACGCAACGGATGAAGAGAATGGATTTAACAAAAGGTTGCTTGAGATACGCTCAAGAGAAAGCCAATCCACCCTTGACACAAAAGTCAATAGGGTTGCATTAACTTGTAGAGACTTCCCAATCGTGCATAAGGAGCATCCTTATGTAGGACATGCAGGAGGTTATAAGCCAGTCGAAATTCATCGTGGAATAGACTGGGCAAATATAGAGAATGAAAGTGACCTCCAAAATGTTTGTGATGAACTCTATGAGTGGTTACGCAAACCTAATACAGTTTACGAAGCTAAGTTGCTATCTTTGGTAGAACTTTCTGATTTGACTACGCTTCACACAGGCATGAAGATAAAAATTGAGAATGTGGAAGGTCATCCCGAAGACGCATTCCGAATCACCAAAATCACTCACGAGAAGAAGGGTGAAGATCCAGTTGCTATCACCACTATTGAATACAAAGACGTTGACCTCATTCACCCCGGCAGTCCTAAATTAAACGAAATAGAAGTTATTTCTGATGTCATCGAGAGTAGAGTAGAGAAGGGTCCAAGAATACCTGGACACCCATGTCCAAAGAATCCACGTTCAGTTGTAATAGGAGACTTCCCACGTGTTGAGCATGGAACTGTTATTGCAGTCAATGAGAGTGATAACACAGTTGATATACAAATAAATAGAACAGGTCAAATTGTGAGAGGTGTTCCAATAGCATGAGTCTAATAGATGTGGGTTCACCAGCTGTATTATTTTCCACAAGAGACAAGAAGTTTGTTTCGGGTCTAAGTAAAAGTGAAATCTATAATTATAGTATCACAGTAAGTGGGGAAGTTCATCCTTGGATAGCGAGCCTTCAAGGGACAGATTATCTTGCAGTGGGAATTGGTCGGATATTTCGTCTCGTAAAGGTAGGTTTTGTGTTTGGGGGAAAGGCAGGAAGTCACGTTTGGCTGGATGATTCTGGGAGTCTTTGGGTACTATCAACAACGGGATATATGTATCGAATTCCCAAAAGTAGAGGGTGGTGCGAATTTGAATCATCACAAACATCAATATGGTTAGATATCACTTCTGATACAAGTGGAATCTTTCAAGAAGGTAACGATATGATGTATGTAAAGGGAGAAAATTCTATTAAAGGCTGCCATTTTTCGAGGGAAACGGGACGTTTAGGTACTTTGTCGTGGGAAACTTCTGTAAGTGGTACATTTTATGATTTTCAATGGTGTGAAAAAGAGAACGAACTGGTAATCCCAAACTATGATGGGAACACGGTAACCTTGATTGAAGGAGGTAAAAATGGAGGAAGAGTTTTAGCTACGAAAGATATAGGACACAAGACTGGACAAGTTGCCATAGATAAAGAGGGACGATATTGGTTCCAAGAGTGGGAAGGGAATAAAATCACGGTCTGCAATCCAAACGACCTAAGTCTCGCCAGCATAGAAATAAATGGAACAACTTATGAAGGGACATTTGAGGTGCCATTTATTTCTTACTCGACGGGAATAAGTGAGAATGCCAACTTCGATATCATCATGTGTGATTATGGTAGTAACTATGTAGCATTCTTTTCTGCCGACGACGATTATAGTCACATCATAAGAATTTATTTAGGTGAAAATAGCTATGTGGCAGCACCCTTAGGAGACAAAAATTCCTTCTTTCTAAGCACCTTGACTGGTCTCCCAACTGGGCATTACAGATGTAATCTCTTTAATCCTATAAGCCAAGTCTTGACCCCTGTGAATATCGACAATCACCTCATTTCCGGAATGGGTGACCCCGGACTCGCACGCTATAAGACTTGGGGAAGAAGTTGGGAACCCGACGTTTCAGCGATATACGACTATCTATTCCATCCTGCTACTGAAAGTTAATGAACTGAGTCGGGTTTCTCTTAATGCGTTTCTTATCCCACTTCTTTCGTGCTCTTATTTTGTGTTTCCTACTACCCTTTCTATTTGCCCTCATCGAATTGAAGGGTCAATTTCTTCCTTCTTCTCTTCCTTCTTTGATTCTTTAGCCTGTTTTTGGTATTCGTTCTTTATCTCATCCCAGAGAAGCTTCCCACCGATGATTGTCTTCTGGTGTTGAATGAGTTCCATAAAGAACTTATCGAGATACATCTTGAGTTTGTTTACTATCTCAATAAATTCAGGTGCAGGAATTCACCCATAGTCTGATTTGGATTCCTGTTTGATTTCTTCATATACTGAGTATATTCCCTTCAGATGCTCCAAGACTGATTCAATGTAATCTATGTGATTCTTGAGCCATAGCATATACACGTCGTCAGCATAACTCATGACTTCCTCTTTTGCTCGTGGCATTTTTAGCAGTTTCCTTTCTTACCGCCTGTCTTTCGACCTGCGCCTTTCTTTCTCGAAGTCTGTCCTCTTCCTCCTTTCTTTCGACCTCTTCCATCTCGAGGACCTATTCCTATCGGACCAGTCCCATCTCCATGTGGCATATTCTTTACCTCCTAATCAACTCTTTATATTTAGGATTATAAAGCTCCCAGTCTTCCCATAATTTGGGAATCATGTCTTCAGGAGTCCATTCTTTTTGACCGTATTTCCCTTTGTATTCCTTTAGAACGTATCCAACCCTGAAGAATGAAATCTGTGCGACTCTCATTCCCACGTGAAGGACTACCGATGTTGAGGGTGAGTGATTTGTGATTTCCATTGTCCATTTGTTTATGAAGCCCACGTCTCCAAACCCAGCGCATTTGCATACCGATATGCCAAGCCTTCCAAGTGAGCTTCTTGCATTCATCTTACTTGCGATGTTATTTCTTCCTCCAATAATTTCTTGAGTATGAGCCAGAATTGTCTCTCCCGAATGGATAACTATGCGATCGGTAGCTTTCTTAATCTTCCAATGCTTTTCCACAAGTTCTTTATCGTAGGGATCGAGAAGCCGAGAATACGGGAACTCTACTGCGTAATACTCACCGAGTCTTACATCGTAGCTATTGGAGTTTAATTGTTCATGTCTGAATGGCTCAATAACTATATTACCTTTCTTTATTTCCTCAAGGATTTCAGAATCAGACAACATAAGACTTTAGTCCTTAAGCGCCATTAGAACTATTATCGAAGATATTATGCTTACGAGTATTCCAAATGCGAGATAGACCCAAAAGATAGTGCTTGTTAGCCAAGTTAAGGAAAACCTGTTAATGCTGGAAAGTCTGTTATAGCCCAATGCATGAGAAGTCCTTGAATTAGCCAACCGATGAATGGAATAATACTTATTACGAGCATGAAATCACAAGCAATGGTCAGCAAAAGAATCGCTAATGCTCCCTTGATTCCTCCATAAACGAAATAACCTAACAGAGTGAAGAGCACTGTGAGAAGAATACTGGAATATAGCGAGTTAAACGATTCATTAACGTTCTCTTCTTTCGACATCCTCCTTTCCTCCTTTATCGTTTTTAAAATTATTAATGCGTGCAATTTCCTTACTGAGTCTCGCCATCTCATCTGTTAGTTTATATATCTCCACCTCTAATTCTCCTCTTTTATCCTCGAGAGTCTTCATGTGAGATTCTAAGTATTTAATTGCTACTTGAGAAGGTAGTCTATGCGCCTTAAGTATTACCTCTTGAATATCCATCTAGAAACCCTCCTTTAGTTCAACTCCGAGAGTTTCTCTAAATAGTAAGAATATAGCTTCTTAGGCACAGAGCAATATCTCGCTTTACATTCTGCTGAAACGTATTGAGCTATAAGTGGCATGGCTACTTTCTTATCTTTGAATTGTTCAGGTCCTAATTCCTCCAAGACCTTCTGGATTTCATTCATAATCTCAGCCTTCGGAAGTTCAGGATATTTAGGAGGTTCTTTCTCGATATTAACCTCAACCTCCTTGAAGTCTGGCACGTCTATTCTCGCCTTAAAGAATATTCCCTTGCCATCCTCATAGCTCTTAAATACTACTCCCTCTTTCTTCTTGTTCTTGGCGACCTCTAACATCTTGTCTATTTGATGTTCAAGTCTTTCGATTGTAGAGTGAGAAGTTACGCTCCAGAGTGATACCATAGGAAGGTTCCACTGGTAGCAGAATTGATAGACTTTAGGATAAGACCACCATCCGTGTTTTAGAGAGTAAATGTCAAACACCACGAGGTCATCCTTCTCGTGATATTCTATTCGTGTAGGACTCTTACCTTTCTGAAGGAGTTCAAAGAATATAATGATTTCATTGTTCCATTGATGCTTCTCAGTGAGTAGGGCTTCCTTGAGAATATCCACGTAGCCGGTGTTATGAATAGACTTTAGGAGGTTATCGCTTGCAGTTAGAAGGTTTCTACTTCCAAAGTGAATTTTATCATGTTCATCTAAGAAGCAACGGATATTGGAACCGTCCCGTTTCTCCTCGAAGAATATCAATTTGCCCAATAGCTCTCTACCACCATAAGGAGACTCATGCAAATACTTTAATTTAGGATACTTGATTATATCTTCTTCTTTCATAACTCATTCATATTTCAAGCTGGTGCAAATTTTACGTCTTGGACATAGAATTATATTAGGTCAGAGATAAAATTTGCATAGAACGAGAATATGTGCATCTGGTGCAAAATCTGAGTATGGTCCTCGACACATATTCGCTCAAAGAGCTTTCCTAAATAATATGATTAAGAAGAGCGTTGCAAATATGAGCAAATAGACATAAGTTAAATATACAAAGAGAGTTCCATCCTCCCGTTTTTCACTAAGCTTTTCAAGCATTCTTATCACTTCAGAAGGCTTTTATAAAGAGCACAATCGAGAAGACTACGACAAAGGCAAGTAAATACATAGCCATTCCAATCAAGAAGAGGAATATAATGTGGTCTTCCCATCGCTCGAGCCACTCCTCTAACTTCTCAAACATTTTCCAATTCCTCCTTGTGTTTCTTCATACGTTTATCTATTTCATGAAGAGCTTCCTCACGGGATAGTCCAAAACATTCGCAGACACCCTTTAGGAAACCCTCGAACTGCCTATCAAAATGCTCTCTCTCTTTCTCCGTTAGCTTCTTCTCTTGCCATACTATTATATTGCCACAGAAGGGACGCTTCAATTCCATGAAGGAGGGGTGCTTGAGAGTTACGCCATTTTCTTTTTCCTTGATTATTACACCAAATGCTCTTCCACAGGACTTACATTCAACTATCATTCTTCCATCTCCATTATTTTTCCACAGTAAGGACATTTCAGAACTTCGCTCTTTGTAAGCAATCTTTTAGGAAGCTGTTCTGTCTCGCTTATGATGATGAAATCCTCCTTCTCTTGAATATTTATTGCTAACCCACAATTAACACATTTAGCCTTCATCCTATGAGTTCCTCACCTTCTCGGGTTCTTATATAGACTGAGAAATTGGATATCTCCGTTACTCTCCTTCCCATTTCCCTTATTTCATCTGAGGAGAGCTCGTCTTCTTTCTTGATGACTTTACGACCATACTGAGGCACATTTTCATAAACTCCTTGTTGTATCACGTATTCACCCTTGAATTGTTTGAGTTCTCTTGCTATTTTAAGGACTTCCTCTTCACCCACCAGCCTCTTAAAGACTGTGGTTTGAATTTGAAGAGGAAAGTTTGAGTTAATGCAATAATAGAGTATTTGCTGGACAAATTTCTCTGCGCCTGATACCTGAGTTACCCTTTTCCATAATTTAGGTTCATTTAGTGGAGCTTTTATATCTAAGAATATCTTATCTACGACTCCAACTTTTATGAGTTCCTCAATATCAGAAGCGAAGTAACCATTGGTCTGAATACCCACAAGCTTATCCTCTTTATGTATCCACTCACCTATTTCCTTAATAGCTTCTGCGTTGAGAGTAGGTTCTCCTCCAGAGAAGACTAAAGCATCAATGAAATCTAATTCCTTTTCTATTTCCTTAATGACTTTATGAATAGGAACATAATTTGGTTCTGAGAGGAGCTTGAAATTCTGACAATAAAGACAACGAAGAGGACAGCCCCTCATGAATAACATGAGAGCATTAAGTCCTCTCCAATCAATAGTTGAAAGGAGGAGCCCTCCAAAATTTATCTCACTCATCTATTTTATCCACTCTCCTTCGTGGTAAGTCTCTTGTTCTTCTCTCATGCATATTTGACTGCTCAACGAAATAGCCGACTATTCTCCTAAAGTATGCGAGATTTTTACTTCCACAGATAGGACAAGCATTGACGTGTCCCAAAGTTAGATGGTTATGCTCCTGACAACGGGAAAGCCATGTATCAAACACGAAATACGGAATGTTTGCTTTTACTAGCCCTCTCAATATTCTTTCCATCTGATGCACTTCTTTGAATGGACTTGGAATCCCTACAAACATCATCTGACCGCCATCAAAGTATCTTGAGAGTCTTCCTGTTATCTCTGCTTTTTCTCCTAAACTCATCTCTATCCACGGGGACACAATCTGGTTAGCATACATTGTTCCTTCCCTATAATATCTTTGAAATTCAGGATTTCTCGCGTGTTTTTCTGTATATCGTTTGTCAGTGTCCCAAAGAGAGATTGCGGCTGATTCTGCTGGGACTAATTCACAATTATAGAAACCTTCCCAGCTATCAATAGTTGAGCGAATTATCTGGAGAACTTCTTCTAATTCATCCCAAGAAAAGCCAGCTAACTCTTTAAGGTCCCACACTCCGATTATTCCTACTGTTGAATACATTCGTCGCAATGACCTCAAGCCTAACTGGAAAGTTACATCCAGGTGTTGATAGTCATTAAGAAGTTTTCTGTGCCAATCGAGGAACTTCCTGATGAGTTGCAAATTCTCTTTAATTCTTTCTTCAAACGTATTGGGATGTCTAATGTATATGCCTGGGAGATTGAGAGAGACTACTTGATGACTTCCTATTTGAACACCACCACTACCATAAGAGTTGAAGAAGGGCTTCTTGCTTGATATGAGTCTGCAACATGAGGCTATGGCATCGAGATGAGGTAGCACAAGGAAGTTATACATTGTATGATTGATGTTCTGTTCTAATGCAAACCTTAAGAATTCCTCATCTTGAATCTTACCATCTTTCTTCTTCAGTCCTGCGGTTATAACTGGGAATCTCAGCATCTGGTGTTCTATCTCATGGGTGTGCCATCTCATTACTGCTTTCTGGACTGCTGAGAGTTCTTCAATTTCTAACTCCCAAGCATTCTTATTGAAAAGATGTCTCAAATAAGGCTCATCAAAGAATGTGATGTTTGTATAAAGAGACTCTGCTCCCTGTCTCAAATGCTGATTGAAGGAATAGAATAGCCGCTGAATTTCATTATGGAAACGATACTCGGTGAGTTTCCCATCAGGGGTAGTTGTTATGTTGCTCTTCTTCACGAAGTATGTCAGTGCTAATATAAGGTCAGGTATTCCTATCGCTCCTCTTGTTCGGTTAGCTACAAAAGATGTGAATTCTATAAGCTGAGATATAAAGGAATCCAATCGCTTTGGTGGTTTACTCTTAAAGTGCTGATAATAGGGAAGACCCTCCGCAAGTATGGGTTCTACACTGATAGAATAACAATACGGTAAGAGAATGCACTTGGAGAGATCGTGAATGTATATTTCGTTGCCATGTCTCTGGAGTATTTCCTTACCTCTATCGAACCACTCGGTTATCAAGTGTTCATTAAAGACCAACTCTGCACCCGAAGCTAATTGCTTCCTAACATTTGCTACATCAGGACTATAATTAGCATTTACATCGACTACGCTATCTCCTTTCAAGAATTTCTCAAAATCCATAGTTCCCTCCTAAATATTATTAAAGTTATTGATCA
>Ga0164318_10002878_pt1 | contig 16122 bp, 19 predicted proteins | sample GuaBasSedimGuay9_FD_113734 | JGI IMG/M metagenome (GOLD analysis project Ga0164318, IMG submission 113734) | Subseafloor sediment microbial communities from Guaymas Basin, Gulf of California, Mexico - Guay9, Core 4571-4, 0-3 cm | ecosystem: Environmental > Aquatic > Marine > Hydrothermal vents...
TATCCCCTGACGAACCCCTCTTCTTCTCAGCTCGCACGGGGGAGGGGAAGGACCGCCTCTGGTCGCGCCTGTGGCGCCTTCTGAAGGCTGAAGCTGCCCGCCTGAAGGAGTAGGTAATCGCCGTCCATCCAGCTGCCCACGTTGAAGTAGAGACCGGTCCTCGACCCCACGGTTATCTCCGCGGCCTCAGCTCGATGACAGTGCCCCATGACGACCACGTCGAACCCCTCGGCTATCTTACGGGCGGCAAAGGACCTGAGTCTCGACCGCACCTGGGGTACCCGATCCCCTCGGCGGGAACGGGAACACCACCAAAAGGCCGCGCGGGTGACCACCTTGGGCCCGAGGCCTCCCACCACCCTGCAGGTTAAAGGATGTTTGAGAAAGAGGGCCGGCAGACTGTAGGGGAGGCCTGCAGCCCTATCCCCATGGGCGAGGTAGACCTTCTTGCCCTCGATTTCCACAGAAGTCTCCCAGCGGTAGTTCTCCACCGGAACCCCGAAGATTTCACCCTGCAGGGCGAAATCGTGGTTCCCCTCCAAGAAGATTATCCTCGTCCCCCGCTCCCCCAAAGCCTTGAGGACCTCCCCGACCTCTCCGTATAGGCCCTCAAGGATGGAGTTTTCCCTGAAGCCAAACCAGAAGTCGAAGAAATCCCCCATGAGGACCAGTCCCTCGGGGGAGATCTCCTCCATCAGGGCTCGGAAGGCGTCCCAGGAGGAATCCTTGCGATAGGGGTTAAGATGGGCATCACCTAAGAAGACCCACCTCTTCACCTGCCCACTCCGCAATAACGGAAGCCGAGGCGGGCCATGTGATCTGGCTCATAGATGTTGCGCAGGTCTATGAAGACCGGCTCCTTCAACAGGCCCTTGATACGTTCGAGGTCGAGCCTCCGGAATTGATTCCACTCGGTGACGATGACCAAGGCGTCGCTCCCGGAGGCCACCTCGTAGGGGCCGGAGCAGTAGGTCACTTGGGGCAGCACCCTTTTGGCGTTCTCCATGGCCGCGGGGTCATAGGCCTTGACCTTTGCCCCCTCCCTCAAAAGACCCTTGATGATCTCAATGGCCGGGGCCTCGCGGATGTCATCGGTGTTGGGCTTGAAGCTTAGGCCGAGCACCCCGATGGTCCTGCCCTTGAGGTCACCCCCCACCATCCGGCGGATCTTATCCACCATTCGGGCCCTCTGGCGTTCGTTCACCCGCACCACCGCCTCCACGATCTCTAGGGGACATCCGTGCCGTTGGGCCATGTGTACCAGGGCCTTGGTGTCCTTGGGGAAACAGGACCCGCCGAATCCAGGGCCCGGGTGGAGGAACTTGCGCCCTATGCGGCCATCGAGCCCCATCGCCTTGGCCACGTGGTGCACGTCCACCCCCAAGGCCTCACAGAGGTTGGCCATCTCGTTGATAAAGGAGATCTTGGTCGCCAGAAAGGCGTTGGAGGCGTACTTGATGAGCTCGGCGGTCTCCGGGGTGGTGATTACGAAGGGGGTCTCGATGAGGTAGAGGGCGCTGTAGATCTCCTTCATGACCTCGATGGCCTCCTGGCTCCTGGCCCCTATCACCACCCGATCCGGTCTCAAGAAATCCTCCACCGCCGCCCCCTCCCGGAGGAACTCCGGATTGGAGACGACCTCGAAGGTGGCCCCTGCAGGGGCTTCTTCCCTGAGGACCCCTTCAGCCCAACGGGCTGTGCCAACGGGTACGGTGCTCTTCAGCACGACGATCTTTTTGCCGTCCATCGAGCGGGCTATCTCCCGCAGGGCCCCTTCCACTTGGGAGAGGTCAGGGGAGCCATCGGAGTTCGGAGGCGTCCCCACCGCCACGAAGATCACCTCCGCCCACCGTACCCCTTCGGGTAAATCGGTGGAAAAGCGGAGCCGACCATCGCGACAGTTCTTCTCCACCAAGTCATCGAGTCCCGGTTCGTAAAAGGGCATGATCCCCCGCTGAAGCAACGATATCTTCCGCTGGTCCTTGTCGACACAGACCACCTCCATCCCGAACTCGGCAAGACCTGCCCCCGTGACCAGACCTACGTAGCCCGTCCCCACCACGCAGATCTTCACCTCGTCCTCCTCAGAACCCCTTTTCCTTGAGGTAATCCTTCAGGGCTTCTTGCCAGGGGCGCATGGTGATGCCGGCATCCCTCTGGAGCTTCTCGTTGGAAAGCACCGAGTAAAGGGGTCTCCGGGCGGGCCTGGTGAGATCCGCTGAGGAGATGGGGACCAGTTCAACCGCGTCCTTCCCCAGCTGGGTGAGGATCTCCTTGGCGAAGTCGTACCAGGAGCAGTGCCCGCTGTTGCTCACGTGGTACACGCCCCAGAGGTCCCTTTCCAAGAGGGCACGGATGGCCACGCTCAAATCCAAGGTGTAGGTGGGGGAGCCGACCTGATCGTCCACTACTTCAATCCTATCTCGTTCTCGGGCCAGGTCTATGATGGTGTCCACGAAGTTCCGACCGCCTGCCCCGAAGAGCCATTGAGTCCTCACGATGAGGTAATCATCCGCGAACTTCTGTACGTACCTCTCCCCCATCAACTTGCTCTCCCCGTATACGTTGAGGGGATTCGGTTGATCCTGCTCGGTGTAAGGGGTCTCCTTTTTGCCGTCGAAGACGTAGTCCGTGCTGATGTAGACTAGCTTCGCCTTTATTACACTTGAGGCGCGCGCCAGGTTCTTGGCCCCTTCGCCGTTGACGGTGAAGGCGAGACGGCTCTTCCGTTCACAGGCGTCCACATCGGTGTAACCGGCGGCGTTGATCACCACCTGGGGGGAGACCTCCTTCAGCACCTTTTTGACGTTGTTATAGGCGCTTATGTCGAGGTCATCCCTGCCCAGAGGGACGACGTCAAAGGTCTCTCCGAGGACCTTCACGAGATCCCTTCCAAGCATGCCATGGGCGCCTACGATGAGCACTTTTCCCTCTTTCTCCATTGGGAGACACCTCCCCTCCTTGAAGGCCGACAGGACAGAGCCAAACGGAGAAAAAACGGGTTTCCCCCTTCCCGTCGAGCAGGTAGATATTATCCCAATGGGTGGAGGAAAGACAACCCTACTTCACCAGATCCGGATGGCGGAAGCCCAACATCTGAAAGGAGGCCAATACCAGGGCGTGATCTATTCGGCCCTCCGCCATCTGGCGGTACACCTCTTCAAGGGGCATCTTGATCACTTCTATGTCCTCACCCTCGTCTAAGGAGGGGCGACCGACTTCCTTCACCCCTTTGGCCAGGAAGATGAAGTAGCGGTTGTCGAAGATGGCCGGCTGGGGCCTAAGAACTCCGAGGAGTTCCACCTCCGTGGCCTCGCATCCCGTTTCCTCTCGCAACTCCCTGCGAGCAGCCGCCTCGGGATCATCGCTCTCCACCAATCCCCCAGGGATCTCGAGGCTGAAGGAGCGGGTGCCGTGGCGAAACTGCTTCACCATGACGACCTCCCCTCGCTCGGTGAGGGGGATGATCCCCACCCAATCCCCTGTCTTGATTACATAGAATTCGTGAGACCTGCCGGTCCTGGGGGAAAGGGCCTTCTCCACCCGTACCTCGAAGAGCCTGCAGGAGAAGACCTCTCGGCTGTCGATCTTCTTCCATTTCTTGAGCATTTCACGCTCCGAACTTCTTCATCTTCAGTGCTGCGGCGAGCATCAACGTCATGGCCTCCTGGGCCCTGAAGCGACCAAGCCCCCCGCGGGCGCAGGCCATCTCCGTAAAGCGGTCCACATCGTCACGACGCTCGTAGGGGGAGCGCAGAAGGAAGGGATTGGGATGCCAGCTATGCCCTTTAAGGGCTGCAGGGGTCGAGTGATCAGCGGTGACCACGATGACCTCAGGGGCAAGCTGTAGTAGCAGTGGTATGTGGCGATCTACCTCTTCTATGACCTCGACCTTTCCCGCGAAATCCCCGTCCTCGCCGCGGCTATCGGTCTTCTTGACGTGCAGATAGAAGAAGTCGAAGTCTGCGAAGTGCTCCTTCAGGGTGGTGAACTCCTCGGCCACCGTCTCCCCTGTTTCCAGGACTTCCATCCCCACCAGTTTGGCCAGACCGCGATACATGGGATAGGAAGCTATACAGGCTGGGGTGAGCTTGTAGAGCTCCCCGAGGGTGGGCAGATGGGGGAGTTGGGAAAATCCCCTCATCAACACCCCGTTGGCTGGCTTTTCTCCTTTGAGGACCTCGAAGGCTTGACGCAAAAAGGTCTCGACTATGTGGGACGTCCGCTCCGCCTCCGGGGCCAGGGGCTCCGGTCGACGAGGGGGCACCCCCTCCTTCTGGGGGTCGGTGTCGGATATCCGGGAATCAAGTCCCTCTCCGGTGAACTTCACCACGAAACGGTGCTCCCGCCCGGGGCGGATTTCTACCTTGACACCTTCTACTTCCCGGATGGCCGCTTGGAGTTTTCCGCAGAGGGCCTTGTTTTCCTCCGTTGGAATCCTTCCCGCCCTGCGGTCCACCACCCTGCCCCCTTCGTCCAAGGTGGCGAAGTTCGCCCTGGCCACTACCTCCCCCGGACCGAGCTCCATTCCGATACCCAAGGCCTCCAGTACCCCTCGCCCTATTTCATAGCGAAGGGGGTCGTAACCGAAAAGCGCAAGATGGCCCGGCCCGCTGCCGGGGGTGATCCCTGGATAGACGGGGTCGGTGAGGCCGCAGATGCCCTCGGAAGCGAGGCGGTCGAGGTTAGGAGTGTGGGCCGCCTCGAGCTCCGTCCGCCCATCCACTGGGATGCCCCCGAGGCCGTCCATGACTAGCAACACGATCTTTGAGGACGTCTTAACAGTCACCTCCTTCAGGATCCTCTCGTCGAGCATTCTCCACCTCCTGAAGGGAGATGCCTCAGGTATACCATCTCGGGACGCACGGGCTCAAGGGCGAGTCTTACGGTAGGCCAGGGCCTGGCAGGTGGCCACCAGCCCTTCCGCATCCCGGGCCTCGATGAGGTAAGTCCCTACCCTTCTGCCCAGGGATATCTCCCGGGCCTCGGCCCTGAGGGTTCCGGGTATCCGAGGGGGGCGGTGAAAGGTGATGTTCATGTTCAGTGCCACCGCCATTTCGCCATGGGAGTTGGAGGCGAGTTCGAAGGCGGCGTCCACTAAAGAGAAAAGGGCCCCTCCGTGGATCATGCCGTGGATGTTGGTCAGCTCCCTGCCGACGGCCATCTCCACGGCAGCATAGCCAGGGCGCAATTCTACGACCCTTATGCCGAGTTTCTTGGCGAAGGGTTCCTCGGAAGCCCTCCTAGATAGCTCCTCGAGGGGATCAGACATAGCTGTGGAGGCCGCTCAGGAGGTAGTTCACCCCAAAATAGGTGAAGATGACGGCAGCGAAACCCACTATGGACAATATGGCGGTCTTTCGGCCGCGCCACCCCCTCATCAGATGGGCGTGAAGCCACCCCGCGTAGATAAACCAGGTGATGAGGGACCACGTCTCCTTTGGATCCCAGCTCCAGTAACTGCCCCAGGCGTAGTAAGCCCAGGCGGCACCGGTGATGATCCCCAAGGTAAGGAATACAAAGCCCACCAACACCATTCGGTAGGTGCCGTCCTCTATTATGGCGCTTGAGGGAAGCCATTTCACCCCGCCATCCCTCTCCTCCTCCCGCCTCTGGATAAGGTAGGCCAAGCTCAAGGCGAAGGCAAAGGCAAAGGCCGCGTAGCCGAAGAAGCAAGTGATCACGTGAATGGCCAACCAATTGCTTTGCAGAGCGGGAACCAAAGGCTTTATGCGCCGACTTATCCCCAATACGAGCGGCGTGGCCAAAAGGGCAGCGCCCAGACCCGAGGCCACTAAGCCAAAGGCCTCATAACGGTATCTCTTGTTCAGGCAGTAATAGAGGAAGACCGTGGACCAGGAGAAAAAAACCAGGGATTCGTACATATTGGAGAGGGGCAGGTAGCCATAGCCGAGTTGATGGCTTTCCCACCATCTGACGACCATGCCTGCAAACTGCAGTGCGAACCCAGTCGCGAGAAAGGCCTTCCCCAGAGCGGCCGCCTTCCCTGTACCCTTGAGAGCGGAAGTACTCCAACAAAGGAAGGCGAGAAGGTAGAAAAGGAGAGCACCGTCGAAGAGCCAAAGGTTCATGCCAAGGTCTTTAGCAAAGATTGAAAAGGCAGTCAACGCTAACTATAATTCATGTGCAAGAAGGATCTGGTCTTTTTGTTTTTTCTCGCCATCTTCTCCCCGGAGGTTAAGGTGATGCACGTCGATCCCCAAAAGAAGTTTGACGTGCGCAACATAGAGAGGAACATGAAGGAGGGCGTCATTACGGAAGAGGAGTACAGAAAGTTCCTCGAGGAGCTCCCCGATGCCTCCCACAAGATCTATCGTGGGGAGGATGAGAAAAGGGAGGATCGGTGAAGGGGCTCTTGGTGGTAGTGGATTTAGGGGGCACAAATCTCAGGGTGGCCGCCTTGAGGGGCGAGGAGATGATCGCCCTCAAGGAGATGCCGTCCATCGCCGCTTTGCCGCCTGAGGAGGGGCTGGGGGTCCTGAGGGGCTACATCAGAGACATGGCGGGAGGGGAGGCGGAGGGGGTTGTCCTTGGCTTCCCCGGGGTGATCACTCGAGAAGGGGTGTTGCTTCACTCCCCCCACCTCAAAAGCTATGAAGGCGTTGATCTGGTGGGGGGGCTGAAGGAGCTGGGGATACGGGTACTGGTGGAGAACGACGCCAACCTCTACACCCTGGGGGAGGGGTTTCGGGGAGCGGCCAAGGGGCGTCGGCACTTCTGTTGCCTTACCCTCGGGACAGGGGTAGGGGGTGGAGTGGTGATCGAGGGCAAGCTGTTGAAGGGAGCCAGAGGGGTGGCTTCGGAGCTCGGGCACATGGTGGTGGATGAGGACGGGATGGAGTGTTATTGTGGCTCCCGGGGATGCCTTGAGGCCTATGCCTCTGGCAGCGCCATCTTGAGGATGGCCCAAGAGAAGGGGTTTGCCGTCTCCTCTGCCAAAGAGGTGGCCCGGCTCGCCTTTGAAGGAGATGACGAAGCGAAGGGGATCTTTGAGGAGATGGGGAGATATTTGGGGGTGGGTTTAGCCAACATAGTCAACATCTTCAACCCCGAGGTGATCGTCATAGGGGGCAAGGTGGCGGATGCCTGGCCCCTCTTCGGCCCCAGGGCCCTGGAGGAGATGAAGAAGAGGGCCTTCCCTTATTCCGCCGAAGGGGTCCAAGTGACCAAGGCCCTCTTGGGGGATGAGGCGGCGTTGTGGGGTGGAGTGGCCCTGATGAAGCAGAGGGATGCGGACCGATAAGGATTACTACAGAATTCTGGGGGTTCCTCGCAACGCCTCGCAGGAGGAGATAAAGCGGGCCTATCGCCGCTTGGCCCTCAAGTACCACCCGGACCGTAACCCCGGCGATAAGGAGGCGGAGGAGCGTTTCAAGGAGATAGCCGAAGCCTACGAGGTCCTGCGAGACCCGGAGAAGAGGCGACTTTACGACCTCTACGGCCCAGAGGGGGTGAGAAGATCTACTGGCTTCTCCGGTTTCAGGACCGTGGAGGACATCTTCTCCACCTTCAGCGACCTCTTCGAGGAGTTCTTCGGGTTCTCGACCTCCAGAAGGGCCCCCCGCCCGGGAGAGGACCTTCGATACGATCTGACCTTGGATTTCCTCGAGGCGGCCTTCGGGACCTCAAAGACCATAGAGATTCCGAAGCGGGTCCCCTGCGATCGTTGCGGTGGATCGGGCGTGGAACCCGGCACCTCTCCCAAGGTCTGCCCCTACTGCTACGGGAGAGGACAGGTTAGCCGCTCCCACGGGTTTTTCACCATAAGTACTACCTGCAGCTACTGCCAGGGGGAGGGGAAGATCATCACAGACCCCTGTCAGGCCTGCAACGGCGAGGGATGGGTCAAGGGGGTGAGGAAGATAACGGTTCGGATTCCCCCTGGGGTGGACGAAGGCACCAGGATCCGCGTTCAAGGAGAGGGGGAGGAAGGGGAATGGGGTGGTCCTCCTGGGGATCTTTACATCTACATCCATGTGAGGCCCCATGAGCACTTCCGAAGGGAGGGGGAGGATGTGATCTACCGCCTCGCCCTACCCTTCAGTCTGGCGGCCTTAGGAGGGGAGGTGGAGGTGCCCACCCTCGAGGGGGCCACCAAGGTGAAGATACCCCCCGGGACCCAGCCGGGGGAGGTGATACGCCTGAAGGGCAAGGGGATACCGCGCTTGGAGGGAAGGGGGCGAGGGGATCTGCTGATCGAGGTGACCATCAAGGTCCCCAAGAAGTTGAGCAAGCGCCAAAGGGAATTGCTGGAGGAGTTGGCCGCCTGCGAAGAGGAAGGGGGTGAAGGCTCTGGGTTCTTCAAGAGGTTCATGGGGCGTGGATAAGGCGAGATGCCCTCGCTGCGGGAAGGAGGTTAAATGGGAGGGCAACCCCTTCAGGCCCTTTTGTTCGGAGCGGTGCAAGCTGATCGACCTGGGCCGCTGGATGGACGAGGAATACAGGATCCCCTCTGAAGAGGAGGTCCCTAAGCGGGAAGATCGGGAGGGTGACCTTTGAGCACCTTCAAGGCCTCCTCGGCGGCGGCCCAAGGGTCAATTTTTCCCTCTTCCACCTCTTCCCTCAATTTCATCAGTTCCCCCTCAAGAAGCCTCTGGATCTCCCCCTTCAAGAGGTGCTCCAGGATCTTCTCAAACCCCCTCTTCAACCTTCGGCGACGCCCCTCGCCCTTCAGCCCCTCCCTCTCTAAGAAGGCCCGGTGGTGCTCGATCCGGTCGAGGAGCTCCGTCACCCCCTCCCCCCGCTGGGCTTGGGTCAGGACTACGGAAGGGCTCCAGCGATCCTGACGCATCTTCAAGGCGGCCTCGAGCAGCCCCCTTATCCTCTCGGCGCCTTCCATGTCCGCCTTGTTGATGACGAAAATATGGCCGGTTTCAAACAATCCCGCCTTCAACATCTGCAGGTCGTCTCCCTGGGCCGGAGTGAGGACCACCACTTCGGTGTCCGCAGCGTGGTGGGCGTCGATCTCATCCTGCCCCACCCCGATGGTCTCCAGCAGGATGTAATCTTTCCCCATAGCATCCATCACCTCGAGGATCCCCCAAGCCGAAAGCGACAGCCCCCCCATGGCTCCCCTGGTGGCCAGGCTCCTGATGAAGACGCCAGGGTCCGAGCTATGACGTTGCATCCTCACCCTGTCTCCCAGGATTGCCCCTCCGGTGAAGGGGCTTGTGGGATCCACGAGTATTGCCCCCACCTCCTTACCCCGCCCCCTCAGGACCTCTATAAGGCGATCCAGGAGGGTAGATTTTCCCGCCCCAGGAGGACCAGTTATCCCTACGACATGGGCCCGACCTGCATAAGGGAGGAGCCTCGACAATTCCCTGAACGCCCACTCCTCCCCCTCCTCGAGGGCCCTCATGAGGTGGGAGGCTGCCTTTAGATCCCCCTCCAATACCTTCTCCGCCACCATAGCCCATTTATAACACATACCCTTGACCAACGCCAGGAGCTGTGTTAAGAGTGACCACTCGGTCATATGGAGGCGAAGCGCACCTTTTTCAACCTCCCGGAGGAGAAGCGTGAAAAGATCATTAAGGCGGCCCTTGAGGAGTTCGCCTCCAAAGGGTGGAAAGGGGCGAGTGTGAACAGCATCGTGGCCCGGGCGGGAATAGCCAAGGGCTCTCTGTATCAGTACTTCAGGGACAAGCGCAGCCTTTTCCTCTTTCTCTTCGATAAAGCCGTAGGGGTGGCCAAAGAGACGCTGAAACGTGTCAAAAGGCAGACGGCGGAGAAACCCTTGCGGGAAAGGCTTCGGGAGTCCCTCCTCGCTGGGGTGGATTTCATAGAGAGGCACCCTTTGCTTTACAGGATTTACTTACAGCTGGTCTTCGAGAGGGATGTCCCCTTCCGTCAGGACTTGATCGGGCGGTTGAGGGTGCTCTCCTTTGACTACATCCTTTCCCTCCTCGAGGAGGCCCTCAAGCGGGGCGAGGTCAGGGAGGGATTGGACCTTAAGGCAGCGGCCTTTCTCATCGATGCAGTTATGGAGAGGTTCTTACAACTTCAGGCCTTCCCCCATTTGGCCCCAGGGTGGTCCCCCAAAGGACGGGAGGAGGTGGAGCAAAGGGTCGAGGAGCTTGTGGACCTCATCGAGAAGGGGGTGAGGCCTTAAAATTTTTTTCTCTTTGAGATGACCAGGAGGTCATAATGGCCTTCAGGGATCTGCGTGATTTCCTCCACGCTCTCAAGGAGAGGGGAGAACTAAGGGAGGTGAGGGTGTCCCTCGATCCGGTCTTGGAGATAGCGGAGGTCACGGCGAGGGTGTCGAGGTCCGCTGGGCCAGCCCTGCTCTTTTCCCGCCCCAGGGGCTTCGCTGTGCCCGTCCTGACCAATCTCATGGGGAGCCCCCAACGGGTGAAGCTTGCCTTCGGGGGAGACCCTGAGGAAAAAGGGGAGGAGCTGTTTGGGATCTTGGACCCCGCAAAAGGGGGAAGGGGAGTCTTCGAGGCGGTCAAGGGACTTAAACGCCTCCGTCCCTTCCTTTCGGCCCGGCCCAAGAAGGTGAAAAAGGGGTTGTGTCAGGAGGTAGTCCACAGGGAGCCAAATCTCGAAGCGCTGCCCCACCTCAAGGGATGGCCTGCAGATGCCTCGAGGTTCATCACCGCTCCGCTGGTGATAACCGCCGACCCTGAGACCGGGCAGCGCAATGTGGGGATGTACCGGATGCAGGTCTTGGGCCCTCGGGAGGTGGCTCTGCACTGGCACCCGGGAAAAGGCGGGTTCCTCCATTGGAAGAAGGCCATGGAGAGGGGGCAACGGCTTGAGGTGGCGGTGGCCATAGGCGTAGATCCCCTGACCCTCTGGTCATCCACTGCCCCCCTGCCGGAGGGGTTGGACGAGCTGTGGCTGTCAGGCCTCCTGCGTCAGAAGGCGGTGGAGGTGGTCGAAGGGGTGACGGTGCCGCTGCACGTGCCCGCCAGGGCAGAGGTCGTCATCGAGGGATACATCCTGCCGGGGGAAGAGGTCCCCGAGGGTCCTTTTGGCGACCACACTGGCTTTTACTCCCCCCAGGCCCCTTTCCCACTTATGCATGTGACCGCCATAACCCATCGGCGGGACCCGATCTATCACGCCATCGTTGTAGGGAGGCCGCCCATGGAGGACTTCTACTTGGGGAAGGCGACAGAACGGTTCTTCCTGCCCTTGATAAAGCGGGTCTTGCCAGAGGTGGTCGATATCAACATGCCACCGGAGGGGGTCTTCCACAACCTGCTCTTTGTCTCCATTCGCAAGGATTTCCCCGGACAGGCCCGCAAGGTGGCCCATGGCCTGTGGGGGCTCGGGCAGATGGCCTCGACGAAGATCATCGTGGTCTTCGATGACGACGTGAATGTACAGGACCTCTCAGAGTGCCTCTGGGTCCTCGGATCGAACGTAGATCCTGAACGAGATGTCTTCATCGAGAGGGGACCTCTGGATTTGCTGGATCACGCCTCCCCTGAGGAAGGCTACGGCTCCAAGATGGGAATAGACGCCACCAAGAAGCTGCCCGCTGAGGGGCATCGGCGTCCTTGGCCGGAGGCCATAAGGAGCGATCCGGAAGTGGCCAAGAGGGTGGACGAGCTATGGGAGGAACTCGGCCTTTGAAGGCGTTCCGCCATCTGATGGAGGCCATAAAGGTGGAGCACACCCTATTTGCCCTGCCCCTTGCCCTCTCCGGGATGGTCCTCGGGGCAAAAGGGTTGCCCCCTGGGGGGAAGGTCCTCTGGGTGAGCCTCGCCATGGTCGGGGCGAGGACGGCGGCCATGGCCTTCAACCGCCTGGCAGACGAGGCCTACGATGCCCGCAATCCAAGGACACGGGGGAGGCCTCTCCCGAGCCGGCGTATCGGGCGGGGGAGCCTCTGGGGGTTGACGGTGGCAGGGGTAGGGCTAACGACCGCTTCCGCCTGGAGGCTTAACCCCTTGGCCCTCCGCCTGGCGCCTCTGGCGTTGGGATGGGTGCTCTTCTATTCCTTCACCAAGCGGTTCACTTGGGCATGTCACCTCTGTCTGGGGTTGGCGGTGGCCTTAGCCCCGGTGGGGGGGTGGATAGGAGTGAGAGGTGATGTGGGTCTTTCGGTGCTGCTGCTCGGTGGGGCTACGGCCCTTTGGGTGGCGGGCTTTGACGTGATCTACGGTTGTCTCGATTACGACTTCGATCGGGCGGTCGGCCTCCACTCCCTGCCGGTGAAGCTCGGCATCCAGCGGGCCCTTGGGGTGGCAGCGCTCTTTCACCTGGGGGCCCTCGGGCTCTTCCTCGCCTGCGGCCTCTCCGCGGGCCTTGGCTTGATATGGATGGGGGGATTGGGGGTGGTGGCTGGGTTGCTTGGGGCCGAGCACTTCATACTGCATCCTTACAATCCTTCCAAGGTCCCCGTGGCCTTCTTTCCCCTGAACGCTGCGGTCTCCCTGGTGGTATTTTCGGCGCTTTCCTTGGATCTATGGTTTGGAGGAGGAAGATGAAATTCCTTTTGGCCTTTTTGTTGGCGATCCTCTTTACGGTGACAGCGGCCGAGTGTCGCCCCTTGAGGATTGGGACGCTGCCCGTTGGAGAGGGGTTGCCCCTTTGGTACGCCGAGGATCGCGGGATCTTTCAACGGGAGGGAGTGGAGGTGGAAGTGGTTCCCTTTCAGAGCGCCATGGAACGGGATCTGGCCCTTCAGACCGGGAGGATAGATGGGGCCATTGGAGATCTGGTGGGCACCCTCATCGCCCGTCGGGCGGGCTTAAACCTCAAGGTTGTGACGGTGATCTCCCGCCCCAAGCCCCAACAGGCCCTTTTCAGCTTGGTGTCGGCCCCCGGGGTGGGGACGAGAAGGGTTGAAGACCTTGAGGGGAGGCCGGTGGCCATCTCCTCGAACACGGTCATCGAATATGTCCTCGACGAGATCCTCCGTCGGAGGGTCAAGGGGGTGAGGAAGGTGGAGATAAAGAAGATCCCCTTGCGGTTCCAAATGGTGCTCACTGGAGAGGTGGTTGCAGCGGTGTTGCCCGAACCCCTTGCGGGCCTGGCTATCACACGGGGGGCTGGGGGTCTGGAGGATGACCGGAAGCTGAAGGGGACGGAGGTGGTGTTGGTATTCCGCGAGGAGGTAATACGGTCGAGGCGGGGGGCAGTGGAAGCCCTGGGGAGGGCCTGGCAGGAGGTGGTGAGACTTATCGAGGCAGATCCCCATGGGGCTCAGTCCGTCCTCTTTGAGAGGGCCAGGATTCCGAGGGAGGTCAGGGAGAGCTATTTCCCTCCCCTTTGCCCTGTGGGCTTGCCCTCTGAGGAGGACCTTCGGGAGGTCATCCTTCGGCTACACCGTAAAGGTATACGGGTTGAGGATGGGTATCGCGACCTCGTCGATCCATCCTTCCTCAGGGGCCAAGGGCGTTGAAGGCGTCCCCCTCCTCGAAGTCCAAGACCTCACAGCGGTCCGGAAAAACGGGGACAGGGTGGTGGAGGTCTTCCGGGGGCTGACCTTCAAGGTGCCCCAGGGCGGCAGGCTCGTGGTGATTGGGCGGTCAGGCAGCGGTAAAACCACCCTCTTGTGGATCCTCAGCGGGCTGCTCAGACCGAAGGAGGGGGTGGTGAAGTTTTGTGGCAGCCCTTTGCAGGGCCCGAGGGAGGAGATAGCCATCATCTTCCAGCACGGGGGGCTTCTGCCGTGGAAGACGGTGATGGAAAACGTCACCTTGGGGCTCTCCTTGAGGAGGATGGGCCGAAGGGAGCGGGCCGAAGCCGTGGAAGGGCTCCTCGAACGCTTGGGCATTTCTCACCTGATGGAGCGATTGCCCCGCCAGCTGAGCGGAGGGGAGAGGCAGCGAGTTGCCATCGCCAGGGCCCTGGCCCAGCGGCCCAAATTGCTCCTGCTGGATGAGCCCTTCGCATCGTTGGACGCCCTTACCAGGGAGGACCTCCAGGATCTGCTCGTGGAGCTTTGGCTTTCGGAAGGGATGGCAATGGTGCTGGTTACCCACAGTGTGGAGGAGGCGGCCTTCCTGGGGGACGAAGCCCTGGTCCTCGGCAGCGGGAGGGGAGAGCTTATCCCTCTCGGCGGTAAACCGGGGAGGGAGTACCGCAGAAGTCCCACGATGTGGCATAACTGCAATCGCCTGCGGGAGGCCCTGAAGAGATCATGTCCACCAAAAGGGCCCTGTTGACCATTGGAGTCCTCCTCGGCCTTTGGAAAGGGCTGGCGCTCTTGATTCAACAGCCCTATCTGCCCTCACCGGAGGCAGTCCTCGAGGCAATCCTTAAGGGGGGGCTCTGGAGACACTTCCTCAGGAGCTCCTTCAGAGTGGTCGTCTCCCTCGGGGTGGCCCTTCAAGGGGCTGTCCCCTTGGGGCTCCTCATGGGCAGAAGGCCGGAGGTGGACCGGGTGCTTCGGCCAGCGATATATTTCCTCTACCCCGTGCCGAAGATCGTGTTTCTGCCTGTGGTGTTGCTGCTGTTTGGGTTGGGAGACCTCTCCAAGGTCGCCATCATCTCACTAATCGTCTCCTTTCCCATCCTGGTGGCCTCCAGGGATGCCTCCCGGTGGGTGGACCCCGAGTGGATCCTGACCCTTCGCTCCTTGGGGGCAGGAGGATGGGACATCTTCCGGCACGTAGTTCTGCCAGCCACCTTGCCCCACATCCTGACGGCCCTTAAGATCGGCATAGGGACCTCCATCGCCGTGCTCTTTTTCGTGGAGTCCTACGCCACCGAGGAAGGGCTTGGCTGGGCCATCCTCGATGCATGGGGGAGGCTGGACTATCCCGGGATGTACGGAGCTATGGCCGCCATGGCGGGGCTCGGGGTGGGACTTTATCTCGTGGTAGAGATGGCCGATAAAAGGGCTCGACGATGGATGGGGCCCGAGTGAAGGGTTCCCCTTCCCCGGGCCCCTTAGGTCAATTGGAAAGCCAACCGTATATGGCCCTGTAGACCATATCGTGGGATTCTTCCAACACGAGGCCGTGGGATGCGTTGCCTATGAGCATATAGGCCTTCTTTTCGCCTGGAAAGGCGTAAAAACACCTCCTCGTATCCTCGAGATCGGCGAAGTTTTCGTGGTCGCCGTAGATGAAGAGGATGGGGGCTTTAACCCTTGGTAGGAGCCTCTTGGCATCCCAGTCCCGCAAATCGAGGAAAGGACCCGTAGGGATGCGAGGGGTCCTTTCGCTCACGATTTCGACGAACTTGGCCAGCACTTTGGGATCGTAACGGTACCACAGATTCTTTGCGGTTTCTGGCCGCGAGGGGATGAACTCCTTACCCGATTCGGCGAGGGAAATGAGCTTTTGGACGACTTTTCTCGCTTTCTTGTTGACGGTACTGCAGGGGTAGCCCATCAGGACTATCCTTCGGACCTCCTCCGGATATTTGCCGGCTAAGCATACCGTAACCACAGTGCCGAAGGACAGGGCCACCACGTCTACCTTCTTCACCCCTTCGAGCCCTTCGATGAAATCAGCCACTGCCTTCATGTCCTCTGCACAGGTGAGGCCACGGACCAAGAGACCACTGGTTTTGCTGCTTTTGCCATAGCTTCTCTGGTCGACGGCGTAAACGGCAAAGCCCCGTTTAGCCAAGTAGTCCATGAGGTTGTAACCCTTGACTGGCAAATTGTACAGTGTGGAACCGCTCTTTACCCACGGGATGAGCAACACAACCCCTTTCGGTGTTCCCGTAGAAGGCCTTTTGCCCACTACATAGATCTGGATTCCCTGTGGGGTTTTAACCATAAATTCCCTCTCGACAATCTTGGCCTCTCTGCTGGGATGTAAAGCCGCGCACCCGAGGCTCATAATCAGGAGCCCCAGAACGACCAAAACGGCCGTTAAGGTTTTGATCCTCTTCATGGCTTCCTCCTTTTTAGAAAGGGGGTTTTATTTGATATACATTCTGATAACACTAATTCCGAAGAGAAGTCAAATTTTGCCTGCTCAAACATCGTTATTTCGCCATTTCTTGTCTCGATCTGAAAGAGGTGTTATATTCAAAATCTTGAATACTCTGGGAGGTGAAGGATGGAGGATGAACTGAAGGAGAAGGTTGAGCAGGCCTTGGCTCGTCTGAGCCGCATGTTAGGGGGGGCAGAAGTGAGGCTCGAGGGGATAGAGGGAGGGGTGGTCACGGTCAGGTACTTCA
>Ga0164318_10002880_pt1 | contig 16119 bp, 10 predicted proteins | sample GuaBasSedimGuay9_FD_113734 | JGI IMG/M metagenome (GOLD analysis project Ga0164318, IMG submission 113734) | Subseafloor sediment microbial communities from Guaymas Basin, Gulf of California, Mexico - Guay9, Core 4571-4, 0-3 cm | ecosystem: Environmental > Aquatic > Marine > Hydrothermal vents...
ATGGAACAAAAGGGGGCATACTGGAAGCTCTACACCCGGCAATTCAAAGAGGAAGTTGAGGCCGAAGCTCTAGGGGCCTGAGAGAAGGAACTCAACCAGTTTATCATCCAGTATGTGAAGGATTCCCTCAGATTGCGAAACGGCGGCAACCCGTCCATCTTCGGTATCAGTGAGCCGATATTCGGTAAATCGGCCCTTTGAATCCTCGACTCTAAGAACCAGAGGTGATTCTTTTATCCCTTTTGAGGGAGCGATGGTAAGAGATTCACTCCCTAAAAGTCGTCCAGAGAACTCCAGAGCGGCTTTTTTATCGAGTATTCTTCGGTTCCCGTCCCTGCCGGTTAAAAACCACTGCCCGGTCTCTTCATGAAGACGCCAGTAGAGCCGGGTATCACTGGAGAGTTCTGCACGGATTATTTCCGGTGTATCCGGAAAAAGCCGACGCTCCATCCAGTACCGGGCATCCCCGGATACATCAGCGGTGTTCAGATTCGGCCAGAGAACGAGCCCTTCATCGATAATAAAGTACACCCCGCCCCCGGCCTGACGCTCTCCAATGGGTTCGAGTAAAACCGGCCTGCCCTTATCGGTCTGAATGGCAATTTCCAGGTTCCCGGCAGATATTGGCGAATCCGAAACCTTCCAGAGATTCTCAGAACCTGTTTTCAAACGTTCCAGAAAACTTTCGATACGGTCGCCCCGGGAGGGGAGCTGCCAGTCCCCGGACACCAGGCTCCATTCCCCGTTAATTTTCTCCAGGGAGAATAATGTGTCTTCTCCGGTAAAGGTAATTCTTTCTATCCGGGAGGTTTCAGGGAAAGACATCGATTCCGGGGAGGATGCTGCTTTTAACAGCCTGGAACCGGCAGGATTCCGGCCCCGGAGCTGAATTCCGGTGATATCCGATGCCATCATAGATATCAGATCTTTCCGCCCGGCGGCCAGAAGAAGGGCTGTATCAATATCCCGAAAAGAGCGGCGGCCATCCTCATAAACAGCGGGTTTCAGAAAATCAGTATCGTCGATGAAGAGTAGAGAACCCTCTTGCTCCCGGGAAGAGGCCCAGACTCCGGCAGAGCTCTCAGGCTGAAGTGCAGAACCTGCTATCAGAATCCTGCCTCCACCGTCCATATACTTCAGAAGTAGATCCGGGAGGTTCTCAACAGTATTCAAAGCGGGCCCATCCCGGATAAGCAGAATATCAAATCCCTTTGCCTGAGTAACTCCGGGGAACCACTCCCCGGTTTCCCAGCGGCCTTCCAGAAATGACACCGGCAGTCCGCTCCCATCCTGCGAGCCGTCCAGGTATCCGGCTTGAACCAGTCCTCCGGCGGCAAGATCCTGCAGGGCACGGGCCAGATCCAGGCTCAGCCATTCACTCTCCCAGATGTCGGGAATAACGATGCGTTTATCCTGCCAGTCGAGAACAAGGGACGACCAGAGAAATACGAGATTGCCACTTGCATCTGTTGCCGGGATGGGGAGCAGGGAGTCCGGCTGCCTTTCACCTTTATCGGGGCTGCGCACCACAGCGGTAATTATTCTACGGCCATTCTCCGAGGCTGCCAGATCCGCCATGAGGCTATCGGCTGCCTTGAGGTTTACCCCACCGGTGAGCTCAGGGGAGAGGTACCAGGTAAAGCGTATGGGGCCGTCGAGGGCCCTTAAGGAGGAGAGGAGAACTTCTGGAAGAGGTTGAACCGGTTTTCTGCAGCCAACTGCAGCTGAGAGTAAAAGTGATGTGAGAAAAAACAGCGGAATGAGACGCCGGGCGGCAGAGGTCAGTCTTTACTCTCCTCTTGATAAGGCACCTGAATTACCATCTGATCCCGGCATAGAAACGCCCCGGGGTAATACTCCCGGCACTCATCCCGAAGAACCTTGAGCTCCCGGTTGGTGTAGCGCGGGCTGTAATGAATCAGACCCATACGCCGTATATCTCCGGCTTTTTGTGCCAATTGACCTGCCTGACGGGCTGTCAGATGCTTCTTCTCCCTGGCAGATTCAGCCAGATCTTCGGCGAACATGGCCTCGCATATCAGAAGATCCGAACCGGCCACCTCACCGGGGATAGAGTCCCGCCATGCCGTATCGGTAACATAGGACACCTTGCGTCCATGACGGGCCTCCCCCATCACCTGAGCCGGCTCAACGGTACTGCCATCCTCCAGCTTGACGGTCTCCCCCTTCTGAAGACGGCCCCAGAGAGGTCCCCGGGGGACAGCGGCCTCATCGGCCTTTTCCGGGTAAAAAATCCCGGGTCTGTCTTCTTCTTCCAGTGTATATCCCACACAGACTTTAGAATGACGCAGGGGGAAGGAACGGATACAGTATCCATCACCCTGAAAAACCACTCCGGGCGTGCCGGGATTCTCAATTTCACGAACCTCAAGAGGATAGTTGATGAACATATCCAATACCTTGCGGCTGGACTCCACATACTCCTTCACCTTGGGAGGACCGATGATAATCAGCGGTTCATCCCGCTCTACCTGAGCGGTGAGCATCAGTATTCCCGGCAGACCGGTGATATGATCGGCATGGGTGTGGCTGATGAGTATAACGGATATTTTTTTCCATTTCAGATTCAGCTGGCGAAGACTTATCTGGGTGGCCTCTCCGCAGTCGAAAAGGAATAGTTCTCCTCCCCGCCGAAGAAGCATGGAGGTGAGAAATCTGTTTGGCAGGGGCATCATGCCCCCGGTTCCGAGTATAAAGCTTTCCATTGGCAGGCAATTTACCTGATTTTGAATCGGCTGTGAAGGCGGATATCAGTAACGCCGGCTGGAAGCACCGGCCTGCAGCTCTGTTTTTCAGCCATCGAGGTTGGTCAGCAGTTCACGAACTCCTGATTTTGAGAGAAAACCGTCGAACATCTCATCAATCAGGCTGGTTTCAACATCCATATCCGAAAACTCAAGGAAATCCGGAAGTGTCTTATTAATGAATTTCTGAGTCTCTTTGTAAACATCCTCATCAATGGGAAGAACCTGGTTCCCCTCGGAGCTGCTGACATCGGCACTTGAGAGAAAGCTGGCAACTCCGCCGTACTGCATCTCTGCCCAGACTACCAAAGTAGCAGACCAATCATCAAAATCCATTGCAACCCGTGCGGAGTTCAACTGATCGGCCATCCAGGCTGAATTGTTGAACTGATTGTAGTACATATCCCCAGTGATGGATTGAGTATCGTATTTCACCGGATAAAACTCCACGGTGACAGATTGGGAGAGTCCCAGGGAAACCGGTGAAATTTCGTTCCGGGTATCTCCGATTCGGGTTACCAGCAGAGTCGGTGTACCCTCATATGTACGTTTCCAGGTGAGTGTACCGCTGCTCAGATAGGAATCAATCACTTCAGATTTAATCCCGATATCTCCCTGATAATCAACAAACAGTACCGCTCCGGCATCTTCGGCTGATTTAACGCTGCCGGCAGTGATAAACTTCAAGAAATCGGGGTAGTCGTTTCTTTCAATAAAGTCCCGGCTTACCTGATCGATTTCAGAGCTGAACTCTACCGAATCACCGTTCTTATCTGTGTCATAATTAAAATAAATATTCCGATCGGAGAATGCCACGATGAGAGTTCCCTCGTCATAACATGTTCTCAGCAGAGTTCCGATATCTCTGTACCCGGAAACCAGGTCGTTAATACTCAGCAGCAGTCCGGTAGCTTCGATATAGGATGAGCGTTCATCCAGGCCCATCAGTTCAAGGGCTTTAACATATTTTATCTGGGCGGCCACATCCTTTGCATTCCGCAGCTCGGCTGAAAAGTCTTCGGTGCTTAAAAAGGATGAAGCCATGGAATTACCCACCCGGGAATTAACATTTACAAGCTGCTGGTAGGTTTCCCAGGCCTTTTCTTTATCGGAATCTGTTCCTTTAAGTTGATTCTCAGCCTGCTTACTTAAATTTTCATTGAACTGGGGGAATCTCTCAACCAGAAAATTCTCAGCAGAATCTATTTCTGACTGATTTTTGTTTTTATCAGCGGCCTTTTCATAAGAGTCCAGAGCCTCCTGGATGGCCTCGGCATAAAATCCCATTGACCACGACTGCTCGGCCTTTTCCAGCAACCTGGAGGCGGAAATACATCCGGATAGAAATAATAATGCCGCCAACGGCAGTATCAGAAAGGTACGGATCCGTACAGTGGTTCGGTTCATAAATTCACTCCTTGTTTTATTATCATAATATTAAAGCCGGGAAAGCAACTCCCCGCATCAGATCTATGCTGGTTCATAAGCCAGAAAGGCTCCAAGCCAGCGTTCAGCTTCAGTTTTATCCATTCCCCGCCTCTGAGCATAATCGCTAAGCTGCTCCTCACTGATACGGCCCACACTGAAGTACTGAGCCCCCGGCCGGGCAAAGAGGTAGGCACATACTGAGGCGGATGGATCCATCATGGAGCTCTCTGTCAGACTGACTCCAATAGCCTCTTTGACTCCGAGTATTTCAAAGAAATCCCGCTTCATCGTATGGTCCGGGCATGGAGGATAGCCGGGGGCCGGTCGTACACCATCATACTCCCCGGCAATTATCTGCTCGGGTTTAAGTGTCTCATCCGGGGAGCTTCCCCAGAGTTCCCTGCGTACATAGCGGTGCAGCCATTCGGCTGCGGCCTCTCCGATACGGTCAGCCAGGGCCTTGATAATAAGGGCGCCGTAGTCATCATCGACATCGACACGGGCCTGTACTGCCGCCTTCTCCCCCAATCCCCCGGTAGCGGCAAAGATACCAATCCAGTCCCTAACCCCGCTGCCCACTGGTGCCACCCAGTCAGCCTGAGAGAGGTAGTATGGAGTTTTTTCTTTCTGACCGGTCTGCCTCATCTGGGGCAGCACTTTAAAAGGTTCACTGCGGCCCTCTCCGTTGTAAAGAAGAATATCATCCCCGGCGGAATGAGCCGGGAAGATTCCCACAACAGCGGCGGCCTTCAGCAACTTACCGGCAATGACACGGTCCAGCCACGAACGGGCATCTCTCAGAAGATTTCGAGCCTCTTCCCCACGCTCCGGGTCGTCAAGAATAGCCGGATATTTACCCTTGAAATCCCAGGCATAGAGAAAGAATCCCCAGTCAATTAAAGGAACAATATCTTCTAAAGGTATATCTGAAAAGGTTTTAACTCCGGTAAAACCCGGTACGGGAAGTTGGTTTTCGGCAGTCCAGCCTCCTTGGGGAATCCAGGGAGTCGATCGCGCCGATTCAAGATCGACATGAACCTTGCTTTCGATGCGGTTCTTTTTATCAACACGGATTCGTTCCTGATCTTCACGGTTTTTCGCCACCGATTCATCCCGTCCTTCAGGATTTATCAATGCTGCGGCTGCAGAGGGAGCCATGGAGGCATCCTTCACATGAAAAACCGGCGCCGAATAGGAGGGGGCAATTTTCAAAGCGGTATGTGCAGGGCTTGTGGTAGCCCCTCCGATGAGAAGAGGGATGTCCCATCCACGGCTCTCCAGTTCTGCGGCCACCTTCACCATCTCATCAAGGCTCGGGGTTATCAGCCCTGACAATCCGATAAGATCCGCATTCCATTCTTCGGCTCTATGCAGTATATCCTCAAGGGGAACCATCACACCCATATCTTCCACTTCATAACCGTTGCACTGAAGAACAACACCGGCAATATTCTTGCCGATATCATGAACATCTCCCTTCACTGTGGCCATAAGTATACGGCCCCTGGAGCTAAGCTCTGCCGCCTGATCCTTTTCCAGGTAGGGCTGAAGCACACCTACAGCTCTTTTCATAACCCGGGCGCTTTTAACCACCTGAGGCAGAAACATTTTCCCGGAACCGAAAAGTTCTCCCACCCGGTTAAGGCCATCCATTAAAGGGCCTTCGATAATACCCAGGGCATCCCCGCTTTTAACCCTGGCCTCTTCAACATCTTCTTCCACCCAACCGGCAATACCTTTTACCAGAGCATGGGTGAGGCGGTTTTCAACGGAAGATTCTCTCCAGCTTAAGTCCTCAACAGAGGCCTTTCCCCGGCCGGCATAGGACTCGGCAATATCAAGAAGTCGATCGTCTGCATCACTTCTTCTGGCCAGAATGACATCTTCAATTCGCTCCCGGAGTTCAGATTTCACTTCATCATAAACTTCCAGCTGACCGGCATTGACAATACCCATACTGAGCCCGGCTTTAATCGCGTAATAGAGAAAAACCGTATGCATGGCTTCCCGAACCGCGTTATTTCCCCGGAATGAGAAGGAAACATTGCTGATGCCCACGGAAAACCTGACTCCGGGAAGTTCTTTTTTCAAAATAGTCAGGGCATCAATAAAATCAAGGGCGTACCGGGAATGCTCCGGGATTCCTGTAGCCACGGCAAAAACGTTTAAATCCAGAATAATGTCTTCCCGGGGAAATCCAGCTTTTTCGGTGAGCAGTTTCACGGCCCTGCGGCCGATATTGACTTTTCTCTCTCTGGTATCGGCCTGACCATCCTCGTCAAAGGCCATTACAACGGCAGCAGCGCCGTAACGCCGGACGAGCCGGGCCTGATCCAGAAACTTATCCTCCCCTTCTTTCAGACTCAGGGAGTTCACAATACCCTTTCCCTGAAGACAGCGAAGTCCGGCTTCCAGGGCGGTAAAACGGGAGGAGTCGATCATAATCGGTACACGGGCCACATCAGGCTCGGCCATAAGGAGATTCAGAAAGGCAGTCATTTCCTCCGGGGCATCAAGGAGAGCATCATCAATATTCACATCTACTATCTGGGCGCCGTTTTCCACCTGATGTCTGGCAATTTCAACGGCCTCCTCGTATTTTTTATCTCTGATAAGCCGGGCAAACTTCCGGGAGCCCGAAACGTTGGTTCGCTCGCCCACATTGACAAAAAGACTCTCATCATCGATTTCAAGAGCTTCCAGTCCGCTTAAGAATGTAACTGGGTGAAAGGAATCTCCGGAAATAATTTTTCTCGGAAGGCAATTCTCCATCCTGTCTCTGATGGCCTTAATATGTTCCGGCCGGGTTCCACAGCATCCGCCGACAATATTCACAAGACCCTTATCCGCCATTTCACCCAGTACCCGGGCCATGTGCTCCGGTGTATCGTTGTAGTTACCCTCCTCATCAGGTAATCCGGCATTGGGATGTACGGAAATCGGGATATCAGCTGCTTCTGATAAAACACGAATATGGGGAACCAGATCGGTGGCCCCAAGGGCACAGTTCAGTCCGATGGAGAGGGGCTGAGCATGGGCCACAGAATACCAGAAGGCCTCGGGGGTCTGGCCGGTAAGAGTGCGCCCTGAAGCGTCGGTGATGGTTCCGGATATCATAATCGGCCAGCGGCGCCCGTATTCTTCGAAGAGGCCGAGAATGGCATGTATTGCAGCTTTGGCATTCAGGGCATCAAAAACCGTTTCAATCAGGAGGATATCCGCACCGCCCTCAAGGAGAGCTCTGGCCGATTCGGCGTAGGCTATGGAAACCTCTTCAAAGGTTACATCCCGATATCCGGGATTTTCCACTTTCGGAGAAATGGAAAGGGTTTTACTCGTCGGCCCCAGGACACCGGCAACAAACTTCGGCCCGATTCCCCCGTTCTGATAGAACTGATGTACAGCCGCCCGGGCATTTTCAGCGGCAATCTGATTCAATTCAGAGACAAGGTTATTCGTTCCATAATCTTTCTGAGACAGGCTGGTTCCATTAAATGAGTTGGTTTCAATGATGTCTGCCCCGGCTTCAAGAAACTTTATATGAAACTCCCGCACCAGATCCGGCCGGGTAAGATTAAGCATTTCGTGATTGCCAAGAAGATCTTTGAAGTGTGATTCGAAACGCTTACCCCGATAATCTGTTTCTTTCAGTTTTTTTGACTGAAACCACGTACCTGTGGCACCGTCCAGCAGAAGAATCCTGTTTTTCATCAGATTCTGCAGTTCTACTGTTTTATCGGGCTGAATCATGCATCGATGCTCCCTGTACTGCCTGAGTTTATAGACAGAGTTACAATGGGGCAACAGGAAGTACTTTGATATCAGTTATTGTGTTACTTGATTTCTGACATCCTGATGTTTAAATTATTATTAAAGAGGTAGAATATGATTTCCCGTATACTCATTATAGATTCAAAATTATCTTCATTCATCATTGTTACAGCAATTTCACTCTTATCCCTTCTGACGGCGTCCTGTGTATCGTACGACTCTGTTGAGGAAGGTGAGATGAATACGGTCTACAAAGTGAACGGCGGCAGTGTTCTTATGGACAAGGGCATTGACAAGATGGTGGTTCTCGGAGCCCGGAACGACTCTGATTCGGATATTACGGTAACAGTTCGTGCAATCGGCGGGGAAATCGGCTATAGAAGCAGTTCTTCCGGTGTATCGAATTTCTCAAAAAGCTCCAGTTCGATGACAAGAGGGGCGTATTTAACCGGGGGCAATAACGCAATTATCCATCCTGGTGAAGAAACTATGATTACAGTTTTTCTGAAGAACTGGTACATGGCCAATAAAAAGTTTAAGCACCGCATGGAAGTGATAGTCGACAACGGGATTGAACGCCATGCCATTAATATTTACGCTACCCAGGATGATATCTTTGATGATTCCAAAAAAACTTTCACCTACAACAAACTGGGGAAAAACGATCCGTCCAGAAATGGAGCCGTACATATGGGAGTCGGTGTTCTTCCAGGAGATTTTGTACTGACAATTCCCTTGAAATAGAAAAACCCCCGGAATCGGGGGTTTTCATGGGTAACGATATTTAATAAATGTCAAACACCGAGATAGGCGTTCTTAACCTCTTCATCGGCCATCAAGGCTGAAGATGTATCGCTTTTTACTATCATGCCGTTCTGAAGAACGTACCCCCTGTCTGCAATCTTCAATGCCTGGTTGGCATTCTGTTCAACCAGAAAAATGGTGGTTCCCTGCTCTTTATTAATCCTTGTGATTATACCGAATATCTGCTGAACAATGATGGGCGCAAGACCGAGTGAGGGTTCATCCATCAGCAGTATTCTGGGCTTGGCCATCAATGCCCGGCTGATGGCAAGCATCTGCTGCTCACCTCCGGAGAGAGTTCCTCCAGACTGATTCCGCCGCTGGGAGAGAATCGGAAAAAGATCAAAAACGTATTCCAGATCCCGCTTCTGTTCCTCTTTATCCCTACGCAGATAAGCACCCATATCCAGATTTTCAAGTACTGAAAGCTGTGGAAAGATTCTCCGGCCTTCGGGAACCTGACTTAAGCCCATGGTTACTATCTGATGTGCCGGCATACCGGTAATGTCGATACCTTCAAGGAAAATAGAGCCGCTGCGGGGTGGCTCAATTCCGCTGATGGACATCAACGTGGTTGATTTACCGGCACCATTAGCCCCGATGAGACAGATAATCTCACCCTTTTTCACTTCCAGACTGATGCCCTTGAGGGCCTGAATGTTACCATAATAAGTTTTTATATTATCAAGTTTCAGCATCTTCTTATTCCCCCAGATAGGCCTTGATGACTGCAGGATCGGCCTTCACCACATCAGGAGAGCCTTCGGCAATCAGTTTCCCGTAATCAAGTACATAGATTCTCTCGGACAGACTCATAACCAGACTCATATCGTGTTCGATAAGAAGAATAGTAAGTCCTTCTTCATCCCGGATTCTTTTGATTGTATCATCCAGTTCTTTTGTTTCCTGGGGGTTCATACCGGCAGCGGGTTCATCCAGAAGAAGCAGTTTGGGCTCTGTTGCCATGGCCCTGGCTATCTCCAGACGCCGCTGGGCTCCGTAAGGCAGGCTGGATGCCGGCTCATTGGCATATTTAGCCAGATTGAGCTTTTTGAGGATTTTCAGGCTGTCAACAATTACTCTTTCTTCCTCATCTCTGGTTTTTTTATCCCGAAAAATGGCACCGAAGATTCCTGCCTTAAGCTTGGGATGGCGGCCGATCATTACATTTTCCAGAGCAGTCATACTGCTGAACAGCCTGATGTTCTGGAATGTTCGTGCTAAACCGAGTTCGGTTATCTTATTCGGCTTTTTCCCATTCGTCCGGATAATCTCGGAGTTGGGTCCGGCCACAGTGATATTCCCTTCTGACGGGGTGTAGACTCCTGTAACACAGTTGAAAAGTGTAGTTTTTCCCGCACCGTTGGGACCGATAAGGGCCACAATTTCACCCTCGTCTATATGCATATCCACATGGTCGACAGCCCGCAGCCCCCCGAAAACCATGGAAAAATCGTTTATATCCAATATGGTACGGCTCATGATTTATCCTCACCGACTAAGTAGCGTTTTCTTACTCTGGGGATAATTCCCTGAGGCCGGAATATGGACATCACAACAAGAGCAACACCGAACATCAGCATCCTGTAATCAGCCAGGGCCCTGAAATACTCAGGTATAAGGGTAACTAGAAAAGCACCGAGTATGACTCCCGGGATAGACCCTGTTCCTCCCAGAACCACCGCTACCAGTATCATCACCGATTCCATCAGGGTGAAACTTCCCGGATTGATGTAGGTGGTTTTCGCTGCCAGAACCACTCCCACCATACCGGCCCAGACAGCACCCAGTGCAAAGGTAATCAGCTTTGTCTTCGCCAGATCGATACCCATGGATTGGGCGGCAATATCATCTTCTTTCATCGCCTCTAAAGCCCGTCCAATACGAGAATCCTCCAGCCGCCTGATAACAAAAATGGCAAAAAGAACAAGAACAATACAGATGTAGAAAAGGTAGGTAGTGGCACCCTGTAATGAAAGCTTTACAAAGAAACCCGGGCGGGGTATCTGCGCTATACCTTCAGGTCCTTTGGTGAATCCGGACATATTTTCCAGAAGCAGCCGGGAGATTTCACCGAAAGCCAGGGTAACAATGGCCAGATAGTCTCCTCTGAGTCTCAGCACGGGAACACCGATTACGATACCGAAAACAGCTCCTGATACGGCACCCAGGGGCAGAGCCGCCCAGAAAGGCAAACCCCAGTACAGGTACATTAAACCATAGGTATAGGCTCCCATGGCGTAAAAGGCCGCATAGCCCAGATGAAGCAGTCCGCCGTAGCCGATAACAATATTCAATCCCAGGCCCAGTATGACGAACATCAGAGCACTGGTCATAATCCCTACCTGATAGAATTTCACCATAAAGGGAAATGCAAGAACCAGTATAGCCAGCACTGCAAGTGTCGGGATTTTCACCTTCCTCTCACCCAGGGCTTTTCTTAAGGAGAACTTCCCGTCCCTGTCTGCATCCGGCTTGGACTCACCAGGACCGTTCTCTTTCCTGTCAAGGAGAAATCGCCACAACCAGGAGAGGAAAAATGTTCCGATTCCAATCCACATCAGGTTTTTCCAGCGCCAGAGAACGACACCTTCATAACTGTTTACCTTGATAACCATGATGGGGAAAGTAAGAATCATCAGCCAGAGAGCGCTTAGTACAGATTTTTTTATCTCTTGAATAATCTTGTTCACGACATCACACCTTCTCTATTTCGTTTCGGCCCAGAAGACCGGAAGGTTTGAAAATCAGTATCAATATCAGAATGATAAAAGCAAAAACATCTTCATAGGCACTGGAGATGTAACCGGCACCGAAACTCTCGGTCATCCCCAGAACAAGACTCCCCAGAACAGCTCCGGGAATACTGCCGATACCGCCGAGAACCGCGGCAACAAAAGCTTTGATACCCGCCAGAAAGCCGATATAGAAGTTTATCTGTCCCGTATGGTTGGCGATCAGCACGCCACCGATAGCCGCGGTAGCAGATCCGACGGCAAAGGTAAATGTAATAACTTTATTGATATCAATCCCCACAAGCTGAGCCATCACCTTATCCTGGGATGTGGCTCTCATGGCCTTACCGGTTCTCGTAAACTTGATAAGCAGTGTAAGTATTACCATGACAACAACTGTTGTAATCAGGATTACCAGCTGTGTTGTGGTTACCAGGGATTTACCCGGGGTGAGAAACGGGAAATTGGGAATCATGGACCTGAACGGCAGGAAATCGGATGTTTGTGCCAGAAGAACATAATTCTGCAATATAAGAGACATACCGATGGCGCTGATGAGTGCCGTCAGTCTGGGGGCATTCCGTAGTGGTTTGTAGGCAATTTTCTCCATTGTTACACCGTAACCTGAGGAAAAGAAGATTGCTGCGGCCAGAGATATGGCCAGAATGGTAAGGGGCGACAGTCCGGTAGTTATCTGTAATGCACCGCCGACAATAAGTGCAGTAAATGCACCGATCATGTAGATTTCACCATGAGCGAAATTGATGAGCTTAATGATGCCGTACACCATTGTGTAGCCCAGAGCGATCAAGGCATAGATACTGCCTTTGGTCAGCCCGGCCAGAACGAGCTGCAGGAAGTACTTCAAGGGGGATTCTCCTTGGGATTGGATTTCAGGGCAAAAAGAGCATAATCTCTTTTGCCGAAAAAGAGGCGACAGGTAAACCTGCCGCCCCTGATTATCAACTAAACAGTGACAGGATTCTAGAGTTCGACGTAAGCGCCGTTCTGAACCTGATAAACGGCAAATCCAACACCGATGGCATCACCCTTATCATCGAAGCTGATGCTTCCAAGAGGAGTGTCAACGTAATTGGAACGCAATGCCTTCATAATCTCAAGCCCATCAGTACTATCGGCTTTCTCGATGGCATTCAGAAGTGCAATGGTTGCGGCATAAGCGTTGATAAAAAACGCACCGGGATCTTCACCATACTTGGCTTTATGATCGGCGGTGGCTTTCTGACTCATGGGATTCGCTGAAGTATCCATGGGACCTGATGCATATACACCTTCAGCATATTCACCGGCTACCTTGATGAAAGTATCATCCTTAACACCGTCGTCAGAAACAAAAGGAATATCAAGACCCATCTGTGTCATCTGCTGTACCAGCTTGGAAGCTTCAGGATGATAACCGCCGAATACGATAGCTTCGGCATCGGAGTTGGCAATCTTTGTAAGTATTGCGGAGTAATCAACAGCACCGGCTGTGATTCCTTCGTAAAGAACGGTTTCAACACCCAGTCCTTTAAGAGCTTCCACGGTGAAGTCTGCAAAACCCTTGCCGTAATCTGCCTTGTCATGAAGTACGGCTACTTTCTTAAGACCCAGGGTCTTGGCAATGAACTCCGCATCGGTGGCGGCCTGGGCATCATCCGATGCGATGGTCCGGAAGAAGTTGGGGTAGTCACCGCTCTGAGTCAGAGGAGGATTTGTGGCCGAAGGGCTGATTGCAGGGATATTGGCTTCGTTATAAATTCCCATGGCACTCTTGGTGGCACCGGAACAGATATGACCGATAACGGCAACAACGCCCTCACCAACTACTTTGGCGGCGCTGTTGGCGGCCACTTCGGGTTTACAGACGTCATCTTCGATAACCAGCTCAATCTGACGTCCGAGAACGCCGCCATTGGCATTCCAGTCAGCAACAACAAGCTCAGCAGCTTTAATTGTGGGGATACCGTAGGATGCAAGGTCGCCTGTGTGAGGACCGACAACAGCGATCTTAACCGTGCCTTTTTCCTCTTTTTTACAGCCAACGACAAAAAACATCGTACTGACTGCCAATAAAAGAACTAGAACTGTGAAAATTTTCTTCATAAATTTTCTCTCCTTTAAAAAGATTCGAATAATAATTCGAGAAATGATATTCCTGTATATCCGCTAGGATACCGGTTGTCAATTCCGGCAAGGGATTGCCGTAATTTTCCCTGACAGACATATTCTCACACAATTTAACAATATAGAGTTGCTAAATTCTCACCAAAGCCCCTAAACAACTATTTATTTGTCTTTTTTAAATATTTTGTTTGTATTACTTCTATTTCTATCCATATTTATTGCGATATACTATGTTTCAATAATTCACTTCTATAATTTCAACCATATATATCCCGACTTGCCTTACTGTTTTTTTATAGAAACAAGTCTATATATCGTAACTGATACGAATAATTCGATATCTTTCGCTGCCCGGTAATAAGAGGGATAAATTTGTTTTTCCAGAAAGTTTTAATTAGACTGTCTTAGTATTACCTAATATTAATAGAGACTATATCAGGAGACAGTATGCAGGAACTTTATCAGGATCCGGATCCCCGGGAAACAGAAGACTGGCTTGAATCCCTGGAAGGGGTATTTGATACCGAGGGAAGCACCAAGGTTACCTACCTTCTGAAAACACTGAATGACAAGGTTAGAAAGCTGGGAGTCAAACCGCCTGATACAACGATTTCACCATATGCCAATACGATATCCCCGAAAAATGCGGATAAAATCCCGGGAGACAGTCTGACAGCCATGAAAGTTGCAGCTTTTGTCCGATGGAATGCCATGGCCATGGTGGCAAAAGCGAATAAAAATAACGATGCACTGGGTGGTCATATCGCCAGTTTCGCTTCCTCAGCGGCTTTGTATGAAGTGGGATTCAACTGGTTTTTCAAGGGGCATGATGCACCCACCGGTCCCGACCTGATATTTTTCCAGGGGCATTCTGCTCCGGGGATGTATTCCAGGGCCTTTATCGAAGGGAGGCTGGATGAAGAACATCTGCTGAACTTCCGCCGGGAAGTGGACGGCAAAGGGTTATCTTCCTACCCGCACCCCTTTCTGATGCCTGATTTCTGGCAGTTTCCCACCGTATCAATGGGTCTGGGACCGCTGATGTCCATATATCAGGCCAGGTTCATGAAATATATGGAGGCCCGGGGTCATACGGAAATAGGGAATAGAAAAGTCTGGACTTTTATGGGGGACGGCGAGTCGGATGAGCCGGAAAGCCGGGGAGCTTTGAGTCTTGCAGCCCGGGAAAAACTGGACAACCTTATTTTTGTGGTGAACTGCAACCTCCAGAGGCTTGACGGCCCGGTGCGGGGTAACGGACGGATTATTGACGAGCTGGAAGGGGCCTTCACCGGAGCCGGCTGGAACGTTATCAAGGTAATCTGGGGAACTGAGTGGGATGAACTGATTAAAAATGATACTGAGGGCATTCTTTTAAAGAAGTTCGCTTCCATGGTAGATGGGGAGTTCCAGGATGTGCGCTCCAAGGGCCCGGAACATCTGAGAAAGTCCTTTTTTGATTCAGACCCGAAAATTGCCGCAATGGTAAAAGATTTCAGCGACAGCGACCTCTGGCAGATGACCCGGGGTGGCCACGATCCCCGTAAGATTTACGCAGCATTCTCTCAAGCCATGAAAGCTGAAGGTGTTCCCACAGTAATACTGGTAAAAACAATTAAGGGCTACGGAATGGGTAAGGCCGGAGAAGCCTCAATGGGAACCCACAGTCAAAAGAAAATGGATACAGCATCCCTGATTGAGTTTCGGGACAGATTTCACATTCCGCTGAAAGATGAGGAACTGGAGAAACTCCCCTTTATCAGACCAGCAGAAGATTCTGAGGAAATGGCATTTATCAGACGCCAGAGGAAGAAACTCGGCGGGCCCATCCCATCCAGAAACTTCAACCCTCCTGCTCTCACCATTCCTCCAATCAGCGATAAACTTTTTAAAAACTCTGTTGAAGCTTCAGGAGATAGAGAAGTTTCCACCACAAACTCCTTTGTCAGGCTGCTCTCAGCTCTGGCCAGGGATAAGGAACTGGGACAGTACATCGTTCCCATTGTCCCGGATGAGGCCCGAACCTTCGGTATGGAGGGAATGTTCCGGCAGCTGGGTATCTACGCACCATCGGGTCAGTTATACAAACCCCAGGATGCCGAGAGCATGATGTGGTACAAGGAATCCCAGGAGGGAAAGATACTGGAAGAAGGGATTACCGAAGCCGGGGGATTCTCCTCCTGGATAGCCGCAGGTACCGCCGGTGCCAATTACGGTGTACCGATGATTCCGTTTTACATTTACTATTCCATGTTCGGCTTTCAGCGCATAGGAGATCTGGCATGGGCGGCCGGTGATATTCATGCCCGTGGATTCCTCCTGGGAGCCACAGCCGGGCGGACAACCCTGAATGGAGAAGGCCTGCAGCATCAGGACGGCCATGGACTTCTTCTGGCGGCTACCTACCCCACCTGCCGGGCCTACGATCCGGCATTTTCCTATGAAATGGCGGTAATTCTCAGAGACGGGCTTCAGAAAATGTACGCCGA
>Ga0164318_10002882_pt1 | contig 16113 bp, 10 predicted proteins | sample GuaBasSedimGuay9_FD_113734 | JGI IMG/M metagenome (GOLD analysis project Ga0164318, IMG submission 113734) | Subseafloor sediment microbial communities from Guaymas Basin, Gulf of California, Mexico - Guay9, Core 4571-4, 0-3 cm | ecosystem: Environmental > Aquatic > Marine > Hydrothermal vents...
CTGTTTCAGTAAACGATACGTTAAAAGGTAGATTGAAAGAGGTAATAAGGAATGGTTATATGGATGTAATGGTCTTGGTTTCAGTAAACGATACGTTAAAAGATAGATTGAAAGACAAAGCTAAAAGGCTTTATTGAGAAAGAAACTCAGAAAGTTTCAGTAAACGATACGTTAAAAGGTAGATTGAAAGAATAAATTACAAAAGTAAGAATATTCACTCATTTTTTTAAGTTTCAGTAATCGATATGTTAAAAGGTAGATTGAAAGCCTATAGATATTAAAAGATATAAAAAAAGCATAAAATTAAGTTTCAGTAAACGATATGTCAGAAAGTAGAATAAAAGAAAAGAGGGAAAAAGAGGGGTAGTAGTTTATTTAAATTTTTTTATAGCAAAAATACACATACAGATTGCGAGGAAAATGGAGGAGAATGTGAAGGCAAAAGAGTAGTTAAAGAATTGGTAGAAGTAGCCGAATAGAATAGATTCGGGCAAAGTTACGAGTCCGATAGTTAAATAATAGAGGCCATATGCTTTATCTTTTCGGTTATTTCCGACGATATCAGAGACCATAGCGCGGGATACTGGGTCAACTAATCCGTGGTACATTCCAAACAGGACAAAGATGCTAGTTATGAGTGGGGCGAGGTAGAGTCCTGGGGGGTAATTGAAGATAAGAATGACAGAGCAAATTAGGAGGATACCGAGTCCTGAGAGTATAACATTTTTTCTGCCGATTTTATCGGAAATTTTGCCGCCGATGATGGAGAAGAGGACATATACAATATTTGAGAGTGCTACGATAAGGGGGATAAATTGGAATGAGATAAAGTCTCTTGCTCTTAAGATAAAAAAAGCCAAATCGATGGAAGCGAATTCAGCGAATGCCATAATGACTACAAGGCTTACGAATTTTTTATTCATGGTGATTGAGTTTGGTCTGTGTTCCAATTTTTCGCGTTCACGTTTAATATCTTTTGCGAGGATTACAAAAACAATAGCGATGATGCCTGGTATTAAAGAGAGACCGATAATGAATTGGTAAATAAGAGTGATATTAGTGGAATTAGTAAAGACATAGATTAGGAGTAGTGAGGCGGTTAGAGGGCCAAGAATAGCGCCGGTAGTGTCCATGGCTCTATGAATGCCGAAGGCAGCTCCAGTTTTATGGCTAAGGGTGCTGCTTTCGGCGATAATTGCGTCTCTAGGTGATGTCCGGAGTCCTTTACCGATTCGGTCGGTAAATTTCAGGACCAAGATAGATTCCCAATTTGGAAATAAAGCGATTAGTGGTTTAGAGATATTTGACAGGGCATAGCCGCCGATGACCAAGGATTTTCGGTTTTTGATTTTGTCGCTAATCCAGCCGCTAACACCTTTTAGGATATTACCGACGGCTTCAGAGACTCCTGAGATTGCGCCAATAATAGTTTCTCCGGCGCCAATAGACAGGAGGAAAAGTGGTAGAACGGAGTTTACCATATCGGAGCTATAGTCAGTGAAAAGGCTAACAAGTCCGAAGAGTAAGATATTAACAGTGACTCCGAAAATTATTTTTTCTTGGAAGGGTATTTTATTTTTCTTTTTATTTATATCGTCAGTCAATTTAAAGTCTCATTATATTTAGGTAGTGATAATAAAGGGAGTTAAATTTGAAATATGAGGTAGATTAAATAAAATTTATAGTAAAAGAGTTGAGAAATGTATTTTAAAATTTTAGGGTTTTGAATTGGAATAATATATTTAAAAAGAATTTGGAAGTAAATATTTAAAAGGGTTAAGAATGTGTTTTAAATTAAATTTTAAAATAATTAAATAAAAGTGCAGATAATGAATGAGATCAATTTTTTGCAACCAATAATGCTTTCGATAGGAGAGTTAAGAGGGATAGTGGAGAAGGAGTTTAAAATAGTGAAGAGTTATTATGCAATGGGTACGAACATTCCGACATTTATAGTGGAGCGGATAGGAGATGCAAAAAAGTTAAATGGTGCATTTAACAGAGTTCAGGAGGAGGTTTCTAGTAAGGAGACATTTGCGTTATTGAGGGAGGTTGTGAAGACAGAGAGACTCAAATTAGATACAAGTAAATATTTATCATTAAAGTTCATACCTGCCAGAAAGGAAGGTAAAAGTAGGACGTGGTTAAATGTAGTCCTTTTGATAGCGACTATAGGGACAGTATTTATAGCAGCGACATTTAATCTTTGGAGTGACCCGTTATATTTTCCGAATTTTATAAATACGATGCCCGGGTTATTTTTTTTAATTAGTTATACATTAGCGATCTTGGGTATAATAGGAATTCATGAGTTAGGGCATTTATTTGCAGCAAGGAGGCATAGGATAAAGTCGACGTTGCCATTTTTCATTCCATTTATTCCGCCCATAGGGACAATGGGTGCGGTAATAATCCAAAAGACTCCGCCAAAAAATAGAGATGAGTTATTTGATTTAGGGCTTTCAGGTCCATTAGCTGGTTTTATTATATCATTGATAGTTGCAATAATTGGATTTTTAATTTCAGGAATTTTTCTAAAGATGGACTATATGAGTGCCTTAATGACGATTTATTCTCGGCTACCGATATGGTTAGCAGGTCCGCCAATCCATGATTGGGTAAATGTATCGTCAAATTCGCCCGACCCATTAATATTTTACTTATTGTCATGGGCATTAACGAAGAGTCCGGTAAGTGTATCTCCGACGGCGTTAAATTTGATTGCATTTAATAATTCATCAATGTATGTTACGGTTTTGCACACGATAACATTTGCAGCGTGGATTGGTTTTTTTGTGACGGGTTTAAATTTGATGCCAATTTCGCAGTTGGATGGTGGGCATGTTATTAGGGCATTGTTAGGGAATAAATATTACAAGTATGCATCATATGTAGCGTTAGTGGTATTATTTTTAATTAACTTTATATTTGCGATATTGGTGTTGGCACTTTCGAGGTTTAATTTAACACATCCTGGGCCTTTAAATGATGTAACACCGCTTTCAAAATCGAGAAAAATAATTAGTATTGTATTCTTTGTCATCTTAGTAATGACAATTCCATTAGGGTCTTTATTATTTATGTATTAAATTTATGTAAAAGAATAAAAAAGAATAAAAAAGAATTAAAAAGAATAAAAAATGAAAATAAAACGAAAATAAAATGTTTAAACATTCAGGACTGATTCCATTAACATTTCTGCTTCTTTTTTAATTGATTGGAAGGTCCATTCATTAGCCATTATATCATCATCGTTAACATAAAATTCGATACGATATTTCAGAATATATAAGGTATCGATTGTCCTATCAACGGTTTGGATTTTTTCTAAAATACTATCTCCTTTTTCTTTCCAATTAAGATAATCTTTATTGATGTTAGCTTTCATTACGTCATATTTATTAAGTAAATATGAGCCGCCAAAAATTTCAGGTATACTGGCAGCGCCGATCCATGTGGCAGCGGCATATCCGAAGGTAGTCAAAATAGCAGCGAATACTGGGATTAGAGCTGCGATTATAGATGAAATGATTGCGCCATAAAGGATTGCCTGTGCTTTAGCTGTAGTTTTAGGTGGAGCTTCAGTTTTTTTCCATTCTTCATATTGTTTTTCAAAATCCTTTTTATTTTCGCTCAAAATTTTTTCAGCTTTAGGGACAAAATCAGCGAACCTTTTTAAAAAGTTTTCCTTTTCCTTTTTAGATTCTTCTACTTGTTCAGCTGTATACGAAATACCTCTAAGAGCGTCCTTGTCCTTCATGGGTATTTTTTTAATTTCGGACGGGACGGTATTAAAATAAGAGATAATATTTTCTATCAATTTAGATTTCGCCATAATTTTTTCACTCCGATAAGGAATTTAACAAACAAATTTTTTGTAAATTTAATATTATTTAATTTTTCAATTATAAATTTTTATCTAAGAAATCCAAATATTAATCCAAATTGATTAAAAATTCGGTTAAAAAATATGAAAATAGAAGTATTATAATGTTTGTTTTTGAATTCATGTAAAATAAAATGATAATTTTTACAGATTTAGATATTGAAATTTATTTTTTATTAAGATCAAATCTGTGAATTTTTAAATAGAGTAATTAATTTTATCAAGATAATAGTTGATAGCAAAATATATTCGGAGAAGTTTAGATTGTTTGATGATATTAAAAAAGTTTGGAATAAGGTAAAATAAAACAAATTTTATGGGGTAGGTTATAGGAGAAAAAAAAAGATTTAGAATGAATATCAAAAAAAATTTATGGGCAAGATATTTTGATGAATGATTAAATTTGTTTACATACAGCAATAAAATAATAATATGAATGGAAAGTGTTGTTTTTAAAATGAATAGCGACAAACGAATGAGAATTATAGAAAAAATATCTAAGTTGCCGAGAGAAATAGGTCCAGCAAGTGGTAAGTATTAGTATTTAACGTGTAAAAAGTTATTTGTATTAGAGCAAGCCAAATGTCCAAATATGACAAAAATGTGTGTAAATACGCCTATTGCGGTAGAAACGAGTCTTCCGGATTCAGTAGCGGGTTTAAAGCGGTTTGGGCTTTATTATCCCAAGATTGCACAAAAATTGATGAATATCAGTGTTATGGAAGCGATAAAAGGTGAGAAATCGAGTTATAAGTCCAATAATTTGGTCAATAATTCGTTAAGTATCAATAACGGATGGACTAGAAAGTTGAGAGAAATAGGGGAAAAAATTGTAGTTGAATATCTTAATTTTTTAGATGATTGAAAGATTAATTATAAAAAAATAGGCTCTGAGTTATAAAAAGTCTGATATTAATATTGAGTGGATGTGAAGCAGCCCACAAGAACACTGAGGATGGTTTTATATTTCTGATAATGGACATTGAAAAAGTTTGGAAGAAAGAGATTTTTATTGAGGTCATAAAATCAGCAGTAGTGGTATTATCAGAGAAATTAGCGATTAAGGAGAAAATAAATAAAGAAGTTAAAGTTGATACGATTGATTTATTTATGCATTTAGAGGTCGGAAAATACTTTTGCTCGATGTGCTCAATGTTTTTCGAGTATGGTACTAAAAAAGAGAGGGTAACTTGTCCATTAATGCCTCGAAAATGCATGTTCATGTCAATAGATATAAATCAAATGAATTATTCGATTGAGATGCTTGATAAATTGTATAAGATAACGCCAGATATATATATGAGGTTATTTTTGTTTCCGAAATTAAGTGAGCCAAAAAAAGCATTATTAAAAATTTTAGAAGAGGATTGGGGATTTAAAATTGACTTACAAGATAGATATTTAGAGAGTATAGGCAGGAGTATAGGAATAATTTAGCAAAATAAATACGAAAATCAGTGTTTTGTATTAATCGGTGAATATTTAAATAGATAAAATTAGTAGTGGAGATTATCAATTTAAGTAAAGGGGAAATGGTATTATAAAATGAGATCGGAATTTATAAAAATAATCTAATATAGAAGTTTATTTTGAAAATTAGAAATAAAATGTCCCAAGTCCATAAGTTCATGAGACCATGAGTCAATAGTTCAACAAGCCCAAAGGCTATAAGTTTAAATATTAAGAGGAAAGATTTGGTCTAAATAAGTATTAGTAGCAAAATATTTTATTTTTTATAAATATATTGGTTATTAATTGGATTTCTTAGTTCAAGATAATAATTTTTAGTTCTGTTGAACAGGATTTCCAGAATATGTTTTTTTACATAGCTACTAAATGCCCATCTATGTCCACCAAATTCTATATCGTTAGGGTATTCACTTTTTACGAGTTGGAAGATTTTTCTACCATCGGACAGTTGGTTTGAATTATCGATGCTTTCCCAGATTTTATCTCTTGCTCTGACGCTTACTTTTATAAGTTCGTCATCTTTAGCGCAGGCGCTTAGAATAATTTGGATATTTTTATTAGCTTTCATAATGACTCCAGCTACTACTCCAACTTCGTCATAAAAGATATGTCCTGAAAAATCAAGGAGAATAACTTGGTCTTTCCATGATTTATGTGGTATTTCTCCGCGGCTATAAAGGTCTAAGGCAGTGGCAACTTCTGAGTCCCCTTCTTTATGCAAAGACTCGATTTGTTCCAATATAAATGGGTCTACTTCCTTGTTATTTAATAGTTCAATAGCCAAATCTGCATAACCACGTCTACAGCAATAATTAATTCTGTGTAAAATTTCTCTTGCGTCAAGGGTATATCTACCGTCTTCTAAATAGGTGCAATCAAAGCCATAAAGTCCAATCATGTCGTATACCCATCCGATTATTTCCTCTTTAATTAGTTTGGACGGGTTTTTAACTTTAACTTCCATTAAGCGGTTTAATATTATTTCCATTAATTTTGATTTTTCGGAAATATCAAGGTCTATAATTCTTTTCCATTTATTTTCGGACAATTTAGCTTCAATTTCGCTATTAATAAGGATATTAGCAATTTCTTGGTCTTCGAACCCGGGGATATTTGCATAATGAATTGCAAGGTAAATTGGATAAAGCGATCTACCAAATATTGCGATATCTTTCTTAATTTCGACTGCTTTATTTTTAGTTGCAAATTCCAGTACAAATTTATTAACGCAATGTGCTTCTTTATTGGGCTGAAGTTGGAAGTCGCTTATTGCTCCTGATATTGCATAACAAAGAATGATTTTTCCAACTTGAGTAAGCCAGAATTCAGGTTTAAATAGTGGGTATATAACAAAAAAGACAGTAGTAGAACCACTGGCGTCATTTTCGTCATTAATATCAAAAGGTATAGGATTTAGTTGATTTTCGTGATATTTATTGTCTTTACTGGGGTGATGATCAGTTATGATATAATCATCAACTTCAGTATTCAAGATATCTTCAAAATCTGCTCCTATATCAGAAGTAAAGACGTAGTTTGGTCTTAATTTTTTGATATAATTTAGAAGTTCATCAAGGTCTGGAGATAACATAATTTTTATATCGAAGTTAGAGAAACCTAGTGATTTTAATGCCTGATAAATTATGCTTACAGCTGATATACCATCGCCATCTCGATGTGAGATGACCAGTACTTTTGAAGACCTATTCCAATTATATAGTTTCTCTGCCAACCGCTCTGCTTTCTCTGCGAATTGCTCCGGTATACCATATGATGCAAGGATTTCTCGGTTAAATTTATTCATAGATTAATTTCCTCGAATATTTTAATTAAATTCCAAAATTTGTCATAATTAGATTATCAAATTTTATTTATTAATTTATACATTCTTTAGATTATCAAAATTAGGAGATATCGATAAAATTACGTATCAAAATCATAAATAATTAAGCATATTTAAGATTTAAATTTTTTTAAATTAGCGGATAATATAGATAAAATCAAAATAATAATCAAATAATTTCAAAAAGAGTTAATACCATATGATTTTTAAAGTAAAGATTTGAATTATATCAAAATACATTTTTAATGAAAGCTAATGTATTTTAAGAAATAGGTGTAACCATTTTTGAGACATAATAAACTTAAAATTGCAGCAATATTTTTTATATTTTCGGTATTTTTCACGTCGCTTTTACAAGTGAACGGATTTACTAATGTGAAATATAATGTAAACATAGGATCATGGGTCAATTATTCAACAAACGAATATTTTAGGAGTAAAATTATAATCAATTCATCTACTCCCATTTCCCATAATGGTTCTGCAAGTTATTATACAAAAGTGACTATAACTGGAATGAACAGTTCTTTTATAGTTCCTGGGGTATATAACAAGTCATTTGGAGTGATAAATGGAACAATTGCAAGTATTTCAATGGGACAGATATTTCAGACAATTAATCAGATAAATGTAGGTCCATTTCTTGGGTTCTTTTATCCAATAACGAATATAACATTAATTAATAGTACAATGAATGATTTTAACGGTAAAACATATCATATGAGCATATTTAAAAATAATTTAAGCAAGCTCCCTTCAGAAATTCGGTATTTCTTAAATCCATCCAGTAATAGGAAAATAATTAATTTAAGTTCTGATTTAAGGTATCAATTTTATAATATTTCTTATGATATTATTACTTTACAACCTTTATGGTATTTAAATGCAGTTAGCTTTCATGAATTAGTATTAAATTTTACTTTAGGTTTGAATATTTCCTCCTATATGAATATTTCATATAATGGGCTTACTTGGTTGCCTACGGAAGTAAAATCTACAATTGAATTAAACTTTTTAGTTTTCATAGATACAATTTCAGGAGTGGTCTTAAAAATGCAAGAGCAGGGAAATATAGATTACTTTGAATCTCATTCTGAAAATGTCCAGCCTTATTTTGGGCAGCCATACAATTTGACCCTATTTTTAAGAAAATCCTATATATTTTTCAGTTCAAATGTAATAAACTTCGGTTTTTCATTTTGGTTCTGGTTAATAATAATTTTAGTGATAAGTGGCGTTTTATTTGTCCTTTTATACTTAGTTTTTACGCGTCCAAAGAAAAGAAAAAAGAAACCAAGTTATTTTGGAAATATATTAGAATAAATAAATATTTTATCATTAAATAAAAAAAGATATACAATGAAAAATTTTTTATAATTTTTCTAAATCTTCAAGTCTAATTGTTTTTCTTTTTATATTACCCTTTTTGGCCCCTCTAGACCATTTTGGTAAAGTATCAATAATTTCATTAATTTTTTCATAAACAGCCTTATTAAGTATTTGGACAATTTTTGGTTTAGCTTCAGCCGAAATTCTAATTTCTTTTTCTCTAAATGTACTAACAATTTTGGATATTCTAATATAGTCAGGTATTTCTTCATTGATCATATTATTTCATCTTCAATTTTTACGAAATTATTTTTTAATAATAGAAAACATTTGTAATAATAGTTATAATAACAATTTAATATAAATTAATTTACTCTTTTATTCTATCTTTTTTTTAAAATTTTCTATTTTATTATGATAAATTTTAGAAAAATAAAGATCAATTAATATTAAATTAAATAGAAAATGTGGGAAACGTAAAGATGGTATTAATATTTTTAAATTGAAAGAATATGGATAATTCTTAATTGATCCTTGCTTTTTTTTCTTTATAATGTTTAACAAATACAAAAGTAAAGGCAGCAATAATCGAAATAGTGGGTATTAGCACGCCAAGGAGGACATTATGAGTAATGGGTATAAGTGTGGAACCAATAGTAATTGTTGTTGCAATAAAAGCAAGGACACTCTGCCATTTTCTTAATAATTTACTTAATTTCTTAAAAAAAGAATCCGGTTCAATTAATATGTGTGATTTTCTATCTTCATCGGAAACAAATTCAGAAAATTTATATTCATTAGTCGCCGGGTCTATAATTCCGCCCAGTTTTTCGGAAGCTATAAGGTGGACGACTCTATTTTTAACATGACTTTTTGGCACTTTGAGATTGCTACTGATCAGTCCTAAATCAATACTGACAGTACCGTAAGCGGTCTTTAAATTCTCAATATTTTTTATTATAATTTCATCTTCCAGCATTTGGTATGATTGTTCAAATAGGTCTTTTAGACTTCCTAAATCTTTTTTAAACTTGTTAATATGGATTTCTGCCAATCTTTTAAAATCCATGCTGGACTGTTCGGAAACTTCTTTAACAAAATTATTGATTTCTTTAAGCGAATCTTTTACTGCGGTCTGAAAAACAGGTATCATATTGAGCAACTTTTTTTGGGCGAATTTCAAGTCAATTGAAATTTCGGGGAAAATAGTTTCTTCCATAGTTTCTCTAATTTTTTTAATTTCTTGGATTTTTGAGTTAATCAATTTTTCAAGTTCTTTTTCTTTTTCAGATAATAAGATATTTTTTATTTTATCCTCAATAGAATTTTTTGTGATAATGATTTGTTCATATAACAATTCTTGCTTTTCTTTCCAGTTATCTATTAAATCACTGACCAGCATTTTGTAATATTTATTATCCTCCTTTTGGATGCTTTCTGCGATAGACATATCTATTTCTTTTATAGAATTTATCAGGTTTTGAGTTCTAGTTTCAATTAAAGTTTTTGCTTTTCGGAGTTCTTTTTTTTCGATTAATTGTTCAATAGGTTTAGTGAATTCATTAATTTTTATTTTAAAAGTAGCGATAGAATCATTAATTAATTCCTTTAAGTCCAATCTTTTCTTTAATGTGTTATTTATTGTATTAAGGTTTTCTTGGAGTTCAGACCTAAAATTTTTCCATGTTTCAAGAATAATTTTAATGTCTACAGAATCCTTTTGGAGGTTTTTTACTTCATTTTTTATGATAGAGTCGTAATTGTTTGATTCAGCATAAATTTTCTTTATTTCACTAAAAATTTCAGAAGTAGCGGATTCCATTTGTCTTTTTTTACAGGATTTTAGATAGAAATTATTAATGCTTTTGTTTTGAGCATTTAATTTATTTAAATATTTATTAATTTTATATTCAAAATCAATTATTTCCCTTCTTTCTGGAGTATATATTACTACTTCATCCTTATCAGAAAAATATTCGCCATCTGCAGTCCCTGATGTAATGATGTCTTTAATTCTTTTTCTAATTTCTCCAATTTTTTTGTTTAAAATTTCTTTCAATAGTTCTAATTTGACCCTTCCTTTTGGATAAAATTTTTGGTTTAGGATTATAGTTTTAATGATAATCTTGTCTAACAAATTACTATAAATTAGTTCTATTTTGTCCTTCATATTATTTTTGAATGAATTCCATTTAAATACTTGGACATTTGCAGTATCAGTAAAATTAGGAAATTCAGATGTTGCAGATTTTAAAGATTTATTGAACTGTTGATTATATGTAATTAGCATAGATTTTAAATAATTAAATTTATTTTCAAGTTCTTTAATTAGAAGGTCGATATTAACTTCTTTTTCAATCAAATCATCAATTGACTTCTTAAAATCATCGACCATGGTTTTAAATTCTGCGATATTTTTTTCAACTTGGTCATTAATTTTGTCTCTAAGGTTTAATTCCTTTTGAGAGACGATCTTTTTTTCCAGGTCTTTTTTTAGGTTTACTACTTGGTTTTGCATTTGGACAATAATTTCATTTAACCAATAGTCCATTACATCGTCAACAACATAATCAAATTTATCAATTAGATTAGACGTGTCTTTAATAAAATCTAAAATATATTTGTTAGTATTTTCCATAAATTTCAGTGCTTCTTTAGCTTTATCTTTAAGAATTCCAGCGGCAGCTTCAAAATTTTTAGCCGAAATATTTTTTTCGATTAGGGTTTCGACATTTTTAATTAATTCATCAAATTCCGATTTTTTATTTTGAATTATGTCTTTTAATTCGTCTCTTTTAAATAGTTTTGATTTTATTTCTGACAAAGTTTTTAATGAATAAGTCCTTTTATTAAGGAATTCTCTTTCTAGCCATTTATGCAATGGTTCAAATTTAACGCCTGAAATTTCCATGTTTTCCATTAATTTGGCATTTTCTACTATTTTATTCAGTAATTCTACTTGAGTTTTTAGATTTGGAGTTAGTTGTTCTATTTCAGAGATGATTTTATCTACAGTATTGATAATTTCCTTTTTATTTTTTTCAAGAGTTTGCTCTTCGATTGATTTATAAAAAAAGTTTGTGATATCTTCCACTGAATTTTTAATTCCTTTAAGGTTTTTTTCGACAAAATCTTGAAAATCTTCAAGGTCTTTAAGAGCTTTTAAGGAAGCTTCTTTATCTTTAATTTTTAACTTAAGTTCTTTCCTAAGTTTATTTAATTCGATTCTAGTTTTTTCCAGGGTTTCAGACCAATTTTTTTCAATTTCTCTAATATAATTTTTACTTAAATATTTATATTTAGAAAATTTATTTTGGATTTCAGTATTTGATTTATTAATAAATTCCAACGCGGATTTATATTCTTCTTCTAAATGTAAATTTGCTGCTACTACTTTATCGCAGCTGATCATATTGAAAATCTTGTTATAGATATCAGTAGGTATTTTATTCATTTTCTTTAGAATTTCATTAATTTCTTGTTCATCAATAGGAAATTGTTCGCGCTCTTCAATTACTTCAAAATAAGGGATGGAATTTTTAGGTCCGACTCTTTTTAGTCCCTTTTTTGGCATATAACCTCTAAATATATATTGCTCTTTTCTTAGAAATCTACCAACACTTTCAATTTTACCGATTATTATTTTTTTTTCAATCATCATTTTTGTAATTTCGATGACTGAAGCAGATTTTATTCGAGTTGCATATTCTGTCAGGTTCAGGCGGTTATCTTTTTTTATCTTTTTAATAATTTCCTCGGCGAGTATCTGTTTTGTCCTACTTAGAGTCCTTAAAAATTCATTATAATGGTCTTGATTATCAATGATAGATGCATGAAACCATGATTTATCTTGTAATTCCTTTACGATCAAATCAATTATATCTTCTTTTACAAAATAATTTTCATTAAGTTCCTTATAAAAGATCAATCCTTTTTCATATAACTGTTTAAGGATTTCTGCTTTTATATTCTCAGTCAAATCGTCGTAAATTATGGATATAGTCAATGTTGCATAACAATAGTCCTTTAAATCCATATCATAGAAAGATACGCTATCATCTTTTTTATTATAAATTGATCTAATAAATTCCAAAATTCTGCCAAGATTTCTTGAATTTTTAAGCCAGTTTAAGCCAGAATATAATGTTATAATCCAAAAACTATCAGAAATTGAAGGTAAATTCCCTGAAAATTTAAATCCACCTGTATCATCCTCGAGCTCTAATAATTGATTTAAATAAAATTCATCTATTGACTCTTTATCTCCCATTAAAAGTTTACTAAGCATACAATATATTAAATCATAATTTCTTTTAATTACTTTAACGTTCAATAATTTTCTATATTTTTCAATATTGAGTTTTTCTTTTCGGTCTAATAATATTAATGTTGCAATACCATAAAATATTGATTCATAATTACTTTTACCTCCGCATTCAGGACAAGAGCTGTCAAAGCAATGAACAAATCCATTATTAGTTTCGTAGCTTAAAACTGAATTTGCAAATCCATCAATAGTTTTGTTTGAGTACTCTTTTAATCTGCCTAGAATTTTGAGTGAAGCTAAAGCACAGAATAAAGTTTTTAAATCGTCCTTTTTATATTCTTGGTTAAAGAATTTAAACCCTTTTAAATTATCTAAAATTAATTTTTCTACCCTATTTGTATCAATTAAATTGAGTTTTTTGACTGAATCAAGGGCAAATATACACCAAAATGCATCTTGAATTGTTTGTATTTGGTTTAATTGGAATGCATGAATGATTTCAGCTTGAATTTCCATAATATCCTTAGTAAAAGGATATATCCTTTTTGTATATCTCCAAAAAGGTAAAATTTTATTTCCCATCATTCATGCACCTAAGTTTTTAATTTTTATAATTTATGACAATATAACTTAATTCACTGAAAAATAAAATACTTGTGAATTTAAAGCAATCTGGAATTTTTATTAATTGTTTCAAAGAGGTTTTTATTTAAGAATTGTGCAGTTATTATACATCAATTAAAATATCTTTACTATTTGGAATTATATAAATGGATTTAACCCCTTTATTTTTAATGATTTTATTAATTTTTATATTTAATTCTTTTTCATTTTTTATATAATTTAATTGGAACTTATTTATAACTTCATCTTTAGGTAAGTTGGAATAAAGATATATATTAGGAGTCTGTTTTTTTGCTAGCAACAAATAATAAACTTTATGTCCTCCCATCTTGAAGTTAGTTTGGACTTGGGCAGACACTTTTTCAAAGGTGTTATATTTTATCATCCATTCATTAAAAACTTTATGTCCCACACCTTCTTTACATTCCGCGAGAAAAAATATATAACCGTTATTTTTCACAGCTCTTCTGCAATGTTCTATTCCTTTTAAAGCTTGATATAAGTTAATATCCTTGGGATATCCACCTGCACTTATAATAATCATATCTGCTTTTGAATTTAACTTTATTCTATAATTTTTATCATAAATTTTCACTGCTTCCAAAAAGGCGTCGCCCAATGCGCCTGCCTTTATGTCTAATATTTGGTCATCCACTGTTTTAACAACATTAACGACAAAGTCCACGCCTGCGCGTTTTGCGGCTTCCATCATATCTAGGTGAACTGGATTATTTTCTAAATTCCCTGTAAATGAGTTTGGGTCAACTAACATAGCGTGGTTCCGATTAATTGACTTTTGTGAAGAAACACCTGGAAGGACTGATTTTCTATCTCCACCAAAACCTGCATAATAATGATATTCTACATCTGTCAGTAAAATTCGGACATCTGCATTTAAATATTCCTCATTTATTTCAATTGGAGTCCCGCGTTTTGTCTCGCCCAAAAATCTAAATTTAGATTCATTAATATTATTAAAAGAGAAATTATAGCCGTCCAAAATGTTTTTACCATTTATAGTAAAAAGAGCATTTAAATGATCTAGAGTAGGTTCACTATGAGTACCACACCCCATAATAAACGATATATTTTTCTTCTCAATACCCAATTGGTCTAATTTTTCTAATATTGGTGGGATAATCATTCGATTTGGGAATTTTCTGGTATAATCATCAATTACAAAAACAATCTTTTTATTTTCTCCGGACACAATCTCTGAAAATGGTTTTGAATTAATTGGATATTCTAATGCATTTTCCAATAATCTTAAATAATCGTCAACCGGCTTTACCTTTTTAGGGTTTATTTTATCGACTCTAATATTCTCTATTTCAATGGATATTTCCAGCTCTCTATTGCCAAATGGTATTTTGTATTTCATTTTGATCTAAATAAATTTTTAATATAATTTCCTAAGTTTGACAATTCCTATATTTTAATAAATCGACATAAATCTTCATAAAATAATTGGAGCCCTTTATAAAATATATATCTATGGTTATTTAGTTGATATTTTGGATTAAGCTGATTATTTTTTGTTGAATATATATTTTTAACTATTTCAAAGATTCTAAGTTTTTTTCCAAATTTTTTACTACTCTAGACCTATTTTTTATTACATTTTACTTTTAGTCGAGTTTTTACATTACATTTTACTTTTTTTCTTCTATTTTAGCGGTGTGTTACGGAGAGGATATTCACTTTTATATTAATTATTTTACACCAAAATTCTCATGGACTATATTGACGATAAACCTTATATTATTACCAAATTGATAGCCCTAGACTTATCTAATATTTCATGTCCCAGGTGCAACTCTACTGATATCATTCGAGTTAACTCATATCCTTAAATTATCAAGGAATTGGCCTCCAAAACTCGTAGAAAATTTGTGGAATTCGAAAGTATTTACCTTAAGTGAAAGTCATGTCTCTCGATTTTTCAAGTAGTACGAGACAAGATAATCAGATGTCTATCAATTACCGGAGATGTATTTGATATAATATTGCTATTATACTATGATTTTGGGAATTCTGCCGAAAAAATAGTAAAATTAATGGTATCGTTATATTTTGTCAAGTTGAAGAGGAGTTCGGTATTAAAATGGATAAAGATTTACGGTACTGAGTATTGCCAGAAAAATAATATGGTGTTCCGCGAAAATTCTGAGGTCGTAAGTGGTAATTTCGGAGCTGACGGGACATTTCCAAAATTAAAATTTCTTTCAGATACTGACTTGAAGGGCAAATATAGAGAAAAAAAATGGATATGCCTTGGTTATATCTGACAGAATTACAAGACGGGAGCTTATGTGCTATTTGGGAAGAGGTGAAGACCAACAAGAAATAGAAAAATTTCTTGTCCTTTTTAAAAAAAAGCTGGGTGCACAGCCGAAGTCTATCGTTGTCGATTATAAACCTGCCTGGGATGTTGCTATTAGGCGTGTTTTTCCAAATACTATGATAATTAGGGACGGGTTTCACACTGTACAACTGACAAACCGAGCAATACTAAAAGGCATACAAAAATTAACGAAACAAATATATTCAGCACCAATTAGAGATACTATCAAGTTATATCAACTTATTAAAAAGGATGGTTGGTTTGGTAATATTAATAAATTTAATTCTATAAATGGACTTATTAAGGAATTTAAATATTATTATCAAATACTCGTTAAATTATATAAAAAA
>Ga0164318_10002884_pt1 | contig 16111 bp, 16 predicted proteins | sample GuaBasSedimGuay9_FD_113734 | JGI IMG/M metagenome (GOLD analysis project Ga0164318, IMG submission 113734) | Subseafloor sediment microbial communities from Guaymas Basin, Gulf of California, Mexico - Guay9, Core 4571-4, 0-3 cm | ecosystem: Environmental > Aquatic > Marine > Hydrothermal vents...
AATAAGCAATCCTCTAAAAGAAAGGCCGTCGTTAGCGGAGTATTGTTAGGCAGCAATTCTATATTTTCCGAAGGCGAGATAGGTGAGATTGAACGCACGATAATTGAAAAGGAAAAAATTGATCCGAGAGATTTTATAATACCTGATATACCTTACATTTCTTCAAGTGGTACAAGACGACCTCTGATTGCACCTGTTAAAAATTTAGAATTTGAAATTGTGAAGAATGATTCCGATCCCAAAAAAGAAGCTTTATTATTGAGTTTCACTCTTAAAAAAGGCTGTTATGCCACTTCCCTTTTAAGAGAAGTCATGAAAGCAGACGATATTAAAAATTATTAGATTCTTTTAGGGAAATGGTTTTATCGGTCTTTTGTAATTAGGGTGCTAGCTTATTTGGAGCAATAGTGTATGATCAAGTCACCGCCTCAAAAGTATAATCCGAAAGGGATTGAGAAAAACATTCTAAAATTCTGGGAAGAGAACAGTATATTTCAGAAATCTATTGATCAACGAAAAGGTTGTAAACCTTATGTTTTTTTAGAAGGCCCCCCAACAGCTAATGGTCTTCCGCATCCAGGTCATGTTTTAACTCGTGTTATGAAGGATCTTGTTTTGCGATATCAAACAATGAATGGTCACTACGTTCTAAGAAAGGCAGGCTGGGATACCCACGGATTGCCTGTTGAAATTGAGGTTGAAAAAGAAATTGGACTTGAGGATAAACAAGGCGTGGAAAAGTACGGCATTAAAAAGTTCAACGAAGCATGTAAAAAGTGTGTTTTCAAATATGAGAATGCATGGGTAGAAAACACAAAAAGAATCGGCTTTTGGCTTGATATGGATAATCCATACGTTACTTTGGAGAACGATTATATAGAATCTGTTTGGTGGTCTCTTAAGCAAGCTTGGGAGAAAAAGCTACTCTATAGAGGTCATAAGGTTGTCCCATACTGTCCGAGATGTGGCACTGCCCTTTCTGCTCATGAGCTCTCACAAGGATATAAAAACATAGAAGAACCTTCAATTTTTGTAAAATTCAAATTGAAAAACGAAAATGCTTTTTTCCTCGCATGGACTACAACTCCCTGGACTTTGATTTCAAATGTTGCTTTGGCTGTCCATCCTGACGCATATTACCTTAAAATCTGTTATCACGGCGAAGTAATGATTCTCGCCGAGGAACGAGCTGCGATATTATTGAAAGGTCAAGAATATGACATACTTGATGGCTTTGAGGGAAAGGAGCTAGAAAAAATTGAGTACGAGCCCCTATTTAATTTTGTTAAGGTTGATAAAAAAGCGTGGTACATTGTACTTGCTGATTTCGTAACGATGGAAGATGGTACAGGTATTGTTCATATTGCGCCTGCCTTTGGAGAGGATGATTACAAAGTTGGTGTAAAATATGATCTTCCTGTTGTTCAATATGTCAAATTAGATGGAACTTTCCCTGAAAATGTCCCGCTATGGAAAGGTCAATTTGTAAAAGATGCAGATCCAAATATTATAGAACATCTGAAAAAACGTGGTTTAATCGAAGGAGTTCAAAGTTATAAACATGACTATCCATTTTGTTGGAGATGCGAATCACCTTTGTTGTATTATGCAATGGAATCTTGGTTTATCGGTATGACAAAGGTCCAAGATTCTTTGATTAAAAATAACAATCAAATCAATTGGTATCCAGAGCACCTGCAACAAGGGCGATTTGGGGATTTCATTCGTGATGTAAAAGATTGGGCACTCTCTAGGAAAAGATATTGGGGCACGCCACTACCAATTTGGACTTGTACAAATAAGAAATGTAATCATCAACTATGTGTTGGAAGCGTACAGGAATTAAGGGATTTAAGTGAAAATTTCCCAGAGAAATATGATTTACACAAACCTCTTGTTGATGAGTTAATAGTTAAATGCCCTAAATGCAAATCCAAAATGAAACGAGAGGAAGAAGTAATTGATTGCTGGTATGATTCTGGCTCAGCTTTCTTTGCACAATGGCATTATCCTTTTGAAAATAAAGAAAAATTCAAAGAAAATTTCCCTGTAGATTTTATCTCTGAGGCATTAGATCAAACACGTGGCTGGTTCTATTCACTCTTAGCAATTTCCACTTTTCTTTTTGATAAACCTTCGTATAAAAATGTTCTTACTTTGGGATTAGTATTAGACGAAAATAATCAAAAAATGAGTAAGAGCAAACGCAACTATATTGACCCTGATGTAATACTTGATAATGAAGGTGCTGATGCCCTTAGATGGTATCTGATGTCTGCCAATGCTCCTTGGATGTCAACACGTTTTTATGAACAGGCGGTAAAAGACACGCTTGGTAAGTTTATTCTCACACTATGGAATTCCTACAATTTCTTTACAACATATGCTGCACTTGATAAATTCGATCCAAAGAAAGACAATATTCCTATAGACAAAAGATCTCTTCTTGATAAATGGATTTTGAGTAGGTTCTATAAAACATTGATTGATGTAAAATCATATATGAAAACTTTTGAAATCCATAAGGCAGCAAGAGCTATTGAAGGTTTTGTAATTGAAGATTTTAGTAATTGGTATCTCAGACGTTCACGTAAACGACTCTGGGTTGAAGAAAAAACAGATGATAAACTTGCAGGATATTCAACAATGTATGACATCATATTGGGGCTTACAAAAACACTTGCACCTTTCATTCCTTTTATAACAGAAAATATGTACCAAAATTTGAAAACTGACGACATGCCTAAAAGCGTACATCTTTGTGACTATATTGAACCCGATAAAAAACAAATAGACAATAAGCTTGAAGAAGGGATGGAGCACATACGCAAATTAGTTGAAGCAGGACGTGCTCTTAGATCCAAGATAGGAATTAAAGTTAGGTATCCACTTAGTAGTGCTACACTTGTTTGTGATAAAAAGACTGAAGATTTGATTAAAAATCTTTTAGATTTGTTAAATGAAGAAATAAACGTTAAAAAAATATCTTTTGAGAGAGGTACTTCAAAATTTATGATAAAGTCATTGAGACCTAAACATTCAAGTATCGGCAAACGACTTAAAGAAAAAACAAAACCTGTTGTCAGTAAAATTGAAGAAATGGATGAGAACAAACTTTATGAGACTTTAATGAAAGACAAGAAAATCGAATTAAAAATTGATGGCGAGAAAATTGTTTTAACTGAGGAAGATTTTGAGATAGTCGAAAAAGAGAAACCTGACATCGCAAGGACTGATGTTGAGGGAACTGTTCTGCTTATTAACACTTATTTAACTCCAGAATTAGAAGCCGAGGGTTTTGCGAGAGAGATAGTTCGTAGAATACAATCTATGAGAAAAGAAATGAATTTAGATGTCGAGGATAAGATTGTAACAGAATTAAAAATCAGTCCTGAAAAAGTAAAGGCTTTACAAAAATGGGAAGATTATATTAAAGGAGAAACACGATCTAAAGCAATTTCGTTCAAAGACAAACCTTCTGGTAAACTTGTTAAAAAGTGGGACATAGATCAAATCTCAGTCGAAATCGGTGTTACTAGATAAAATCCCGTATAAGCAAGGTTTATATAGCGAATACTTCATTTTTTATACTAGTGGATGCGCTAAAGAATCAACATAATTAGTATGAAGTAGCTATGTTGATTTTAAGGAAAGCAGGTAAAATGATAAAGAATTCCTTTAGTTTAAACAAGAGAAAAATTTACCACTATTCAGTTTTATTTTTAGTTTTTGTATTGTTGATACCACCTTTTGTTGTTGCTGCCCCTTCGTATGTTCCTTTTCCTCCAAAAGGCAATACTACGGGAGACATAAACGTGGAATATAGGTATACAATCAACACGGTTGAGGTTGGATCTAGTTGGATGTTTGACTGGGGCGATGGAACATATAGTGATTGGATAGTTCTTGAAGGATCTAATTTATCTGTTTCTCAAACCCATAGTTGGGATGAGTACGGTGAATACCAAGTTAAAATTAAATATAAAAGTATTTATTCATCAGAAAGTCCATGGTCCTCCCCTTTAATTGTTAATATTTCTCCTCCTACTGATATTGATGAAGATGGTTGGAGTAATGAAATCGAAGAAGCTTATGGTAAAAATCCTGAAGATCCAGATGAATACCCACTTGATACTGATAGTGATGGAATACCTGATGAAAATTCAATAGATGGAAAATATATTGGTGATACCGATGACGATGCGGATGGATTGATCGATTCTGTGGAGGAATTACTTGGATCAAATCCAAAAGATAATGAGGATATAGAAACCATCTTTGTTAAAAATAAACTTTTTTATATTGTGGACACGAATGATGATGGCACGGGAGATATCTTATATAATCTGCAGTATGGTTCAAAAACTAAGATTAAAAATCAAGACGGCTTTTTGTATCTTGATATTGATGGTGATGGAGAATGGGACTATAGATATAATGGAGAGTTATTTGTTTATACTCCATTTCCATGGTTACAAGTCATCCTAGCAGCAATTGGAATAATTTTAATCATACTCGCCATCTTGTTTAGAACAGGAATTATATATGTCTATGAAGAAGAGGTTGTTGTAGAAAAATAAGCAACCAAATCTATTTTATACATTCCTTTATTTACTGCTTTTTGTCATGATTTGTCTTGGTATAGAAGGCACAGCACATTCTGTGGGTGTTGGTGTTGTGAAAGAAGATAATACTAAATGCAAAGTTATGTCTAATTTAATTAAGACTTATATGCCAGAACAAGGTGGCATTCATCCTCGCGAGGCAGCAAATCACCATGCATTACATATTGCAGATTTAATAAAAGAGTCAGTTAAAGAAGCCAAGATAGATTTTTCAGATATTGATTTGGTATCTTTTTCAAGAGGCCCTGGTCTTGGCCCTTGTCTTAGAACTGCTGCAACAGCAGCAAGAGCTTTATCCTTATCACTCGAGAAACCAATTATGGGAGTTAATCATTGTATTGCACATCTAGAGATTGGACCTGGAACGCTAGATGGTTGTGATGATCCAGTGTTGTTGTATACGTCTGGGGCTAATACACAAGTTATAGCTTTTGCTGAAGGGAGATATCGTGTTTTTGGTGAAACACTTGATATTGGAATTGGCAATTGTTTGGATAAATTTGGGAGATCTGTTGGGTTAGAATTTCCAGCAGGCCCTAAAATTGAAAAACTAGCAATTAAAGGTAAAAAATATCTTGAATTGCCATACTCTATTAAAGGAATGGATATTGCTTTTTCGGGACTACTTACTGCTGCTGAGCAATATTATAAAAAGGGTGAAAAACTGGAAGACATATGTTATTCAATCCAGGAAACAACCTTTGCAGCTTTGACTGAAGTTACAGAAAGAGCAATGGCACATACTGAGAAAGATCAAGTTCTTTTAGGGGGAGGTGTAGCAGCAAACTCTAGATTAAGAGACATGGTTAATACTATGGCAAAGGAAAGAAATGCGTCCTTTTTCGTCCCTTCTAAAGACCTATGTGTTGATAACGGTGCAATGATAGCCTGGTTGGGAGTAATAATGTACAATAGCGGGATTAGAATGGAAATCAAAGACAGTGTTATTGATCAACGTTTTAGAACTGACATGGTGGATGTGATTTGGCGTGACTGAGAAAGTAATATATCAAGGAGCAGAAGCCAAGATATGTATTTCAAAATACATGGGTTTTGATGTTATTCAGAAACGTCGTTTGAAAAAATCTTATAGACTAAAAGAGATTGATGAAAAATTGATTTCTTGCAGGACTAGAGAAGAAGCAAAGTTGATTATAGAGGCTCGTCAATATGGAGTACCGGTGCCAATTATCTATGATGTTGACCTTAAAGATGGCATCATTACAATGGAATATCTAAAAGGTAAAAGAGTCAAAGACATTTTAAATGATTTAAAAGAACCTGAGCGAAAAGAATTGTGTATTAAAATTGGAAAAAGTATAGCAAGATTTCATAATAACGATATTATTCATGGAGACATAACTACATCAAATATGATTCTTGTCGGTGATAAAGTTCATTTCATAGATTTCGGTTTAGGTGAAAAAAACAATGAAATAGAAACCAAAGGCGTAGATCTTCATGTATTAATGGAAGCAATAGACTCAGCGCATTCAAAATATTCAAATTGTTTCAAATATGTGATTGAAGGCTATAAAAAGGAATTAAAAGATGATGCAAATAAGGTAATTAAAAAGATTGAGGATGTAGTGAAAAGAGGAAGGTATAGATGAAGACAATATATTTTATTACAAGTAACTCTGGTAAAGTTCTTGAGGTAAAAAACAAACTTACTGGTGTTGGTATCGACGTAGTTCAAAAAAATTTGGGTTATCCTGAGATACAGTCCAACAGTTTAGAAGAAGTTGCAATGTTTGGTGCAGAGTATGTGCAGAAACGATTTAAACTCCCTTTTATTTTAGAGGATGCCGGCCTTTTCATTGAATCTCTTGGAGGATTTCCAGGTGTTTTTTCTGCTTATGTATATCACACCATTGGATGTGACGGTATATTAAAACTAATGAAAGATAAAGAAGGCAACGATCGTAAAGCCGTTTTCAGATCAATTTTTGCATATGCAGAACCTGTCAAAAAACCAATACTTTTCGTAGGAGAATGTCATGGAACCATATCAAAAAATATGCTAGGTAGCAATGGTTTTGGTTACGATCCTATTTTTATTCCAGAAGATGGCAATAAAACTTTTGCAGAAATGAGTACTTCTAAAAAGAACCAAATATCGCACCGAGGAAACTCTTTAGAAAAATTGATTGATTTTTTTAAAAATATGTAAATAGAAAAATTAAAAACATATAAATATGATACTATATACTGATTCTAACATGGATGAGATAGAATTAAAAACTAGATTAAACGAAATGGAAGAAATACTTAGATTAAGATATTCTAAATTGTCAAAAATATTTCTAATTTTAGGACTTTTATTGGTATTGTGGGTAGTAATTGTATTTATTGGTGCTCGTGTTTTAAATTATGGGTATGATTGGGCATTGTTATCTGTCCGAAATTGGATACTATTAGTATCAATAATTATTGTTGTTTTTATATTGCTGATAGTAATATTTTCCGCTCATTTTTATACTGTCAAGAAAAAGCTATCTTCAGTTAAAAAACCAAAGGTAGAATATGTTGCTGGCAAAAAAGTACATGTTTTTACATTTCCTCAAGGAGTAGAAGGCGGGATATTTAGCAAGACATATGTAGAAATTGATGATGAAAACATACTACGCGTCCGCACTCTTATGCTTCCTCCTGAAAAACTTTGGAGCAAAAAAGAAAAATAAAATTGGTGATATGTAAAAAATTATTCAGCGAGGGACTGCTATTAATTTTGTTTAATTTTAATTACATTGTTTTTATTATTTATAGCCATTGGATTTATAAAAAAATACTTGTGGGTGAGTAGCATCGTTAGAAAAAAACTATTATCATTTTTTTAAAAAAGCTCTCCCTTTTATCGGTTTAGCAATCTTTATTTATCTTATTGTTAACATTGGTATAGATAAAGTTGCATCTACATTCTTATCAATCTCACTAACATATATGGTACTCGCCGCAATTCTAACTCTACCTAGAATGCTTATTCGAAATGTAGCATGGCAGTCAATACTTAAGCAGCAAAAAATGAACCTTAGTTTTTTCTCATCGCTTAAAATCCTTTTGATAGGTTATTTTTATGCTACAATCACACCAGGATATGTGGGACATTTAATGAGGATTCCTTATTTGAAAGAAAAACTTAATGAGCCGTTTGGAAAATTATTTGTAAATACATTTATTGAAGTTATTGTTCGAACCATTTCCATATATGGTTTGATACTGCTAGGTTCGCTAATGATAATCAGCTATGAACCAATAATCTTCTATGTTTCCCTATTATTTATCATTGTAATACTTGCCATATATTGGTTTTTCACTAAAGAAAATAGGGGAAAACGGTTTTTCTTCATCATTGTTCGGTGCATGGTCCCAAAACGGCACACATCTACTGCGACGTGGGTTGTCAACTCATTTTATAAAGATTTTCCAAAGATTAAAACGCTTTTTTATCCTTTTGTATTGGGTGTATTAACCTGGATTATAATATTTTCACAGATCTACATAATAGCGTTATCTCTTGGCATAAACGTTCCCTATCATTTGTTCTTAGTTGTTTATCCTATTGCAAATGTCATTAGTTTCATTCCCATTACTTCATCGGGATTTGGAACACGTGAGGCGGCAGTTGTCTTTCTTCTGGGTTTACTGAACGTTCCCTCTGAAAAAGCATTAGTTCTCTCCCTGGTGGGATTTATAATAACTGATTTTTTGACAGGATTATATGGTTTCACATTGGCTCTTTCAGAGATGAGAAACAAAAAGATTAAGAACGCTCGAGATGAACTTAAAAAGTTAGTATATTGATGCAAAGTAAATCTATTATTTTTTAAATAATCCCATTTCAGCTAATTTTTCCGGTAAATACGTATCTGTTACATAATCCAATCCATATTTTGCAAGAGCCTGCTGCTCTGATTTCTTTCCGATTTTCAACTGCAGTTTGATTTCTTGTTTCCAAAAAGAGTCTTGAAAACGAGGATCTGTTAATTCACTTTTTAAGGCATGTATGTCTTCTTTCGACAGCGTATCTGTTGGTAAATCGTAGTTTTGGATATCTGATGGCGTGACACCCAAATATTGTGATGACGGTGTTGCTAAATATTCTGAGATGTGTGCTGTTTTAATGGCACCATATGCAATACTTGCAAAAATGCGATAACTCCAAGGATCACAATCTGTGAAAACTAGTACAGGGATATTTTTTTCTTTGCTAAGCCTCTTTATAAAACGTCGTGTAGAACGAGCAGGCTGGCCTTTTATGTGAACAAGAATTGCTCGATTTGATGTATCAAAACCGTTTTCAACAAGTCGATCAAACATACCGCCTGTTTCTATTGCTATTATAAAATCTGCATCAATTCCCTTGAATGTGATTTTTTCAGGTTCAACATTATAAGGAATAGAATACCCAGCATCGCCCACATCGTCCTGACAATGAATCTTCTTTTTAGTATTGTTTCTTGTAACTTCTTCTATTGTTAGATTTCCTATTACTCTTGCACCGTCTTCTTCAGGTCTCAGTTTAAAATCTTCTCTCATACATCCTGTAATTACTTCAAGATCCTCAGCAAGCAGGTTTGATTCATTTTGTGAGTGAAACTTGGCTAGATCCCATCCCTCTGAAATATAATACATCTCTCTGAGTGTTGAAGATTTCTTAATTTTAATCATTTCTTTTATAAAATCAGCCATGTACATGGTTCGTAATAGCATGTATGCTCCATCTAGAGATTTGGCATTTCTCTGTGTAGTATTTTTTCCATATTTCCAAACGCTTAAATTATCATCAAACTTGATATTTGCTTTAGTTCTTGTAGGCAAATCAAGCGAAGGGATATCTGCTTTTTGAAAATCATTGTATATTTTTGTAGCAACCATATCAATTTTGTTTATAACTTCTGAATAATCTTTATTCATGATTTTAATCTCCTTCCCATTTATCTGCACCAATTACATAGGTTGGATTAATATTCTCGATATACAGGTCATTTTCATCAAAATCCCCTTTACTTAAACCTGCTAATTCAAAAACTATATCAATCTTATTTGCAGGAGGAATTGTATCAAGATTCCATTTGATATAATTATTAGTTATCTTCGAAGGTTTTGGAGAAACAGTCCCGACAACTGCATCTTGAGGTATAACAGCATAAAGATTAAATTTCTGAGGAGTATGTTTATAGTTTACAATCATAATCTGACTTTTAGTAATTACACCTTCTTTTTGCTCAGGTTGGTTCTCTGTTAAAGTTGTCTGAACGGGTTCTCTTTTAACACTTTCATATTCAATTAAATCTTCAATCCAGACAACATCCATAATCTTGGTAATGATTGGATCTAGAGGTGGAACAGGTTTGCCCAACATATGTGCAGATTTCTTTGCAATCTCTGGAAGAATTCTGGTAATCAAATCAAATTTTTCACGTGTCTTAGCACGACGTACTTTTTTATTTATATGCTGCTGGACCTTTCTTGCACACTCTCTAAATGCTAGTTTAATTTCATTTTCGATTTCAGGAACATCTGCTATAGCTTCTTTACTTTCAGATGTAAAAGGAATTAATGTGGAAGAAACATGCGTTATAAAAATCGCAGGACCTGTTGGGATACCCTTTCCCGACGGTTGAGTTAAACCATAACGCCTCCAATCAATGGATGAAATTGCTTGGGTTATTACGCAACCACCTTGTTGGTATAATAAAGGTACGCGATTTGCAAAACGTAGGATTTTAACAGACTCTTCTTTTGGTAGATTCCCTCCATAAACAAGACCAACTTCCACTTGAAAAGGATTGCCTGAATAAACGGATGGTGGGCGTGAAGCTGTGATGATAAACTCGGGAGAAATCTCTTGTGTTTCATGTTTAAGACTTCTTTTAATTAAAGTTTCGCCAATTGGAGATAAACAATCTGTTGATGGTGCCATTATCTTAACTTTTTTGAATGCTTTATGCAAAGCTAAAAATTGCTCTCTCGTCATCTCTTTTGGATTTAAATTTTTTTCAAGTCCAGCTTTTTCGATAGCCATATTTGTTGTGCGGTCACCCATACTGCTAAACTCAGTTTTAAGAAAGCTGTTGAGTTGTCTGGCTTTTGTATGTTTTGCCATTTTAATAAGCGTACCAAGCTCTACACCATATGGGTGCGGTTTTATCTCAACTGCCTTTCTAGGTAAAACCTCTGAGGTTCTTTCGAAAATATGTTCAGTCCCATCAGGCTCTTTGTATATTATTTGGGCATGGGGATTAACGATAGAGGTGCTTTGTAAATAATCATAAACGAAACGCTTACCACGCTTAAAATCAGCCATTATACTTATTTCGACACGAGTTCCAGTTGGTTTGTCCCAATGTATAGTGTCTCGGCTAATTACCTCTGCACGATTTTTGTTAGTATCTATGGCTATTTCATTAACAACGGCAGGCCTATCAGTTTCAACTTTTGAAATGATTTTGGCATGTTTACCTGTTGTAAGTTGCCCGTATAAAACAACAGCAGATATTCCAATTCCTTGTTGTCCTCGGCTTTGTCTTATTGCATGAAATCTGGAGCCGTAAAGCAACCTTCCAAATATATGTGGTATCTGTTTTTTTACCACTCCTGGCCCATTATCTTCGATAATTATTCTACATTCTCCATCTTCATGATTTTTTATTTCAACATAAATGTCAGGTAAAATATTTGCTTCTTCACAGGCATCAAGACCGTTATCCACTCCTTCCTTAACGCTTGTGATAAGTGCTCTTGTTTGATTTCCAAAACCCAATATGTGTTTGTTTCTTTCAAAGAATTCTGCGACGGATATTTCTTTTTGTTTTTTAGCTAGTTCATGGGCCGATACACTTGCCAAAATATTTACCTCCTGCTGGTAGAGATTTGCACCCAGAAAAGTGTAATACTAGATCTAATTATAAAATTATTCATTAAAAATTACACATTTTTCACTATTTTTCAATAAAGTATTTATATGATGGGAGAGACAAATAATATGTTGAAAGGGATGAAAAACACGTGGGTGGATAATGATATGGAAGTCGAAAAGAAAATGTCTGAAGAAGAATTAGGCTTTTTGTTATGGGAACTCCAAGAATTTGAAAGATTCTACCCCATGTATAAAACAATGTTGAAGGAAGAATAAATTATTAGTAGCCAGCTAATAAATTTGAAATCAATCTTACTTCTGCTTTTCTTAGATGTTGTACAACAGTAAGCTTGCTAAGCCCAACTTTTTCAGATAGCTTTTCACTACTGATTTTTCTTGGATATGTGTAGTATCCATTCTTTTTTGCTTCGATTAACACTTCTCTCTGTTTTTCAGTCAAACACGAAAGAACAGATTGCTCGCTATAGGTTGATTTCACAAAACTAACTTTTGTAATCTCTCTAATGTTTTTAAATAAATTAAGTATCTTTTTTAGATTTTCTTCATGTTATTTATAAACTTTTGGACCTTTATGACACTTGATTCTGTTCTTAAAGATGGAACTATAGACTTGATTACCTTGGTAATTGGATTCATTTATCATCTAGCATTAATTGTGGTGTTATTCTATATTTTTAATAAACATAACTAACCCGTTCAACTCCTTTTTATGATATTTTGGAATAATTAACAAAAAAATTTATATATAATTAAATATACAAAATATTATAAAAAAGATGATAAAATGAAAAAGAAATTACCTATGCTTATAAAAGTTGGAATGCTGACAATTTTACTTATGATTAGCACAGCCTACACAATTTCTGGTAAGTTGGTAAGTGCAGAAACAGATGATTATGTAATTTCAATTAATCCCTCCGAAATATTTGTGGGTGAGATTACTCTTGTAGAGATAACCGTTGAAAATGGATCTTCAGTACCACAAGAAAATGTTTATGTCGGTTTATATGGATGCGGAATCGATACAAATGGCACAACAAATTCAAGTGGAAAAATTCAATTTGCTGTAAACCCTGTTTCAACTGGAGATATTTATATTGACGTTGGGTCGGAAGGAAATACGATAACTCAAACAGTAACAGTTACTATCTATGATCCAGTATATATTGTTACTATAGACCCTGAATATGTTTCACCAGGGTTGGTCTCTATCGTAGATGTTCTTGTAGCAAATGAATCTTCAGGACCGTTAGATAATGTTTATGTTGGTTTGCACGGTTGCGGAATAAATACAAATGGTACAACTAATTCAGATGGATTGGTTACTTTTTGCATAGAACCGGAAGCCACTGGGGAAATACATGTTGATGTAGGATTTGAGGGAAATACAATGTCTCAGTTTATTACAGTAACAAATTGGGCTCTCAAAGTAAATGTATCATCACCAACTGCTTTTGAAGGCGAAACATTCATTGTGACAGTTGTAAAAGAAATCGAGGAAACACCAGTTGAAGGCGCTATCGTAACCTTTGATGTCGAAACTTCAGCAACAGATTCTCAAGGAAAAGTGACTTTTACAGCACCTGAAGTCCAAATCGATTGTATATATTTGATAGTAGCTACTGCGCAGGGATATATCCCTGATACAACTACAATAACCATTCTAGATAAATTGAATGTCGATTTAACAATAAATGCAAACAAATTCAATATGTTCTTTGGTAAAGTGAGTGCTACTGTTTCCAATATTGAGAATGTAACAATAAACAATTTGAACTTCAGTATGGAAATCAAATACGGGATTTTAGGTCGAAAGAGCGCAGAAGGTTCGATTTTTAAATCAAAATTAATTTCAGAAGAATCTTGTACTTTGGAAATCAAGAAGTTACATGGGTTTGGCAGCATAAATATTAATATAAGCGTTTATGCAGATGGAGTTGATAAAGTAACTCAAGAAATTAACGGCTTTATTTTTGGTCGTTTAATTTTCCTAAAATCTTCTTAAAGCTTCTTTCAATATTTCTATTTATTCATAATAAAGTTTCATCGAAGTTCAATAGTTATTCGGCGCCATTTTTCGTTAATTATGTCAAAAGTAAAGTATTTTATAAACTATTTGTATCTGAGTTAACACAATTGATAGCATGTTAGACCTTGGATTTTTTAAACATAAAGAAAAGAAGTACGACATTAGCCAGAAAATCCCTTCTGTAATTGAATGGCCAGACCATGTAGTAAATCTAGATAAAAAAAATTTTAAAGAATTCATTAAAAAATATCCATTGTCTATTATAGATTTTTGGGCGCCTTGGTGCAATCCATGCAAAGCAATGTTACCAAGACTGAGACGATTGTCTGTAATCTACAAAGGCAAGGTAGCTTTTGGCAGGCTCAATACACAAGAGAATCAAGACATCGCTAAAAATTATAAGATCGCAGGAATTCCACATCTGGCATTTTTCAGATATGGAAAAAAAATCTCTAGTTCGGTTGGTTTAAAATCTGTTGGTGATATTAAAAAAGTTATTGAAGATATTTTGAAGATGGAGGCTTAAAAATGGACATAGAAACTATCAAAAGATTTCTGAATAAAAGTAATACAATTGGATTTGTGGGCGCCACAGTCCAAAAGGAGAAATGGGGCTATAAGAAGTATAAAAAAATCAAAGATGCGGGTTTTAAAGTCTACCCAATAAATCCAAAATATGATGAGATTGATGGCGACAGATGTTTCCCCAACTTAAATTCACTTATAAATTTCTTAAACAAAAAGCCAGATTTTGTGATAACAATCATTCCACCAAAAATTACTGAAAAAATTGTTGAACAGTGTAAAGAAGTTGGAATTAATAAAATATGGATGCAACCAGGATCTGAATCAGAAAAAGCAATAGATTTCTGTGAAGAAAACGATATTGAGGTTGTTCATGGGACTTGTATCGTGGTTGATGCACTTCAAAAGTTATAAAACAAGTCTAGAGTAGTGCCCACATCGGATCCAGTCGTTGTTTGGAACCACTTTACCACTGTTTCCATCTGTTGAGTCTAATTTGATTATGACGATCTCAAATATTGTTTTTTTCTTCTATTATGTCCCCTAAAAAAAGATATTTTTTCAAATGGTGGAAAATCTGCTTGTTCTATTCTAAGTTTTTCATCACTCTGAACTCTTCTAAAATTATCATGATCTCGACTTGTAAGCAATGTTACCGCATTTCCATTTTTGCCAGCTCTTGCCGTACGACCTATTCTATGAATATACTCTTTAGAAGTTTTAGGCACATCATAGTTGTACACATGTGAAACGTCTTTTATGTCAAGGCCTCTTGCAGCCACATCAGTTGCGACAAGTACATCTGTTTTTTGTCGTTTTAAGCTTTCGAGCGATTTCAATCTTTTGTTTTGATTCATTCCACCGTGTATCTCAGAAGCATTTATTCTTTGTCGACGAAGATTTCTTGCGACAATGTCTGTTTCTCTCCTTGTCGCACAAAATACTATTGCAAGACCAGGTGTTGAATTTTTAAGTAGATGAACAAGAAGAGAAAACTTGTCGTTCTGATTGTATATATCATAATATTTTTGATTTAACTTATCTGTATCTACAAACGATTTTGTTCTAAACATCAACGGATTTTTTAGATGTTTTCTTGCTATCCTGTAAACCTCTTCGGATATGGTAGCGCTGAACATTAAAGTTTGTCTCTCTTTTGGTAGATTGTATATAATTTTTTCAACATCCTCAATAAAACCCATCTCAAGCATCTTATCAGTTTCATCAAGAACTAAAAATCTAATATTTCCTAAATTAATAGTTTTTCTACTTATGTGATCTAACAATCTTCCTGGTGTTGCAACGACTACATTGGAGTTAGTAATATTCCTTATTTGAGGCTCTATTTTTACTCCGCCGTATATATCAATTGCTTTAATTCCAAGATTTTTTCCAAAATCTCTAAAAACACTAGTTACTTGGATACATAGTTCTCTAGTTGGAGTTAAAACAAGCACCTGTAAGCCATTATCTGGTTTAACCATCTCCAAAATTGGTAAACAAAAAGCAAGTGTCTTTCCAGAACCTGTTTCTGCTTGACCAACCACATCTTTTGCCTTTAAAATTTCAGGTATACATTTTTCTTGGATTGAAGTTAACTCTTTAAATCCAAATTCATTTATTTTATTCTTTAACTTTGTATTAATATTTAATTTTTCAAAATTCATTTTTTTCGCCTTTTAAATTACTTTATTATTTCTTTTATTTTTATTGCTTTAATTCCATTCTTCGTTTTTTTCACTAGATATTCTACATGATCGCCTGCATGAAGTAATGTTAGAAATGGTATGTCTTTTTCATAGACCATTACGTTTTCACCATTATGTCCTTCAATTACTCCTTGCCTCTCTTTATCGCTGTACCAATTAACAATTCCTTTCATTTAATTTCACCATTCTTAATTTTTTAAAAAACAGATATCAAAACGAATGTTTACAATTTCCACAATTATTTTGATTATTGGAATTTACTTTAGTACTAAATTGAGAGCAAACCTCGTGTTCGAATACTGGTTTATTTTGAGCTTTGCATCTAATTACTTTTTTTTGT
>Ga0164318_10002885_pt1 | contig 16108 bp, 11 predicted proteins | sample GuaBasSedimGuay9_FD_113734 | JGI IMG/M metagenome (GOLD analysis project Ga0164318, IMG submission 113734) | Subseafloor sediment microbial communities from Guaymas Basin, Gulf of California, Mexico - Guay9, Core 4571-4, 0-3 cm | ecosystem: Environmental > Aquatic > Marine > Hydrothermal vents...
ACAATAACAACTTATTGAATAAGAATCAAGGTATCAGTTTAGCTTTTTGAAAATATTATTGCGGACAGGCCATCCGATTGGAGACCGTCTCAAACTCAGACAGTGAGCCAGTCTCCAATCGGATGGCCTGTCCGCAATAATATTTTCAAAAAGCTAAACTGATACCTTGATTCTTATTCAATAAGTTGTTATTGTCCGCTGGAAATTTTGCGGCACCGATAGATATGGCTGGTAAATTCAAAATGTCAAGGGCTACTTACGCAGCAGCGATAATCATATTATGCGGTTTTGGAGTTGCCGTGACCTGGCTGTGTACAACAAAACTGGAACGGGAGGTGCCACGACTTGTCCTCAAAAAAGCTATTCATTCCATAGGGGCCTCCTGTACCCTCGAGGCCGTGGCCTCTGACGAAAAAAGCGGCCTAAAAAGGGTGTGGATAGCAATCCTGCAAGGAGGAAAGGAAGTCACCCTCTTTGATCAAAAGTTTCCTTCAGTCGGGTTCTTCGGGGGAGGTTCACTTCGCAAGCAACCGGTTTGTATCGAAATCAAGCCGCATGAGCTTGACCTCAAGGATGGAGAAGCGGTTCTCAGGACGCGGGTTTGGGACCATTCGTGGTGGGGATGGATGTCCGGGAATCGGTTTTATGCAGAACACAACCTGGTAATCGATACCAAAGCGCCCGAAATTGATGTGCTTACCCGCAATCACTATCTCAATCAAGGAGGTGCAGGCCTAATCATCTATCGAATCTCTGAATCCGTCGCTAAAAGCGGGGTAAACGTGGGTAAAAGATTTTTCCCCGGTTCAAGCGGCTACTTTGCTGACCCCGATATCTTCATAGCTTTCTTTGCCATTCCCTATGACGTCGGCCCCGATGCTCGGCTTTATATAACCGCCACAGACCTTGCTGGTAACACCTCGCGGATGGGCTTTTCCTATCACATCAACCGAAAGAGATTCAAAAAAGACATCATCAACGTTCCCGATGCCTTTCTTAAGCGCAAAATGCCCGAGTTTGAACATTTCATAGGGAAGGAGAAATCTTCCGCTCCTTTGATTGACAAGTTTCTCACCGTGAACCGGGATGTTCGCCGATTAAGCAACAAGACTATAGTTGATACGTGCAAAAAGAGTGATCCCAGGCTGTACTGGAAGGGAAAGTTTCTGAGGCTTCCAGCTTCGGCTCGAAAAGCTGGATTTGCGGATTATCGCCTATACCGATATCGAGGGGATGTCATAGACAAACAAGTCCATATGGGAGTCGATTTAGCATCCACTGCCCATTCAGCGATTCCTGCTGCCAACAATGGACGGGTTGCGTTTTGCGACGAACTTGGTATTTATGGTAAAAGCGTCATTATAGATCATGGTTTTGGCCTTTTCAGCATATACGGGCATCTGAGCCGGATACAGGTGACCAGAGGCCAGATGGTATCAAAGGGAGATATAATCGGTTTCACAGGAAGCACAGGTCTGGCCGGAGGAGACCACCTCCATTTTGCCATGATGATTCACAACACCTTTGTTAATCCGGTTGAGTGGTGGGATTCAAACTGGATTAAACATAATGTGATAGATAAGTTAAAAGTGTCTAAAGTGAGCTGAAGTAATGAAGGCATCGATAAGTTATATGTAAGTTCGGTTGACCGTGGGGAAGAAAGATGAAGCGTTATAAAGTTCAGAAGACATTCCGGGAGATCAATCAGAAAATAAGGGATGGCAATGTTGTTGTGGTCACAGCGGAGGAAATTATTGATATTGTCAAGGAAAATGGCCCGGTGGCGGCTGCCCATGAAGTCGATGTTGTAACCACCGGAACCTTTTCACCCATGTGTTCATCTGGGGCGTTTATCAATCTCGGACATTCAGTACCCGGAATCAAGGCCAGCAAGGTCTGGTTCAATAACGTTCCCGCATATGCCGGTCTGGCTGCGGTTGATTGCTACATCGGGGCAACTGAGCCAAGCGAAGAAGACCCCCTGAATAAGGTTCATCCCGGAGAATTCAAATATGGAGGGGGCCATGTGATTCAGGATCTTGTGGCAGGCAAGGCTGTACACTTAAAGGTCGCAGCCTACGGGACAGATTGTTATCCCAATCGCGGTTTCGAAAAGGAAATCACGTTGCGGACCCTTCCGCAGGCCACTCTGTGCAATCCGAGGAATGGAACCCAAAATTACAATTGTGCAGTAAATCTCAGCAACAAAACGATTTACACATACATGGGAACTCTCAGGCCGAATGCCGGAAATGTTAACTACTGTTCTGCAGGACAGCTCAGCCCGCTGATAAACGATCCATACTACCGCACTATCGGTATAGGTACCAAGATCTTCCTTGGTGGAGGCCAGGGATTTGTGACCTGGCAGGGGACTCAGCACAAACCAAGGGTGAAGCGAACTAAAAATGGCATCCCGCTTTCTCCCGCGGCCACACTCTGGGTTACGGGGGACTTGAAACAAATGAGCCCCAAATGGCTGGTAGGATTGAGTATACAGGGGTACGGCTGTTCCCTGGGTGTTGGGCTCGGAGTTCCCATCCCGATCTTAAACGAGGAGATTGTGCAATATACGGCTGTTTCAGATGATGAAATCTTCACTCAGATATTAGACTATGGGTGTGATTACCCGGCAGGCAGATACAAAACGTATGGCACCGTCAGTTACAGTGAGCTTAAGAGTGGAACCGTGCGTGTGAATGGACAGGATGTGCCCGCTGTCCCGTTGTCGAGCGTGGTGAGAGCGAGGGAGATTGCGGAAAAGCTAAAACAGTGGATACAGAAAGGAAGATTCACTTTGGGCGAGCCTCAGAAATTACTGCCGTCGCGGTGATCCCGTTCACCGGCGGGAGTAATAACAAATGGCCACTGCGCAGTGATAAATGAGAGAGGCATCTTTTTAGGAGACCTTTGCATAACTCCCTTGAACGGCCATTATGAACCTGTCTGGTTTGTTTGGTTTGTCTGGTTTGTCTGGTTGGTCTGGTCTGTTTGCCGGGCGCAGTTCACCCCGTTAAATAGGCTTCCCTTCGGGAAATTTAACGGGGCAGGCAGCCCATACCGGTGGGCAGATCACAAACTGTTTGAGGCCGTCAGACCCTGTTTTTGGGATTCAGCAAGCAAGCCCGTGGATGGGTCAAGAAGTTCATACATAATATTTTCAAAAACCTGAAGTGAGACAAAATTTGAAAAAAGACAAAACATCCGGGATGCCTGATGTTCCGACGAAGGGCATCTTTCGGCAATACGCGGAAGCTATTCTTCTTGCTGTTATCCTTGCACTTTTTATACGGACCTTTATTGTGCAGGCGTTTAAAATTCCTTCCGGTTCCATGGAGCCGACACTCCTGATCGGTGATCATATCCTGGTAAATAAGTTTATCTATGGCATAAAACTTCCATTCATTGACAAGACACTTATCCCTGTCACAAAGCCAAAACGCGGGGATGTAGTGGTATTCAAGTTCCCGGAGGACCCAGGTAAAGACTTCATAAAGAGGGTTATTGGCATCCCGGGGGATGTTGTTGAGATTCGGGATAAGAAGGTATATATCAATCATAAACCTATGCTGAATACACATTGCATACACTCGGATCCGCATATTGTTGCAGGCAAAGGTGGAAGGCGCGATAATTTCGGGCCTGTAAAGGTCCCCGCACATTCCCTTTTCGTTATGGGAGACAATCGCGATCACAGCTACGACAGCCGATTCTGGGGCTTTGTCGATTTCTCGGCAGTCAAGGGGAAGGCGTTTATCATTTACTGGTCATGGGATAGATATAACTCAGGGGTCAGGTGGAAGCGTCTGGGGCACCTTATTCGCTGATAATTTTTTTCATGCCAAAGTGTCTCCGTGTCTCCTGCACCTGAGCAGTTGCAACCCAATAAACCAAACATATCCGACGGGCTCATGAAATTCGACAAGAAAGATATCCTCGACATTGAAAGCCTTTCAGTAGAAGAAATCCAACTTATTCTCGACACCGCAGAGACGCTGAAAGAAATATCGAGCCGCCCTATCAAAAAAGTTCCCACCCTGCGCGGCAAGACCGTTGTTAATTTCTTCTATGAGCCGAGCACCAGAACTCGAACATCGTTTGAGATAGCCGCAAAAAGACTCAGTGCCGATACGATAAGTGTTTCGGCTTCTACAAGCAGCATGGTCAAAGGGGAAACCCTGATAGATACCATGAAAAATCTCCAGGCCATGAACCCGGATGTAATTGTTATTCGTCACAGTGCTGCCGGCACACCACACATGCTTGCCAGGCTGGTCGAAGCTTCTGTGATCAACGCCGGTGACGGGATGCACGCCCATCCAACCCAGGCCCTCTTAGATATGATGACCGTTCGGGAGAAGAAGGGTCGGCTTGCAGGCCTTCGGGTCGCCATTATCGGTGACGTTGCCCACAGCCGCGTGGCACGGTCTAATATCGTTGGTTTCATGAAAATGGGGGCAAACGTTGTTCTGGCAGCTCCTCCCACCATGCTACCCCCGGGAATCGAGGTGCTTGGCGCCCCTGTTACCTACGACATCGATGAAGCGATTGAGGGTGCTTCCGTTATCATGGTGCTCCGCATCCAAAAAGAGCGACAGGAAGGCTTTCTGTTTTCTTCCGAGAGAGAATATGCTCGATACTATGGCCTTACGATGAAACGGCTTGACCGAGCAAAGAATGACGTCATGATCATGCATCCGGGTCCTATTAACAGGGGGGTTGAGATCGCCCCCGAGATTGCAGATGGCCCGTGCTCGCTGATCCTGGAGCAGGCTGCCAACGGCGTCGCTTTGCGTATGGCCCTTCTTTATCTTCTGTTAGGGAGGCGATGAATCGCCAATGTCGAAATATTTGATTAAAGGCGGACGCGTTGTCGATCCGGAAACAGGCATAGATGGTGTCATGGAGATACTTATTGAAGATGGGAAAATAGCCGCAATCGCAAGTGCGAAATCGAAAACCGAAAATCGAAAATCGAAAATCATTGATGCTTCAGGGAAAATTGTTACCCCCGGGCTGATTGACATGCACGTCCATTTGCGGGAGCCCGGCCACGAATACAAAGAAACCATTGAAACAGGATGCCTGGCTGCGGCCCACGGAGGTTTTACGGCTATCTGTTGCATGGCCAACACTGTGCCGGTCAACGACAACCAGTCAGTGACAACCTACATTCTTGATAAGGCAAAAACGGCGGGGACAGTCCGTGTGTATCCAGTAGCGGCAATTAGCCGGGGGCTCCGCGGCGAGAGCCTGGCAGAGTACGGGGAGCTTAAAGCAGCAGGCGCTGTGGCTGTTTCTGACGATGGCAACCCCGTGATGAATGCTCATTTGATGCGCCGCGCAATGGAGTATGCAAAAGGATTTGGATTATTAGTCATTTCGCATTGCGAGGACAGAAACCTCTCAGCAAGTGGCGTTATGAATGAGGGTATTGTTTCCGCCCGCCTGGGGCTTGCAGGCATACCGGCTGCAGCCGAAAGCATCATGGTAGCGAGGGATATTGTACTCTCTGAGCTTACAGGTGCCCCGCTTCATATTGCTCATGTCAGTACGGAATGCTCGGTACGCCTGATCCGCGATGCGAAGGAAAGGGGATTGCCGGTGACAGCCGAGACCGCACCACACTATTTTTCTTTAACGGAAGAGGCCGTTATGGGCTACGATACGAACGCCAAGGTATACCCGCCGCTTCGAACAGCAAGGGACCGTGAGGCTGTATGCAAAGGCCTTGCCGACGGCACCATTGATGTGATTGCCACAGATCATGCCCCTCACAGCAGTATTGAAAAAGATGTGGAATTCGATCAGGCAGCCAGCGGGATGATCGGGCTGGAAACCTCGATCCCCCTGAGCTTGAAACTGGTCGAGAGGGGCGTGCTCAGCTTGCGGGAGCTTGTTGTTAGGATGTCGGCCAGCCCGGCCCGGATACTTAACCTTGATGCCGTCGGGCTAAGGCCCGGCAACCCGGCAGATCTGACAATCATAGACCTGGAAAAGGAGTTTACCGTAGACAGCAACCAATTCTGCTCAAAAAGCCGAAATACGCCGTTTGACGGTTGGAAGCTCAAGGGGAAGGCGGTCCTGACGATGGTAGGCGGCAAGATAGTCTTTGACGCCATGTAGTATAGTCAGGTTGTCGGGGGGGGAGTGGGGAATTTTTGTTTGGGCAACGGCCAGTTGACAGGTGACAAATGGCAAATGACCCTGCAGACATCCTTGTCGTAGATGACGACCTGAGCATGCGGGAGATGCTCGAGGTGATGCTCACATCAGAAGGCTATAGTGTGGAGTGTGCAGAGGACGGCACGAAGGCTATTCAGATGTTGAAAAAAAAGGAGTACGATCTGATCATCTGCGACATCAGGATGGGTACCGTCGGAGGACTTGCCGTGCTTCGAGAGGCCAAGAAGCTGTGGCCTGAATCGGTAGTTATCATGATTTCAGCGTTTGCAACTACCGAGACGGCCGTGAAAGCGATGAAGGGCGGTGCCTATGACTACATTCCAAAACCGTTCAGGGTAGACGAGGTTAAACAGACAATCCGCAATGCGCTGGAGAGCAGGACCCTTGAAAAAGAAAGGGAGCTTCTGGACGCAGAGCTGAGAAGGACCTTTCACTTCGGACGAATTGTCGGCAACAGCCCTGCCATGATGAATATATACAACACCATCAAGCAGGTAGCTGACACTCGAGCCAATGTGCTTATTACTGGAGAAAGTGGCACAGGTAAGGAATTGATTGCACGGGCTATCCATGAAAATAGTTCGAGACACGACAAGCCATTCACCGTCATCCACTGTGCTGGAATTACCGATACCTTGATGGAGAGCGAACTGTTCGGGCATCGAAAAGGGGCTTTTACAGGAGCGATTGAGCACAAGAAAGGGCTTCTTGAGGTAAGTGCCGGTGGAACGGTTTTCCTTGACGAAATAGCAGAACTTACGCCGATCATACAGGTGAAGTTACTCAGGGTTGTTCAGGAAAAGACCTTCAAGCCGGTGGGTGAGACCCGGGATGTTGAAGTAGATATCCGTATTATTTCAGCCACTAATAAAAGTCTGGAGGATGAGGTCATTGCAGGAAATTTCAGGGAAGACCTTTTCTATCGGTTGAACGTGATCCATATACATGTGCCTCCGCTCAGGGAGAGAAAAGAAGATCTTCCGGCCCTCGCGCAACATTTCCTGGAAAAATATGCCAGGGAAATGGGAAAATCGATCCACAAGCTTTCAACCTATGCCCTCGATATGCTCTCCCGGTACGACTTCCCGGGCAATGTCAGGGAACTCGAAAATATGATCGAGCGCAGTGTGGCACTATCAAAAACCAATATTATCCTTCCTGAAAGTCTTGTCCTTTCCACATACAAGAGGGCGGAAAGAGCGCCAGGCCGGGAAAACGATCTCTCCTATGACATACCGCCATCAGGCCTCGATCTGGATGCCGTTTTAGCAGATGTTGAAAGGGGCTATCTTGTGAAGGCGATGGAGATGACGGGGGGCGTCAAGCAAAAGGCTGCGGAATTGCTCGGGATCAGCGCGGAATCTTTCCGGTACCGGTTCGACAAATACAAAACGGGCTCATCAATAAGAGAAAGATCAAAAGAGCGTTGAAAATTCCCGCTCTCCCGTTGAAACTCCCCTGTCTCACACCGAATACGCCGTTCGTTGATCTGAATGGTTCAAACCCCAGGCAGGGCATATAGGCATAATTACCTGTAATCCTGGCGTTATTCACCGGCGGGTCTTAAAAAAGTGAACCGGCGTTGAGTTTGGTATACAAATTGCTTGTCTGTAGAATTAGAATCATTAACTTACTCGAGGAAGAAGGAGGTGAAATACAAATTCCGAGATTTTTAGACCCTGTATTCGATTTGAATCGATGTCCGAGAAAACGTACATTCGAAAAAAGGAGGTTTCAAGATGTTACAGAAACTGAGGAAGAAAAACGAAAAAGGTTTTACATTGATTGAATTGATGATCGTTATCGCGATCATCGGCATCCTGGCAGCCATTGCCATCCCTAATTTTATCAGCTACCGGAAACGCGCCTACGAAAGGTCGGCCCAGGCAGATCTAAAGAATGCCTACACTGCAGCAACCGCATATCTGACGGATAATCCCGCCACAACCATCACCATGGCTTCCCTGACCAACGCCGGTTTCAGATCCACGACCAATGTTGGCACGGGTGTCGCAGCTGCGGCCGCAGATGTGTTTACCATAACAAGTAAGCATGCAAGTGGCGACTATACCTTCAGCATCGACACTGATGGTGCGATCACCAGCGGCAAATAGGACCCAATTTTAAGCAGAAGACCAGCGATGGAAGCGGTTCCGAGATTGTCGGGCCGCTTCCATCTTTTTTAGCCTGCGGACTACCTTTTGATAATTTGCATCGCGGGGCAGAAGTTTTAAGTAGGTGCGATAATATTCTTTTGCCTTGCATCTCATCCCCTTTCTGTCATAAGCCGCTCCAAGATAGTAGTAGAGTCTCCGATCCGGAGAAGTGATCGATTTGACCTTTTCAAGATGGTCTATTGCTCTGTCCGTTTCACCCAACTTATAGTAGGCTATCCCGATGTTTATCAAAGGGTCTTTTGCGGCCGGATTAATCTTGATTGCCCTCCGGTACTGGATCAGGGCTTCTCTGAAATTATGCTCCACAAAATAGGTGTTTCCCAGCAGGTTGTAATTGGCAGGATTGCGCGGGGATATGGCAATAGCTTCTTTCAAGTTTGCTTCAGCAAGGCTGTATTCTCTCAAGGCGTAGTAAACATAACCGATGTTGCCCAGGATTATTCCTCTGTCTTCAGCCGCAGGAGCCATCCAGTACGCCTTTTCAAACATCCTTAGCGAAGAGTCATAGTTACCCGCATCTCTGTGAGCGACTGCAAGGTTGAAGTACGGCCTGTAAGAGACCGGCTTTTGGGCAACTGCATCTTTCCACAAGCTAAGTTCACTCAACCAGGAGAGATTCCTGTTGATGGTGCCGAAGCCATACCACTGCAGCAGAAGGCAGCAGGAAAGAAGGGAGATCGGCCTGAGGGCCTTTTTCCATCGGCCGTGCCATTTATTCCAGCTTGTCACCAGCAAGTTACCCAGAATAATACAGAAACCGGCGGACGGCAGATAAAGATAGCGCTCGGCAACAAAAGTGCCTTCATCTGAAAGGGGTACGAGATTGAGTACGGGGGTCAGTGTCAGGACAATCCAGACAAACATAAAAGATGAGGCAGGTGAAGAATGATGGCTATAGTAGAGCAAAAGACAAAAACAGAGCACGATTGTCAGGGTCAGCCAGAAGACAGGATCAGCCATGGAGGAAACCAGCGTGGTCTCATAGTGGACCGTCAGATCCAGAGGGAGCACAAGAAGCCTGAAGTAGATGCTCAGGGTTTTCGGTACGGTGAGAATCCTCATCCACATAGATTCCCAGTGCATGAACTTGACGCCGTGGAAGGGAAGAACCATTGACCTTACAACAAGATAGCCGAAAATGACGATAAAGTACGGAGCAAGTCTGTAGGCAATGGTTGAAATCTTTTTCTTTTGTTTTGTCTGATCCCCAAAATATTGATAACATGCTATTGCGAACGGAAATGTAAAGGCATACTCTTTGCTCAAGAGAGAAAGTGAAAAGGCAAATAGGGAGAGGGCGTAACAGGGAAAATGGTTTGAGCTGGTGGCAAGGCTTTTTTTTGTCGCATATTCAAGGTAGAAAGCAAAGGCTAAGATATAAAAAAAACTTGAAACAACATTGTTTCGACCATTGATCCAGGCAACAGCCTCTGTGTGTACCGGATGCCACGCAAAACATAAAGCGCCAAGGAAGGCAACACTGCTATCGCGAAAAATGATTGCCGCTACCCAGTATACGCAAAGTGTGGTAAGGAGGTGAAAAGTGATATTGGTCAGGTGATAACCGGCAGGATTCTGCCCCCAGAGATATCGATCAAGTAAAAAAGTCAGATTGGGAAGCGGCCTGTAGTAGCCGGTGTAGCGGTCTTCAAAAAGGTTATCCTGGCAGGTCACCAGGTGTTTGATGTTTTTCCACTGCCAGACATCATAGTGTTCAACAAACAGAGCCCTGTCATCCCAGACAAAATTGCCTTTCAGTGTATTGGCATAGGCGGCAAACGAGAGAATTGCGAGCAGCAAGAGGAGAAAAAAGGTTTTGCATGTCTTTGTTTTTTCGCCTGACAATCTCATGCTTTTACCACTACCAGAGCGGTCAATCCTTGTAAAGTGCACCGCCATCAAACAAGAATCTCATGGACCTTAATCCATCTCAACATAATAGACTCCCGGCATTGGCGGGGCCTGCTGTTTTTGTGATCAGCTTTTTCGTCTATTTGCTGACAGCATCCCCGACTGTGTATCTCGGAGACAGCGGGGAGTTCATCGCATCCGCTTTCTGCCTTGGCAATCCCCATAATTCAGGCTATCCGCTGTATGCATTGGCAGGGAAGATGTTCAGCCTGATTCCTATCGGAAATGTGGCTTTTCGTTTAAACCTGATGTCGGCCTTTTTTGGCGCCATGACCGTATGGCTGACGTGCAGGATTATCATGAAAACGACGCCGTCTTTTGTAGCCGCATTTTCCGCAGCCCTGCTGCTTGCATTTTCTTCAACACTATGGATGCAAACATCGTGTGCGGAGGTTTACACATTTCATGCCTTTTTTGTTGCTCTTATCATAACCATCCTTTTCTGGTGGCATGAAACCAGATCACTCAACCGGCTTCTGCTTTTTTCATTTGTAGTTGGGCTCAGCTTCGGAAATCACATGCAGACCGTGATGCTGGCCCCGGCGGTACTCGCCTTTATCATATGGTCGGATCGAAAGGTCTTGTTCAATGTCAGGAATTTTTTGTTGTTGGGCTTCTTCTTTGCGCTTGGTCTTTCCGTCTATCTTTATTTGCCTATCAGGACACATGCAGGGGCCGCCATTCACTGGGGAGAGCCTGATACCCTCCAGCGCTTTATCCAACATGTTGGTGCAAGTGAACACAGGCATCGCTACGTGTTGACCAAATCATGGGGCACATATGGGATGCGCTTCCTCGATGTAATCAGGGAAATGTATCTGCAGTACAACCTCCTGTGGGTGTTTGCAGTTATCGGGTGGATTAAACAAAAGGGCCTGAAGGAAAAGGCCTTCTGGATTTTCATTCTTGCCTTCGATGCAATCTACACCATATTTTTGAATCTTGTTCCCCTTAAGATCACGCCCTTCCAGATCCCGAGCTACATTGCAGGGGCTATCCTTATCGGAGGCGGGCTGAGCCACACGCTGAAATACCGATTCACTTCTCCTGCAATGGGGCGTATGTGGGCACGGTGTATCAAGCCGGCCTTTCTCTTTCTTCCTGTAATTCCGCTTAGCATGAACCTGTATAAGTGCGATCAGCACAGGAACTATACTGCTTACGAATACGCCGCGAACATATTCAGATCCATTCCTGCAAAGGCAACATTACTTGTTGGTGGAGACAACATCCTGTTCCCCGCTGCTTACTTAAGGCTTGTGGAAAATGCAAGACAGGATGTAGCCCTTTATGATAGGCATCATCTATTTTTTAAGCTCCCTTTTCTCCACAGGGGTGGACACGGGTTTTCCGGCAAATGGAAAGAGCTGGAATCCCTTGTAGAGACACAACTCGTCAAGACCAGGGAAAATACTTATATGGCAGTTTTTGATGAGAAGACCATCTTGCCTCGTCAGTTTGATCTTATCCCCGTCGGTCTCGTATTCAGAGCAGTGCCTGCTGAAAACTTTGAGGAAGCGTTGCAACAGCAAAAGCCCTCGTGGCCATATTATATGATAACAAGTTTCAATACCTCCTTTTATCGTGACTTCATGAACAGGTCTGTGACAGGATATTTTTTTCTGAAGATGGGTAAAGAACTTGTCCTTGCCGGGAAAAAATCGCTGGGGACAGGACCGATCCGGAAAGCGTCGGCAATCGCTTATGACGATCAGGTACTGCACAGGGACATTGCCACTTTCTATACTGATGTGAGGATGTATGACGAGGCATTAACAGAGTTGAACATTTGTTCCCGAATTTCCACCGATCCCGCAATGCTGCACAATGCCTGGGGATATTATTATTCCAGGACCGGAGATATTCATAGCGCAATCAAGGCCTTTAAGAAATCGATTGCCGCAGACCCCAAAGACCACACCGCATACAAAAACCTTGGATTGATGTATATGGAACTTGGCAGGCGGAAAGAGGCAAGAACAGCATTCAGCAAATCCCTTTCATTAAACCCAGAGCAGCCGAAACTGATCAACTTTATGAAATCAAAAGGTTTATAGCTATGTCGTTGAGGGAAACCCATCCGCGGCTTTCCGTTGTAATTCCGCTCTATAACGAAGCCGGCTGCCTCGGGAGCAACATTGTGCTCCTGGACGATTATTTGAGATCACTTAAGCTTGCCTACGAACTTGTGCTGGTCGATGACGGCAGCACTGATTCTACAAGACGGATATGCCGTGATATTGTCGGCCGGAATTTATTTGCGCGCTTGATAAGCTATTCTAAAAACCGCGGGAAAGGATATGCGGTCAAAACCGGCGTGCTGAATTCTGCCGGCAGGTACATCATCTTCACCGATGCAGATCTTGCCGTACCGGTTCGTTTTATCGGAAAGTGTTTGAGACGTCTGGAAGGCGGGACCCCGGTAGTCATAGGATCGAGGCACCTCCCCGAATCATCTTTCAGGGTTAGAGAGGACCCTCTGCGCCAGGTTTTAGGCGAGATCTTTCGAAGATTTGCAAGGGCAAGCCTCGGCTTGAGGGTGTCTGATATCACGTGTGGATTGAAGGGTTTTGAGAAAAAGGCCGCATTCGATATCTTTTCCCGGTCAAGGATCGACAGGTGGGGCTATGACGCCGAGGTCATCTTTCTTGCCAGAAAACTTGGGCTTCCAATAGAAGAAATCCCAGTGGACTGGTATCATTCTTTTGACTCAAAGGTCAAAGTCGGCACAGCTTCTGCAGGAACGCTCGTTGAGATATTGCAGATTTATTATTATTATCTCTTTGATCATTATCATCTGTCTAAAACGGCATGATGAAGGTGCAAAGAGTCTTTTGTGAGCGAACTGTCAAATCTAATGCCAAGATCCAAAAACTTCACATCGGAGCTTATTCCTGCCGCTCTCCTCATTCTAACTGCTGTTATATTTTTTCATAACATCATACTTTCCGGAAGCACTCTTTTTGGTTCCGATTTCCTTCTCCAGTTTTACCCGTGGAAAAAATTCGTGCATGACTACGCTTGGTCGAAGGGAGCCCTTCCCTTCTGGAATCCTTATCTTTTTTCAGGCACACCGTTCATTGCCAACATTCAGGCATCCATGTTTTATCCCCTTGGTTTCCTTTTCTATATCATGCCAGCGGAGCATGCATACGGCTATACGATCATGATGCATTCTATCCTGGGTTCCATATTTATGTATCTTTTTATGCGTTCCCTTTCCGTCAACAGGATAGGAGCTTTTCTTGCCGCCGTTATCTTTGCATATAATGGCTTCTTTATGGCCCACATATATGCCGGCCACCTGAGCTTTGTCCAAAACTACATCTGGATTCCGCTAATATTCCTTTTTCTGCACAAGTTTATTGACACGTCTTACTTCAGATACGCCACACTTGCGGGTCTCTGCCTTGGCATTCAAATCCTGGGCGGCTTTCCGCAGATCGGGTTTTACACAATCCTGGCGGTCCTGGCATACGGTCTTTTCCGCATGGCGATGCTTGTCAAGACCGGGAATTTAATCGATGTTGCCCGGCATGCTTCCGGTTTGTTTCTCATCGTCTGTTTGGGCTTTGCCATTGCCGCGATTCAGGTTCTCCCTACCCTTGAATTTACAAAATTTTCAACGCGGGCCGGGGGGCTCAGCTATGATTTTGCCACCTATGATTCGTTGCATCCGAAGATGTTCCTTTCCTTCCTAATTCCGGAAATTTTTGGCAATGTGGTTGATCAGACGTACTGGATAAGCCCTGAGAACTGGCACTTTTGGGAAACCTGCGGCTATGTCGGTATCATTCCCCTGTTTCTTGTCTTTTTCTCAACCCCGAAGAGATATTCCCTCAGTTATATTCGGCTTTTTTTTGTATCGCTCATCGTACTTGCTCTATTTTTGGCCCTCGGCAAATACAATCCGGTTTATAGCCTCGTCTACAGGCTACCGGGATTTCGGAGCTTTCGCATACCTGCCCAGATCCTGTTCCTCTATGTCTTTGGTGTAGCTGTTGTTTCCGGCATCGTAGTCAACCAAGCAGAAAGAGAACTCATAAAGCGCCGGAAAGCCTTTGAGACACTTCTTGTTGCGACAGGGGCTGGGTTCTTGCTCATCGTTCTTGCCACGAACTTAGCGCCTTATCGTTTCTTTTTCCACCTGTTCAGGAGCTGTGCGGAGGTACCAGTAGAGTTACCGCATATGGAGATAATAGGCGAGAAAATCACCTCTTCGGTGAACCGCTCGGCGCTGCTATTTTTTACTGCAGTTATTTTTCTCGTATTGCTCCAGAAAAAGAAGATCCCCGCTACATTATTCAGGATCATCCTTGTCGTGGTTGCAATACTTGATTTGGGCCTGTTTTCCGTGCAGTTCATAAAACCATATAAATTCACCTTTCCACAAGAAAAACAAGCACTTGTTGATCAGATGGAAAAGCAGCCCGAACAAGGAAGGGTGTTGACGTCAAAGAGTATCTTTCTACCCAATGACGGCCTCCTTTACCACTTTCGAGATATCGGCGGATACGACCCTCTTATCCTGAAAAGATACATTTATTATTTGCAGGCAAGCCAGCGCTTACCGATGGAGAAACACATCATAACAACTACTTTTGTCAAAGACGCCGATAGCAAGCTTTTACAGATGCTGAACGTGACAGATGTGGTGCGCGGGAAAAAGTTAAGCAGACTCGAAACGGCTGTTCCAGAGGCCATCCTCGTCAATAAAGCCGTTATCAAGCCGACTGAAGAAGTTCTCGATTTCCTCGCAAGTGATGCATTTGACCCGCGCAATATGGTGGTCTTTGAGCCTGAATATCAGCCGTATTTGGTGCAATCAAAAAATGGCGATGCTTATAAAAGGGCATGTTCAATCACACATTTTGCCAACGAAAGCATTGCCGTCAAAACTGTGGCCAATCAACCAGGCTATCTTGTCTTGAGCGAGCTATTCTATCCCGGATGGAAAGCGACAGTCGACGGCAGAAAGGCGCCAATCCTTCGCGGTAATTACATTTTCCGGGTAGTTCCTCTGACAGCCGGAAGACACGATGTGGAGTTGCGTTTTGTTTCCTGGCCTTTTTGGATCGGGGCTGTAATATCACTGCTGACATTAGTCGGTTCGTTGGTGTTTGTCACGCGGAAGCGGAAACAGGTTAGCAGAAGGTAGGAATCAAATGCCAAAAGTTAGCTCCAAAGCCTCATTCCCGATTGCGTCTCTCGTATTAGTTGCCATAACGCTGGCGATGTTCGGCGACGTTCTCTTTTCAGCCGGAGATACCGTCCTCTCGAAGCCGCATACGGACCTCTTCGATCAATTTGCCTGCTGGCGAGAGTTTGGGTTTAATCAACTCCGTAACGGAAACCTTGCTTTGTGGAATCCGCATATCTTTTCAGGTGTCCCATTTCTTGGAGGTTTTCAATCAGCCCTGTTGTATCCCCTGAATGTTCTTTTCTTGATATTGCCACTGGCAAAAGCGATCAACTTCAGCATTGCGCTGCATGTTTTTCTAATCGGCGTGTTTATGTATCTATGGGCATACTATCGCAGGTTACATCCACTCGCCTGTCTTCTCTCATCTGTCCTCTTAATGTTTTGTGGAGCCCATTTTATGCATATTCAGGCCGGACACCTCCCTCACTTATGCACAATGACATGGGCCCCTCTTGTGTTTTTATCTATCGATGGTTTTTTTGAAAAGCGCTCCCTTGGTTGGTCTCTTCTCGGGATGTTTGCCGTTGCCATGCAGATTCTTGCCGGGTATCCCCAGCATGTTTTCTACACTGCAGTTGCGGCTGGAGTCTATTCTCTACTTTGCTTGTGGAAAGCCGACAAGCGAGTATTA
>Ga0164318_10002886_pt1 | contig 16106 bp, 9 predicted proteins | sample GuaBasSedimGuay9_FD_113734 | JGI IMG/M metagenome (GOLD analysis project Ga0164318, IMG submission 113734) | Subseafloor sediment microbial communities from Guaymas Basin, Gulf of California, Mexico - Guay9, Core 4571-4, 0-3 cm | ecosystem: Environmental > Aquatic > Marine > Hydrothermal vents >...
TATAGACTGGGCCTCTGCTGGTCCTATAAATATGGGTACCGCCATATCCGACCCTACAGGTCGAACTAAAACTGCATTTCCCTGCTCTGCCTTTGCAACTGTCCAAACCTCCGCCGGAACTAACATTTGCCCCTATAACCCCTTTGATTTGAGATATTTCTCAATAGCGGCATCATCTATATAGCCGAGTGCAATAGCAATCTCTCCAAAGAGCCTCTTATCACCCTGCTCCTGTCTCTTTACTATTTCTTCTACCTGCTCTTTGGTAATAGCTCCTATGCGTACTAACCCTTCTCCGATTTTTTCAGGAATTAATTCTGCCATATATATATAATAGATGAAATAGTTCCGGAAATCAACACTTATAATATTTCATTTTTTGCAGATAGAGCTGTATGGACAATTTTTGCATGTGTTAATATTAGTTGCAGTATAAAAAGGTATTTCTGGCGACAGCATATCTGCTACTACAAATTTTAAACCTATCATAATATTTTCTAATGTCTTTTCCCTTATATCCGTAGAAACATTAGTGAAAATATCTTGTCTCCATTTATCCTGTACGGGTTCCTGAACAAATATATACTCTCCGTCGATGCCGGAAGGAGGCAAATCGGTTTCGGCCGAAAACATTATACCGTAAAGTAGCAGTTGAAAAGACGGGAATGCTTCAAGAAAGGCATTGTAAAAATTCTGAATATTTTTTATGTCTTTAAAACCCGTGTCTAATCTGCTCTTAAGAGATTCCGTAAAAATCTCCTGTTTGTTTTCTTTTATTTTTAACGGAAAAGTCGAGCCGGTTTTGTAATCTATAATTCTATAACCTTCTGGTTTTTTGTCTATTCTGTCTGCTCTTCCTGACAGAAGGAATGCCCCTTTATCCAGTTTAATTGTTATTTTTAAGTCATGTTCCAGTGCAAAAATCCTGGTATTTTCCGTCTTTAGCCGCTGAAATTCGGAAAAAAGGAATTTTTTAAGCTGCTTTATTACTCCCCATGCCCTTAACCTGTTTATCCCCTGTTCTGTGTTAAATCCGTTTAAACCGAATTGATAAGCAACAGAATCTTTTAATTTGGTCTCCAGCAGTTCTTCTACGGAAAGTTTCCCCATATTCCATAATTCGAGTATATCCTTAAGAACAGCATGTATAATACTCCCCTGAATATTAGGTGCAATCTCTGGCTGCAGCTCTTCCGGTTCTTCTATTTTTAAGATTTTACGATAGTAGAATTTTTTAGGGCAGGTTAAATAATCTTTAACGGAAGAGGGGGAAAGGGCAGTTCGCCTGCAGGTATCTATTAATGAACTGTTCTTTTCAATACTCTGTATTTTCTTGGCATGCAGAGAAAAGGAGGTGTTAACCATGGAGACTTTAACCTCTCTGCCGGATTGTTCCTCCAGTTTATAGAGGATATATTCAATATATCTGCTTCTCGAAACACGTTTGCCGTCTTTACTGGCCGGATAAAACAGGTGTACATGATCTGCACTTCCTATGAGGCTGTAAAAATTGTAGGAAAAGAGTTTTTCCCATTCAATATAATTTCTAAGCCCGAATATTTTCTTTATATCGTAGGGTAAAATGGAGTCGTACTTTCTGTTTTGAGGCAGAACGCCTTCTACATTGTCAAAGATATATACGTCATTAAATTTTAATCCGCGTGTTTCCAGCATTCCCAGTATCTGTATTCCTTTAAGAGGGGAACCCTCGAAGGGGACCTGCTTTTTAGAAAAGTAGTACCGGATAAAATCTGCTGCATCCTGTATTTTAATGTTGTGCTCAAAATCGAATCTCTCTGCGGCCTCGCGGATTTCTGCAACAGTTTCAAATGCAAAAACGAGATATTCGTTGAGGAAGAGATAATTATTTTTAATTAGGGAAATTTCCTTAAGAGCGTTATTCAGGAAATTAAGGATTTCTCTAAACTGCATGGTTCCGGAAAAGATAAACTTATTATGAATATTCCTGACAAGTTCAAGCATTTCCTCGGTATCATCGGCCTTAAGTTCAAAGCCTCTATCTTTCAGGTTAGCTATAATTTTCGGGATTTTTACTTCCGAAAGGTTGTTCTTTAAAATGCTGTTTTCGATGATATGTATCGCAGATTTCAGTATTCCGGTTTCTGTCCTGTCCAGGAGTTTTATATACGGATGTCTTATTATATTAAGGTAGTCCAGTGCTCTGAAGGAATTGCCGTTTCTGTTCTCCGGCAGGCTGAGAATGCTGTCGATTAGTTTAAACAATGCCGTCCGGTTAAAGGGGTACTGAAGCGAGATATTAAAAGGTATGCCCTCTGTTTTTGAAACCAGCCCATGGATAAGAGGTATTAGTGATGACGGATCAGGGAGAATAAGGGCCGTTTTTATATACTGATCCGGAGATTTTTTATCCAGGCTTTTTAAAAAAATATCCGCCGCGAGGGCTATCTCTGTTTCCGTATCCGGAATTTCATGAATTTCAACCTTAAGGAAATTGTTCCATTCCTCTTGAGAAGAGGGAGGAATGGCCGCTTCTATGTTTAGATATTTAAGCGTTTTCTGCTGCAGGTGGAAAGGAGCTGTCTTATTTTTTAATGCGCCATTATCAGTATATAAAAAGAGATGCGAAGAATGGTTCTTGAATATATAACGAAACAGCATTTTCTCGCAGTGGTTGAGAGAATGAAAACCCAAAAAATAATAATTCTCCTCACGTAAAGTGAGGGTTCCTTTTTCTGCAAGTTCCGCAACCGTTCTATAGGCTGTACCTCTTGTATATTTTCTTTCCGCAGTCAGAAGCTGCACAAATTCTTGAGTAATTTCCGGCAGTATCTCTATTAATATCTGATACTCTCTGCTGTAGCTTCCGAGCCTTACAAAATCCTTAAATTCCTTAAGCGGCGGTTTAATGTCCGCCGCCTCTGTAAGAAGGGTTTCTACGGCTGAAAGAATTTTAAGCGTCCATGGGAAATTTGCAAGGAAACCTGTATCTCTGTTAATAAAATCAAGTGAATGGCTCTTTAGAATTTTATATACCGTATAGCAGGCTTCTATTTCGGTAAGTTTTGTAAAGCCTGGATGAGTCTCTTTAAGTAATTTTTCGAAAAAATCATCCACGGTATACATTCCGGGAGGCATAAAATCGCTTTTGAATTTATCCGCTAATTTCCCTAAGAGAAAATACTGAATTCTCCTTGTCGGGAAAATGACGGCAGCGCCGGTAAAATTGGTTTTGTACTTCTCTGTAAGGAAATCGGTAAAAGAGGATAACAAATCATCTTTAAGCGGGATAAAGTGTACCATTAATTTACCGTTTCTATTTCAAAGAGGTCCGTATATAGCAGGAACCCTTCGAGTTTTTTATCTCTGTAAATGTGGATAAGAATGTCCATATACTCTCTTACCTGCCTTTTGTGTTCTTCTTTCGATTCTCCGCCTGTTTTGTAGTCTATAACTGTAATTCTATCGCTGAATATGTTTAGCCTGTCCGCTCTTTTAGTCTGATATGCCCCTCTGTCATACTTAATAAGCTCCTTTTCATTGAAATAGCTGAAATTACCGACGAAAAAGCTGACAATTTGTTTTTGAAGGACGTAGTTAAGCAATTTTCCCATTTCTGCTTTATTAAGACCGTACAAAACTGCAAGCCGCATAACGGTGTTCCTGTATTTTTCTTCTGTCTCGAAAACTCCAAGATGAGAGAGTATTTCGTGCGTTTTTCTGCCCCTTTCCGCTGCTAAAGATTCCTGCGGCATATCTTTTGAATGAAAAACGAGAAATCTCTTTTCCCACTCCGCCGTTAATCTGCTCTTTGATAGTATATTGAGAGTTTCCGGTATTTTGGCAGTACCGGTTTCTCCCTTTTTAAGAATTCCTCTCTTAAAAGAAAATCTGTCACCGGTTGTTTCAATATTGCTGCTTATATAAGGATTGGAGTAAACCAGCTCATAGAGACCCTTAGGTTTGCTCAATGCACTTCCCCTGGCAGCGGAAGGTTTGGATACCATCGGTATTAACAGGGTTTCTTTCGCCCTTGTAAAAGCGACATAAAGAAGGTTTAAATCGTCTATGTACTCCTGCGCTATTTCATCGCGGTATATTTTGGCAAGCTCTCTGCTTACATTGGTATACCGCTGTGTTATATAGTAAAATTTCCCGTCCTTTAGAAAAATGTTCTTATTTGAAGATCTGTAATTTTTTATAGGCAGTATAACTGCAGGAAATTCGAGCCCCTTTGCTTTGTGCATGGTTCCGACCTTTACCCTGTTTCCGGAATGCGGCGAGTCTATAGAGTACTTAAGGGTTCCGGAAAGATGTTTTTTCCATACATCAAAGAAGGCAGAGAAAGACGTGCATCCCTCTTTTTCCAAAGAATGAAGAACGTCTCCGAATTTAAGAAGAAATGGTGTTGATTCTGAGAAATTTTCATACAAACGGAATACAGAAGTTAAATCCTGAAAAAAATCATAGGGAGGCAGCAGGCCTGCCGATTTAAAAAACTGTTTAATATATTTGTCCCAAAAAGCTGCATAGTTTTTCCTGAAATACTTGTATAAGGGGCGTTTCCTGCCAACAAAGATTCTGCTGTCGTTAAAATTGTTTCCGGCCGCGGCATTAAATATTCTGCCCGTTATGAATGTTAGAAAGTTAAGATCATCCGGCGGGTATTCCAGGAATTTCATAAATGCAACAATTTCATTTATGATGTTACAGGAAGAAAGAGACAGTGATTCGTCGGATACAGTCTCAATACCAATCTGTGCGAGATATTCAACAATATTGCATACATCTTCGTTCTTGCGAACCAGAACGGCAATGTCATCGTAACTGTACCCTGCCTTAACGAGTTTCTCTATACTTTGGCCTATAAACATAAGGAGAAGGTTGTCATCTTCATCCTTCTCCGTTGAGCCTGTTATTTCAACATAACCGCATGGTTTACCCGCTGTATTGGGACTCTGTCCCTGTTCGATAATCGACCTTCCGCATTTCTGGCGGCTGTGTTTAAAATTGTCGGCTATTAAATCTGCAATGGCTTCCGGTGCTGAGGCGGATATATTTTCCGGCGCCCAGAAATTGTTGTTGAAATCCACAATCTCATACAGACTTCTGTAGTTTGTATCCAGGTTTTCTTCGTAAAAGTTCGATGTGTCGAAAGAAGGAATTTCTTTTATTAATGACGCCTTTGTTAGCAGCCTGGATGCGCCGCCTCTCCATCTGTAAATAGCCTGTTTCCTGTCGCCGACGGCAAGCATGGAGGATTTTTCACTGGAAGAAAAAACTTCATCTATAAAAGGCGACAGGGCCTTAAACTGCATTTCACTTGTATCCTGGAATTCATCGAATAAGAAAGATAAAAACCTGTCCGACATTTTTATATACAGATAGGGAACTCTATCCTGTTCTGCAAAATATTTTGTCTGTTCACTCCAGTGCAGCAGTTTGCCCCGGAGTAAATTGCTCTGTTCATCGACATATATAGTTCTTTTTTTTCGGGTGTTCCATGCATTTATGAAATCTGCAAACAGTATGGAGAAGCCGGAAACCTCATGTATGCTCATTTCATAGACAAGAGTGGAAAGAGTGCCGATTAGCTCTGATAGTAGATGCAGGCCATTCGCCTTTATTTCCTCCGGAGTATTGGTTTTAAAGAAGGTATAGCCGTTATCGATGTTCCTGTAAGAAAAAAGCGAGGAGCCGAATATGGGTTCTACCAGCTCTTTGCTGTATGTATTTCCCAAACATATATTGTACAGTTTTGTTAGTGTTTTACTACGGAGCTTGTTCTTAGCAGTAAAAGGAGAAATATCGGGTGATGTCACAAAATTATAGAATTGTTTTACACTACTAGAAAATATTTCATATGAACTGTTTAATCTTGAAGTATTAGCCTGCATTTTGTCCGGAAGAATATCGTACTTCAGTGATTGCGTGTAGAATTGGATAAGGCTGCTTTTAATCACAGAATCCACCGCTCTGGTCCGGACGCTTCCCATACTCAGCAGTTCGTTTAGGGTTCTTTCGAGCGTATCCCACCGGTTCTCTGTCACAGATTCCAGAAATTCATTACAGAAGTTTTCCAGTTCTTCTGTTTTGTCTATCGAAGTTGAATAATCCGGATGCAGGCCTAATTCCGGTGAAACTGCCTGTATTATTGAACTCATAAGAGAATCTATTGTTTTAACGTTGAAATCACTGTAGAGAAGAAATATGCTTAAAAGAACATCATCTGCAGTATTTACTATCTCTGTAAGCGGGATTCCTGTTTCCGTAATGAGGTCTTTGAGTATTGTTTCACTTACGGGCTGTAGGCCTCTTTGCGCTGAAAGCTCTGCGTGTTTTCTCCGCAGGCGGGCTAATTTTTTTAAGTTTTCTATTATCCGCTGTTTCATTTCATCGGCTGCCTTATTTGTAAATGTCACAGCAAGGATAGAACCGAGCATACGCCTTTTTGTTTCATCGTATTCGGAGGAAGGTCTGCGTAAATTTGAGAAATTACTTATTATCAGTTTTAAATACTCGAGGGTAAGCCTGTATGTTTTCCCGGAGCCGGCGGAAGCTTCGATTTTTTTTATATACGGTCCTGAATACCCTGAATGCATAACCATCCTGTTTAGAACTTAAACTTAAAGTGAAAAATCAAAAAGCAGGTTCTCCTGTTTCCTGTGCCTTTCCAGTGCAAAGGCAATAAGCATATCCAGTATACGGGAGTATGATATCCCTGCTGCTTCGCAGAGCTTGGGGAACATGCTTATACTTGTAAATCCGGGTATTGTATTAATCTCGTTTAGAAAGATATTTCCGGAAGTTTCTTCAATAAAAAAATCCACCCGTGAAAAACCGGAAGCACCTACTGCCCTGTATGCTTTTACCGCAAGATCCATAACTTTCTGTTTTTTCTTATCATCAAGGGGTGCAGGTATTATTAGTTCTGCTCCCTCCGGGTCTGTATATTTCGCTTCATAGTCGTAAAATTCATGTTTCGGTCTAATTTCTCCCGGAGGATATGCTACAGGCCTGTCGTTTCCGATTACAGAACATTCAATTTCCCGGCCGGCAACCGCACGTTCTATTATTATTTCGTTGTCAAATTCGGACGCTATTTTAAGGGCCGCAACAATGCCTTTTGCTTGTTTTACCTTGGAAATGCCAATGGAAGAGCCTGCACGGCACGGCTTCACAAAAAGAGGCAGGCCGAGAGTTTTTACCGTATTTTCTATTTTACTGCTGTCTCCGGACTGTATATCTAAAGTACTAATTATGGTAAAGTCCGCTGTAGGAAGCCCTGCTTGTTTCCATAGTTCTTTTGTTTTTCCCTTATGCATGGAAAGAGAACTTGCAAGCACCCCTGAGCCGACATAGGGAAGCCCTGCTATTTCAAGAAGTCCCTGTACAGTACCGTCTTCGCCGAAAGTCCCGTGCAGAATAGGAAATGCTACGTCTAACTTAAGTTTTTTGTTTTTAACAAGAAGCCCTGAACCGGGAAGAACAGACACGGGCAGATCTCTTTCTTTTATCGGGAGGATTTTGTCTCTCTCTGAAATCCCCTCTGTTTTGTAGTTGCTCTGAAGATACCACCGTCCGTATTTATCAATTCCGACAACGAGTATTCTGTATTTGTCTTTGTCCAGATTAGTGACAACCGAGGCTGCGGATTTTAGCGATATTTCATGCTCTTCCGACCTGCCTCCGTACAGTATGCAAATAGTTTTCTTATTCATCTAAAACTTCTCCTGTCTTTTACCGTTTTTCAGCAATATCGGATAGTATAGCACTTAAATCTCTGCATTTCCCCTTTTTTCCGTCAATAAGTACGGGAAAGTTGAATATTGTAAGGTAGTTTTCGCCATTTATTCCGTGATACACTGCGGGAACAGAATTCGGTATAAGTGCAAGCTGCTTATAGGAGTGTATACCGATTTTGTGTATATGCTCAAGTAATGCTGATACCGTTCCTGCTGACGAGGGGAAACAGAGATGAGGCTTTCGGGCTTTGTCTGCTGCTTCTTTTTTTTCTATGCCGGTAGAATAAACCGGGATTATTAAATGCTGTTTTTTACCGTTCCCTTCATCGGTAAGGGACTTGGCCAATGCTTTTAACTCGTATAAATATTCGGAAGACAGGTTAAGTCTCTTCAGGGGTATAAATGTGTCTATAAGAAGGATTGTTTCCCCTTCCCTGAATAATAAGAAGGGTTTAAACCCCAGGTTTGCAGATACAGAGGCAATAAACATAATAGTACTGACACTTTTCCCCTGTCCATATATGGCGGAATTCCCGGCTGTTATACCGGGGGATAAGAAGAAAACAGGGTATAGAGGAGGTTCTACAATATAAAACAAATCTGAGTTTGATATGTTTTGATGATGCCGTGCATTATTTTCCAGGATAGTTTCCATGACAGACATAATGACAGTACCTTTAAGCTCCCTGCCGTTTAAATAAAAATATTTGTGAAAATAGTCGGTCAGGGAAGAGGCGAACTCCGCTATTACTCTGTTTTTTGGCATATAAAATTCTGTAAAAGCATCTACTGCGGAAGCATGAGCTTCAATATAATTTCTACCTCTAAAGGAGACAGGAAATGACAGCCTTGTTTCTCCGGATTCATTCCGGATTGTAAAATTAATTACTGTGTTCAGCCTGGCATCTATATCCTGTTTAAAACCTGCTGTGTTTCTTTTTAACGCAAGTGAAAGGTTTATTTTTCTGGATTTATAAGGGGCAAGCTGGCTTATTCTTTTCTCTGTTGTTCTTAAGGAGAAACCCGGTATATTTATTCTTAATACTATATCATTTACTGTACTCTCTGTAAGGTTTGTTATTCTTAGGCTTACAGTATGGGATGAATTATAAAAGGTGTGAGTAAAAAGAGAGACAGAAACTGTGTTCTTTAAAAGAGCTTTCCCTTTAACTCTGTTTCTTGCACTTATGAGCTTTTCTATTTCCGCAGGAGCATCTTTATCTACGGGGTCCTGTTTTCTAATTTCCCTGAAGGCTGCAAGACTCTGCCGGTAAAACTCTTCCGCTTCCTTAAAATCGAGCTGTTTTTCGTAGTATATTCCTGCTCTTTCTTTAAGCATGGCGAGTTTTTTACTCTTTGCTTTTGCTAACTCTACCGGTGTCAGAGAAGAGGATTTAATACCGTAGAGTACGGAATCTGCCGAAAAGGATATACTGTTTTCTGTCTGCGGGGTTTCCTGAAATTTAAGAATTCTCTGCGACTGCATATCGAGAATAAAAAATGATGTATCCTGTCCGCTGCATGCGAGTTTGTAGAAGGCCGGTATGGAACGGAATCCTTTAAATCTGTAAGTTCTGAGTTTCCATACGGGTATACCCGCAGTATCAAATTTAACAAGAATACCGCTGCCGCCCAGAATAAAACTCCCGTCCGGATAGACAGACAGAACTTGAGGAAACAGGAGAAGGCCCGGCGGGATAATAGGTTTAAGCGAGCCTATTTCCATGCCTTCTGTACTGATAATTCTTATCCGTTTTTCTATGGAATCGTAAAGCCATAGGTTGCCGCCGTAATCCGAGGCCATTGCTGAGATAAAGGCGGAGTTAAGTGGGTATTTATTAGTGGATTTTCCGGGCATGTAAAAGGAAACAGTTTTAGATGAATTGGCAGACTCATCCAGAACTGCGAATCCGCCAGTACAAAGTCCCGCGTAGAGAAAACTGCCCTTCTCTTTAAGCTTTAAGCCTGCAGTAGAGGTTTTTGTCCTGTCTGCCTTTATGAAATAGACATATTCTGTATTTCTTGAAAGGAGCATTGTGTTTCCCAGAAGGTCGGAAGAAGCTGCCAGAGGGTGAAGAGACATTGAGTAATTCTTCTGGTAAAAAAGGTCAACTATTGTATTGTATGTTGCCTCTAATGAGTTTCCGAGAGTAAGGAACCCCCCTTCTAAAGTTATTAAAACTCCTCTGCTGCTGGAGGTGAGATCCAGAGGACTGAGTTTGTCCTGTTTCCAGCCTGTAAGTCTGCTTAATTTATCCGTATTTAAAGCCAGAGAAACCCGGGGAGGTGTTGAATAGCTTAAAAAGCTGAATGTTTCGGATTCGGCAAATAGGAAAAAAACATCGCCGGCAATAACGGAAACGAGAGGAGAGGAAGGAACTGCCGGCAAAGTGGAGGAAACTTTTAAAGACGATGAGGTCGCTGCTGTTGTGATTAGAGATCTGTTGTTGACCGCCGAAACTGTAACTTTAAAGGTGTAATCGGTTTTTCCGGCTTTTTTTATCTGTGCATACGGGTAGTACTCTCTGTTAAAGAGTCTTTCAACTGCATGGTACAGTAAAAATTCTTCTGCCTGGCTTCCGGGCTTTTTTTGTCCCGGTATTCCCGCTGAGTCTTGGGTAATTGTGAATATAAGGGATATTGTCTTTATTCCGGGGAATTTTTGAGCTGCGTGCCTGGATTTCGGCCCTCTCTGATTATCCGGAAAAATGTTAACTGCAAGGATTAGGAAAATTATTAGAAAAACCCTGTAATTATTCACTCCCGGCCAGACCTGTCTTCTTTAGAATTTCTTCGGCTTTAACCTTTTCATCCCATTTTATTGAGTAGCCGTCATAAATTATGCTTCCTTCATGTCCCTTGCCGAGAAGCGCAACAGTGTCTCCCTCCCCTGCAATACGGAAAGCTTTTTCTATTGCCTCTTCTCTGTCCGGAATAAAATAGAGGTTATGAAAATTAAACTTTTCTGTAATTCCGCCCGCTATATCCCTTAATATAGCTTCCCTGTCTTCATCTCTGGGGTCTTCGTCTGCAAGGATGATTACATCGCAGTATTCCGCTGCAATTTGCCCCTGAAGGGGCCGCTTTTCGGTATCCCTTTCCCCCGCAGAACCAAAAACAGCTATGAGTTTTCCCGTTGTATTCTTCTTTAGTTCTGGCAGGACAAGCTTAAATGATTCGGGAGTATGGGCATAATCCACAATCACCTTAAAGGGCTGACCTTTAGAGACTTCCTCCATTCTGCCGGCTACTCCCTTTAGTTCCGGGATTAGAGAAGCTATGTCGGCAAGCATGAGTCTGAGTATTTTTAGTACCGTTAAAACCGCTGCAAGCAGATTGCTTACATTGAACTGTCCAGGAATTTTTAGAGAAACATCTGCCCGTTCGTTTCCGTAGTGAATGGTGAACTCGGAGTAATGCAGGTATGTTTTAATAGCACATGCATAGATTTCCGTATTTTCTCTTTTAATACTGTAGGCATATACAGGGACAGACGAGACATTTTTAAAGTACCGGTAATTGGAGTCGTCGGCATTTACAACATTAAACAGAGATGACTTTCTAAAAAGATTTGCCTTATCATATCTGTACTGTTCTACAGTGCCGTGAAATTCAAGGTGTTCATGCGTAACGTTGGTTAAAACGCCGGCATCATAAGCTACATCGTAGAGGCGTGCTGTGCATTCGGAGAGTCCGTGCGAAGTGGACTCTACTACGGCAAATTCCAGGGAGTTTGCGACCATTTCGGCAAGCATAGACTGGATTTCGAGTGATTCCGGTGTAGACTGCCGCATTGAATTTTTTTTAAGCCTGTTTCCTGTCTTGAAATTTACAGTAGATATTAAACCGGATTTTTTATCAAGTTTTTCGAGGAGCTGATGAATTAGCCACACAGTTGTGCTTTTGCCGTCTGTTCCGGTAACACCTATAACTTTGAGTTTTTTCGAGGGGTTGCCGTAAAAATTGGAAGCCATGCGCGAAAGTGCCTTTCTTGAATCTTTAACCTGAATATATGCCCTACTCTTATCGGCTGCAGGCATCCGGTCTTTGTGCTGAGTATCTGCAGACGGAACATTTACGGCGGGAAATCCTTGAGCGGACGAAGCTGAAACCAGAGAGGGAAGGGGCGTGGAATAGACAACGGCGGAGGCTCCCCTTTTTACGGCCTCGGAAATAAATCTGTGGCCGTCTGTGTGGAATCCCGCTATGGCAACAAATAAAGAGCCGGGCTGCACCTTTCGTGAATCGTATGCTATGCCGCTTATGTTAATACCGGTAGAGCCTCTCCGATTTATAATATCAACACCTTTTAACAGGCTTTGAAGTTTTTTCATTCTCATTTAGCCTATGGTAACAGCAGTTGTTTTATTCTTCAATATCTGTTACTGTTGTTTGTTATGTTTAGCGTTAGAGTAGAAGAATATTTTTCTGCGGCGCACTTTTTAAGCGACTATCACGGGAAATGCGAGAGGCTTCACGGTCATAATTACCGGGTGCGGGTTACCGTTAAGGGCAGCAAACTGGATAAGGGGGGGATGCTTCTGGATTTTGGTATTATCAAGAAAAAACTCCGTGAGATTATAGGCCTGTATGATCATATGAATTTAAATGAATGCGAGGACTTTAGGGATGGAAATCCCAGCGCGGAGAGAATTGCCTACAGTATTTATAAAAGACTTTCCCCCTTTATTGATGAAGCCCAGAATGGTCGGGCCAGCCACGGTTCTAACTTTACAATCGAAAAAGTGGAAGTTTTTGAAACGGATAAAAACCTCGCAGCATATATGCCGGATTAAAACCTAAGATGGCCGGGACAGATAATTCCCTCTTTCCGCAGTCAGAGCTTATGGATTTTAACCTTCCCTATCTCAGCAGTCAGCTAATTGCATATATAGGTAATAAAAGACGTCTCTTAAAATTCCTCTATGGGATTTTTAAGAAAATTGAATTAAAACAGAGAATACAGCGGTTTATAGAGCCCTTTGCAGGAAGTGGGTCGGTATCGAGACTTGCCAAGGTAATGGGTTATGAGACAGTTTCAAATGACTGGGAGTTTTACTCATTTGTTATCAACCTCTGCCATATAGGACTGGAAAATTATGAAAGGGAAAATCTGTTCTCTGATAAAGGCGGAATAGATAATGTCATAAACTATCTTAACAGCCTCCGTCGGCCGGCGGAAGATAAAAGGTATATTGCCCGGTACTTTGCGCCGGAAGATACCGAAGGTTCCGATTACAGGACAGAGCGCCTCTTTTATACGAAGGAAAATGCATTAAAGATTGATGCAGTACGAAACTGTATAGAAGATTGGTATCCGGGGTTTAATTTAGGCAAGAAAGAATTTAAGGAAAAAGTGGTGCTTCTTGCATCTCTGCTATATCAATGTGCAACTCACACAAATACCTCCGGTGTTTTTAAGGCATACCACAGAGGTTTCGGCGGTTTTGGAAATGATGCTCTAAAGCGGATTATGTCCCCTATTAGGCTGGAAATTCCTCTTCTGTATGAGTCGCGCAGAAAGAACAGGGTATACCGAATGGATGCCGGTGCTTTTTTAATGCGTGTTTCCGGCGACCTCTGTTACATTGACCCACCGTACAATCAGCACCAGTACGGCAGTAATTATCATCTGTTAAATACGATAGCACTCTGGGACAGACAGGAGTTTCCTCTCACCCTGGGAGATGATGGAAGGTTAAGCAATAAAGCCGGCATTAGAAGGGACTGGAAAAAAACAAAATCACTTTACTGTTACAGGGACACTGCGGTTAATGAATTTGTAAAACTAATAGATAGTATTGATGCCCGGTTTATAGTCTTAAGCTACAGTACGGAAGGCATAGTGCCCTTCGAAACCATCCTCGATATAATGGGAAACAACGGTTCTGTAAAAGTACTTTCGAGTGATTATACGAAGTACAGGGGGGGGAAGCAGAGTATAAGGCGTGAAAATCATAATATAGAGCTTGCTGTTTTAACGGACAGGGAAGAAAAATCACAGGGAGACAGACAGGCGGTTAGAAGAATGCTTCTGGAAAAGGAGTTTCTAATGCTGCTAAAACGCTCATTCTACCCTTCCTTAATTAAAAACACCTTTATCACCGAGGGAGATTCTATTGTACTGGATAAAGGCAACGGAGAATGCAGCAGGTTAAAGATGCCTTTCCTCTATATGTTTAATACGGATAATTCCTCTTTACGAGGGTTCAATATGGCTTCGCTTAATGATTTGCTGATTATTGAAATTGTAGATAAACTTAAGAAATGTCTCTGTACAGACCGAAGCGAGGAAATAGATATTCTAATCGGTATAGTGTCCGAAAGTTCTTCGAAAGAAGAACGGCTGTACTATGAGAAAAGAATTTTAAGGCTCTTAAAAAAGTTCACCTTTAAAAAGTATAAAAATCAATTTAATATTAAATTAAAGAGGCTTAAAATACTGGCAGAGGAAGATCCTGAGAAATGGAAAACTATTAAAAACGGAATTCCTGACCTGGAGAGGATAGCTATGCTCCGGTTCGCAAGCTAGAAAATTACAGGTAAAAGTAAAATGGATAAAAAAAGACTGGTTAAGTCATTGATAGACAGGAATAAGTTTAATTCCATAGCAGCCGAATACAGTAGGTTGTATAACTACTGTCTTGCTCTTATATCCGAGGGTGAAGTTGTTTTTAACATCTGCTCATCCTATAACTGGAAAAATCTGGATATCTCTGTTTATGATAGAATGATCGATGAATCTGTCAGGTGGGGAGAGCCGAATATATCCATGGATACGGCAGATATTTATATATGGTGTGCGCCGTTATGCTTTAACAATGAAACCATAGGGGGTATTTTTTCCGCCTCACGAAGCTCATCCGCCGAGAAGAACAGAGAAAAGAATGTAAGAGAGGCTTCATGGAAGCTGCTCGAAATTGTGGAGAGCCATAATTTATGCCCCGTAAGTTTAATGCAGTTGAACCGTATGACAAGCAGGATGAATGCAAGAACTGCAGAGGCCATTCATGCGGCAAAGGGAATATACTATCAGAATCCCAGAGATATTTACATGATAGAAGAACGGGCACTAATAAATGCCGTTAAAAACGGTAGTTTTGAGAGGGCCAGAGAAATCATAAACAGAATTCTAGTCGGCATATATCATCTTGGAAAACACGATTTTGATGTTTTAAAGGCTCTGGTTCTGGAGATGGTTGTACAGATGTACAGAGCGGCGGTGGAGGAGGGTGCAGACCCGAAGAATCTTCTCGGTGTTAACAGTTCGTATCTGGCGGATTTCAGTAGAATAGAAGAGGAAAAAGAGCTTTCCGACTGGCTTTCCGACTGGCTGGAAACATTTATTAAAACATCAATAGATAACACGCGCAAAAACGTTCCTGCTTCTCTCTCTGTGGCGATAGAGTATATAAAGAGCAATCTGAACAAACCGATTACAAGGGATGAAGTAGCCAGGATGTGTAATATCTCGCCCGCCTATTTTTCGAGAGTCGTAAAGCTTAGAACCGGATATACCTTTACAGAACTTCTTAACAGAATACGCATAGATTATGCCTGTTCTCTTTTAGACAGTACGGACAAGAATGTGGCAGAGGTCGGCTTTGCGTGCGGTTTTAATGACCAGAGTTACTTTACCAAAGTATTTAAAAGGAAAAAGGGTATTTCTCCGAATAACTACAAAAAAAGAATAAAGCACTAAATTACCAGCATTTGTAACAATAGTACAGGATTAGAGATTATTAGTTTATTATTATAAAATTTATAGGTATAGGTGTTTAAGAGGAGTTTAAATGAGAGGAAAATTTATTATTGTCGGTGAGAATATTCATTGTACACGGGTCGTAAAGAGCGGAGGAATTAGAACGTCGAAGCTTCCGGAAGGGGGCGAAGGTGTCAGGTTCATTTATAACGGTGAAGAAAAACTGTTAAAGGTTCCGGAAAACTGGCAGGAGGTTTCTCCGCCGTATAAGGATGGTAAAATTAAACATATTACCCTTGGTATCTATGCGGCTCTTAACGGAAAAACAGAAGAGGAAAGAAAAAACGGAGAAGACTATTTAAGCTGGATAGCGGAAAGGCAGATAGAGAAAGGTGCGGATTTTCTCGATGTAAATGTGGATGAATACACTGTATATAGTGAAAAACGTGTTGAGATAATGAAATGGCTTGTTGAATTTTTAAACGGAAAGTATTCTATTCCGCTTAGTATAGATTCTTCGGATGTTAAAACACTCAAGGCGGGGCTTGAAACATGCAGTCATGACTCTGAGCTAATGGTCAATTCGGTAAGTATGGAGAGAGAGGAGGCTGCAGACCTTATTATACGGTACAAAGCTCATGCAGTTGTGAGTGCTGCAGGAAAGACCGGGCTTCCTGTAA
>Ga0164318_10002887_pt1 | contig 16104 bp, 17 predicted proteins | sample GuaBasSedimGuay9_FD_113734 | JGI IMG/M metagenome (GOLD analysis project Ga0164318, IMG submission 113734) | Subseafloor sediment microbial communities from Guaymas Basin, Gulf of California, Mexico - Guay9, Core 4571-4, 0-3 cm | ecosystem: Environmental > Aquatic > Marine > Hydrothermal vents...
CAGCACCGTTTTGACCCATAATAACTACATATTCTCCACGCTTGATACACAAATCTATATTTTTTAGTGCCTCTCGTGTACCTCTAGGGTATTTGAACGATAACTTTGATATTTTTATTACATCTTCGGTCATAGTACACCTCCTGTTTTAAAGCTAATACTATAACAAATCCTTTTCCTTTTAATACAACACAAAAGAATATAAGAAATTATTACAACATAATAATAAAAAATAAAGTAGATTGTGCCTAATTTCTTTTGCATTATTATTCCGACCATGCTGTGCCTGGAATTCTCCGTAAACCGCTCTTCTTCAATCCTTCTAATAGAGGAATTCCAATAGCAATAATTACTATTAATGCAATAATTCTCTGAGGAGGAACTGCAAATGCGGAGACTGTTGCCACAAAGGCAGCTGGTAGACCAAATAAGTACGCATACCACGACCATCCCCAGCATTCCATAGCTTCATTTGAAGCCCATTCAAGAACTATTAATGATAAAGCAACTTTTTTCTTATCACCACTTCGTATCCACTCCGGAATCTTACGGCCTGTAGCAACTAAAAGAGGTAATCCAATATAGTACCAATACCCAGATAATGCATAGAATGGTTGTGGTGGATTAGCAAAAGTTGGTGGACCTGGTATGTAAAATGGGAATAAATTGTAAAAGATAAATGCTATTATTTGGAGGACAACAGCGATGTGCCATTTACGATTAACAATCAAACCAACTATCAATGGTACCATTGCCCAGTCTAGGATTACAGTAACTGGGCCACCTAAAACTGCAGGCGGCATTATAATCCATGCGATAAGCCCACCTATTAAGCCAGCAATAAATCCACCATATGGTCCTAGAACAAGTCCCATTAATGGACATAGTGCATAGCCCAAGGACATGTATCCTGCGCCACCATAGAAGTAAAATATAGGGATTATAGAACTACCTCCCAAAATTGCAGCAATCATGGCAATCCACGAGATTGGAACCCCAAACACAGTAGCTTGAGCCTTCGACATGTTAACTACCTCCTTCCTTCTTTTTCATAAAGTACCAAATTGCCGTAACAATAATGCCTAGCGCCAGTACACCAGCACCCAGATAAATACCGAAATTGTAATTTCCATACCAACTAGAAAATAATATTCCGATGCCGATTGCTGTAATGCCATAGCCAATTACCTGAAGTAAATAATTGACAAAGCTTTGTTTTTCACTCATTATATCTCAACCATATTTTTGGTTATTTAAAAAAGGTTTTTAGGCCAATTATTATATAAAATTAAATAAAAAATAATTAAATTTATCATAGTATACTAATAATTTTTTCATTTAACTCTTAAAAAAATATAAAACAAAAAAATGTCAAGAATTTTATTTTGAAAAAATAAAAAAGTGAGATTCAAAATACATTAGATTTATTCAAAAAGGAATTAAAAATTAATAAATTTGTTTTATAACAGCTTTATTCTTAAAAATTTTGTAATTTTCATGCTTTGTTGAACAAATCATAATATGATTGACTAAAATAAACTTTACTGCTGGAATAACTGATAATCCCAGTTACATTATTAACTGCATGTAGATAATTTTGTTATTTATCCTTAATAACACTCTTTTATTCAATAAAGCAAATTTTCATTATAGAAATACGAATTATAGCAAGCAGATCACAACAGTATCCATCAGAATGCACACAACAGCTAGTTGCGTTGTAAATGTACTTCACTAAATGAGATTAGGCTAAGGAGGTATACGCATAATTTTTAAAAATGTTAATTCCCTTCAAAAAGTTACTTATATCAATTATCAATCATTAAGAATAAATAAGCGTAATTTTAATTAAAAGCATAACAAGGTAATAAGGTGTGTCACATTAATGAACAATCTGGAAAAGTTTCCTCAAAAGTTAAAGATTTGGATTATGGAGCTGCGAGCCCCATTTTTTACAGCGTCGATAGTACCAGTTATCCTAGGGACACTTATAGCTCTACTAGAGTTAGAGTATATAGATGCGTTCTATTTTGTGCTAACACTTGTAGGTGTGATATTATTACATGCGGGAACTAATGTTGCTAACGATTACTTTGATTATAAGGGTGGCACAGATAACATAAACAAGGATTTTATTACACCATTTTCTGGTGGGAGTAGAGTCATCCAGCAGGGATTAATGACACCAAACGAAGTCTTAACTGAGGCAATTATTCTCTTTGGGCTAGGTAGCTTGATAGGAATCTATCTAGCACTGATGAGAGGAATGATAGTCTTATATTTAGGGGTCATTGGTGTGATCTCTGGCTTCTTCTATACAGCACCGCCCTTTAAGTTCGCAAGCAAAGGTATAGGTGAACTTTTAGTAGGATTAAACTTTGGTACACTTGTTGTTCTTGGGAGTTACTATGTTCAGACGCAGTTAATTGCAATCGAACCAATAATTGCATCACTCCCAATAAGTTTTCTAATTGCTGCTGTTTTGTGGATTAACGAATTTCCAGATTATAGAGCCGACAAAGAAACTGGAAAATGGACACTCGTTGTTAGGCTAGGTCGTAAAAGGGCGGTTGGTTTCTATAAAGCATTAATGTATGCACCATACATAGTTATCATTGTTTTTACACTACTAGGTTACCTACCACTGTTCTTCTTAATTGGTTTATTAACATACCCAAAGGCTAAAGCAGCGATTAATATAGCAAAGCAGTTCTATGATAACCCCCAAAAACTAGCACCAGCTAACGGAATAACTATACAGACGCATCTTCAGACAGGAATTCTTTTGAGTATTGCATACGCCCTAGCGTTTATAAATAAAGTGTTACTAGGTGAAATCATACCAAATTACATCACAAATATCTTACTGTTCTAAGCAAAACGCCCATAAGATTTTTTATAGAAAAAGAGTTGATTATATTCAATCTCTTTCTTTATTACTTTCCTCTAGGAATTGCTCTATCCTCTCTCGAGGTAGTGTTGGTGTTGGTTTTTCTGGAATCAGTCCATATGGCCTAAATAACACAATTAAGATGATTGCTAATCCTGCTAAAGTATATTCCAACCATAGAGGATCAAATGGTAAAAATGCGCTCAGTTCATATCGATACAGTGTAATTAACGTTCTTATGATGATAAACACAAGAACTCCTAGCACAATACCTATATTGCTCCCAGTACCTCCGAGCATCATATATGCCCATGGCCAAAATGTCCATGTTAACCTAGAAAACGCACTAGCGTTGCATCTTCCAACGTACATTACATAAAGTGCACCAGCAACAGCGGCCATTGCGGAACCTATAACTAGGCTTCGAGTTCTTACAACAACAATATCTTTCCCAGAAACTTCAGTAGTTAATTCATTATCTCGTAGCATTTTTAAGGTTCGACCAAATGGAGAACGCGTCAACATTTCAGTTGCAATAAATGTGAGAACTGCAAATATAAGTATTACAGCGCTTGCAAATAGAAAACGATCTCCTGGAAACCATGCAAACGGATCAGGCACTGCTATTGCGGTAGATCCTCCAACTAAAGGTTGATAGTTATACCCAAACCACATGAAAACATCACCGAATGCAAGAAGAGATATTCCAAGATAAGCCTCACGAAGACGAATGGCGGGGCGTGATGTTAACCAACCGATAAACCCACCGAAAACTGCTGCTAGAAATAACGATGAAATAAAGTAGACAAAAGCCAGTAAAATATTATTCGCTAAAAGATTATTAATTGCTGTTACTATTGCAAAGTTACTTGTTGTTGAGGCATACTCCTCTCCAAAAGGAAGACCTAGAAAATATGCTAATATTCTTCCAGGAACTGCACCCACAGCAAACGCTCCAGCAATAACTGCAATTACACGTCCAAATTGTGGAATACCTGTATGCCCAACTTCTAAGTTAAGGCTTAACGTAACAATAAGAAATATTGAAAATTGTGTCAAAATATAAACTATAAGATAAATTAATGGAGGTAACATTGCCATCACCACTTACGTTTTGACATTTTTTCTAAATTTATCAGTAAGAGTTTCGACTGCTTTTCTCAGAGTTTCTTTAGGAGGAGTCTTAAGTAGTGTAGACCATGGAATACCAGCCAATCCACGAGGAAATATGAACAAAGCAATGACCATTATAATTAATGGTACTACTGGCCGATATGCAAGGACCCAGTTTCCCATGATACCAGAAAGCGCATATAATCCAGGATATTCTGCAAGTCCAATAACAAAGCCACCCAGAATGCCACCATATACACTATATAGACCACCCAGAATGCTTGCTGCGAACATAGATACAATGAGAGACCAACCCATGTATGGACTTCCAGTCACTACAAGTGCTGCAACAGCTCCGCCCAAGGATGCTAATCCACCGCCAAGTATCCACGATGAGATATACACCTTCTCGGCGTCAATTCCTATTATCTTTGCTAGATCTGGATTTTCTACAGTTGCTCTAATAGCAATACCAAATTTTGTTTTTACGAGAAAAAGATGTAAGCTTATCAAAATGCTCAGTGCAATAATTAGTGATAATATCATAGATGCCTTAATACCATAAACTTGGAAATCGTAAGTGCTCATTGTAATTAGTCGCGGGTATAGCTTGTATACTTTTGTTAGAAAATCAGCATATATCTGAACTGCCGACAACAACACAAGCTCATATCCTAATGTAGACATCATCAAGGTTACTTCAGATGCATTACGTCTGAGTAATGGTCCTGTTACAAAAAGATAATTCATTATACCGAGTAGTGAACCAAACAAAAATGCAAGCACCAGATAATTATATGGAGAGCCGCCGTACAATGAGACGCCAGTGTACACAACAAAAAGCCCCCAAGTGGCCATACTAGCATGCGCAAAGTTAAATGTTTTAGTACACATATAAATTAATGTAATTCCACTTGCAAGCAAAGCCATAGCGCTAGCATAGACAATACCGTCAGAAACTACTGGAGGTACAATATCTGCAAATACTGTATATAGCATATCTAACAACCTCACATTTTTCTGTTCTTTCTTTTAAATAGAATGCATTATCTTACTAAATAGGTAGTTTATGTTGCTATTTCATTTTATAAAATTTTCTATATGTTAAGTGGTATTTAGTTTAGAAACTTTTAGATTTTAATCCTCTAATTTTATGATTTTTTTATATTTGTCCCACCTAATAGAATATATTATCATTATATTAAAAAAAACTTATAAAAAAATTTAAATATTCAAAAATCTTTCAAGGACAACCACAATTTTTTGAAAAAAATATAAAATGAGGTTAGATGTAATGTCTAGCATGTTTGGTAGAAAAGAGGTAGTTTTTGGATTACTATTAGTGATGTTCGTTGTTGGTCTTGGTGCAGGATATATGGTAGGTGTCGCATCTGTACCTACCACAGAAGGCGAAGCAGGATTATCTGGGCAAGTAAAAGTTGTCTTCTTAGCACCTTTAACTGGAGTATTATCAACTTATGGTGAGAATAGCAAATATGCCGCATTGCTAGCAGCACAAGAAGTGAATCAATGGCTTGAAGCAAGAGGGGAATCATGGACGTTTAACCTGACGGTTGATGATACTGCAACAGATCCCACAACAGCTTTAAGCAAAATGCAATCTTGGCATGGTGCGGGAGTTCAATTTTTTGTTGGGCCTATGTCAAGTGGCGAAGTTTCTGAGCTCAAATCATATGCAGATTCTAACCATTTGTTGGTGATAAGTCCATCGTCCACATCACCAGCACTTTCGATCCCTGATGATTACATATTTAGATACTGTCCTGATGACTTCATACAAGGTCCAGCAATAGCACGTCTTATGTGGGAAGCAGGTGTTCGTCATGTTGTTGCAACATGGCGTGGTGATACTTGGGGCGATGGATTAAAAAATGCCACAGCAACCGCATTTGAAGATTTAGGTGGAACTGTGCATGATGCAGTTCGATATGATCCAAACCTTACTGACTTCCCAACTCAAGCTAGTGCATTGGCAGATGCAGTACAAGATCTTGTTGATGATGGCATCCCAAAGAGCAAAATCGGAGTCCTTGCTATCTCTTTTGAAGAGATAGTACCATATATGGAGGATGCATCAGCATACCCTATATTGAGTGAAGTAAATTGGTTTGGTAGTGATGGAACCTGCCTGTTGAGCAGTTTATTAGAAAATAGTGTTGCACGATCATTTGCAGCTACAGTTAATTTCACTAATACAATATTCGCACCAGGGGTTTCTCCAAAATTTGAACATGTCAGAGATTACATAAATGAGACTTTAGGAAGAACCCCAGACTCATATGCATATAACACATACGACATAGTTTGGACATTGGCACTTGCTTTAGAAGCCGTTGATGAATACAATGCAACTGCTGTAAAAGAGGTTTTGCCATCCATAGTGAGCAACTATTTCGGTGCTAGTGGTTGGTTTGAGCTTAACGAAAATGGTGACAGGGCCTTTGCAGATTATAACCTTTGGACTGTTAAAGTAGTAGACGACAACTATCAATGGGTATTTGTAGGCGTATGGCGTGGAGCAACAGATGTAATAGAGTGGAAAGCTAATATATAGATAAATATTGGAAATTTTTAATAAAACAATTATCTTTATTATATTTTTTATATCAATGCTTTGTTTTTTACAATAATTTTTTAATTATCGTAATAGTAAAGAGATTCGCAACTTGAAAAATTTAACATGGATGAGTAAAATGGTGATTATCATGAAATATTTGCTTATAACCAAAAATCTTACAAAACGTTTTGGCGGCCTTATTGCGGTCAATAAGGTGAATATTAAGGTTAAAGAAAAATCACTAACACTTCTTATTGGGCCGAATGGTAGCGGTAAATCCACATTCATAAATACTTGTACGGGAATATTAAAACCAGACAAGGGGAGAGTCATTTTTGATGGACATGATATCACAGGCAAGCCCCCACATGAAGTGTATGAATTAGGGTTTGTAAGAACATTTCAAATCCCAAGTCCCTTCGCCACATTAACTGTGTTAGATAATGTTCTCGCTTCAATGAAAAATCCTGGTGAGCATCCATTAAAGGCATTACTGAGAAGTACTTGGCTAGAAAAAGAGGAAGAAAATACAAAAAAGGCATTGGCAATTCTAAAGAGAGTTGGTCTTGATGAATACTGGGATAGGCAAGCATTTGCTTTAAGTGGTGCTCACCTAAAGTTATTGGAGTTAGCACGTGCACTAGCTACTGGAGCAAAGCTAATTGCTTTAGATGAACCAATTGCTGGTGTTGATCCAGCATTTGCTGATCAGATATTACAATATCTCAAAAGCCTGAAGGAGGGGCTTGGAATTACTTTTCTTGTTGTTGAGCACAGAATTGACTTGGCAGTTCCTTATGCCGATTATGCATATGCTATGGACAGAGGAAATCTAATTGCAGAAGGCAAACCAGATGATGTCGTTAACAATCCAAAAGTTGTGGAGGTTTACATTGGATAATGGGGTGATGAAATGTGCTAGAAGTGAAAAATCTTTATGCAGGATATGGAAAGTTTCAAGTTCTTTTCGATATAAACATTAAGGCTCCTACAAAAGAAATAACAGTGGTTGTAGGGCCTAATGGTGCTGGAAAGACAACACTCTTGAGAAGTATAGTTGGTTTAGCTACTATTCATTCAGGAGACATACTTTATCAAGGCGAAAGTATTACGCGTATACCACCACACAAAATTGCAAAAACTGGTATTGCATTAGTACCTCAGATGGGAAATGTCTTTGCAGAACTTACAGTATATGAAAACCTGAAAATGGCCGGGTACACATTAGAAAAAAAGGAACTTGAAAATGGTGCAATAGACCAAATATTAGAAATATTTCCAGCAATAAAACCATTTGTCAACAGAAAAGCAGGTACGCTAAGTGGTGGAGAACGAAGAATGCTAGCTATTGCTATGGGTCTCATAAGGAAACCAAAATTAATGCTGTTAGACGAAGTTACAATGGATCTAGCACCGATTATTGCAAAAAGAGTAATTGAAAAAGTTGTGGAGCTACGTGATCAGTTTGGCATTACGATAATACTTGTAGAGCAAATGGCAAAACGAGCTTTAGAAATAGGAGATAATGCGTATTTATTAGTCAGTGGAGTAATAAAGTTTAGTGGCAAGGCTGATGAACTTTTAGAGCATAAAGAACTTGCCAAACTATATTTAGGGGTCTAAGTTAAATTTAATTTAACAGCAACTCATTTTTTAGTTTTTTATTAATTCAGTTATGTACGTGTAATGAAATTATTTTGTGTGTTCGCTAATCTGTTTTCTTATTTTTTTATACATTGCAATAACGTTTTAAATCGCAACTTTAAAAAATCATGAGGCATTAATTTGAATTACTAACAAGTATATAAAAATAAATGGCGTGAGATGATGAGTAGTCATAGGTCAGGTCCAATATTTAAGGATTTCATTTCATTAGGTGAAGGTAAAGGCATCTCAGTTACTTTATGGAAATCCAGTCTAAAATTAGAACGCAAAGAGAGACAAAATGGTGTGTGGCAGGTAACTCAAGAGATTTCATTAGCACCTCGAGTTTTAGAGTACCTATTTGCAAGAATACCTATTTGGCTTGCAAAAATGGCAGAAAACTCAAAATGAAAACCAACTAATAATGGCAAAATTTGAATTTAACTAATTTCACATTGGTGATGTGGTGTGATATTAGACAACGTAGATGATGAACTCCTTAATTTCCTTAGAAATGCTAAGAAAGTTGTGATCTGCGGTGTTGGGAATGAACTAAAAAGTGACGATAGGATAGGTTTGTTAATTGCAGAAGCATTGCAAAAAGAAGTTAACTCGCCGAAAATAATATCGTTTATCTGTGGAAGTGCACCAGAGGGTTTTAGTGGGAAAATACTAAAAGAAAAGCCCACACATTTTGTGATAATCGATGCTGCACAATTTGGTTATCCACCAGGGTCAATTGGCCTTTTTGACCCCGAAGAAATTGAAGGTATTGTGACCTCAACACATTCATTACCGTTATCGCTTATGTGTAAATATCTTCATATGGAGCTTAAAGGGGAAATTAATATTAAAGTAATTGGTATCCAAATAAAAAATCTAGAACTTGGTGATAGAATAACACCAGAGGTCTTAGCAGCAAAAGATAAGATAGTTTCTATATTCAAAATGGCTTTAGAAGCATAATATGTAAAAAATATTTTTAATTAAGTAGAGGTGTGAAAATTGATTATTTATAGTCCTATGGGAGCTGCCAGAACAGTAACTGGTTCCATGCATTATTTAGATATTGATGGTTTTAGAATACTATTGGATAGTGGCGAATTTCAAGGCACCTATAGTTTTGAAGAAGAGTTTAATCGTAAATTACTTTTCCAACCAGATGAAATTGATGCTATTATCCTTTCCCATGCACACATAGATCATATAGGAAGACTACCATATTTAGTTGAGCATGGATTTCGCGGAAAGATATATGCAACAGGTGCAACAATAGATCTAGCCGATTTAATTCTAAGAGATGCCGCAGAAATTGAGTTTTTCAAGCAACGTGAAAATCCAGAATATAATCCATTAATTAAAGAGAAATATATTCAGAAAACCCTCTCACTTATTAAACCTATAAAATATGGTCAAAGAACAAGCATTGAAGATAATATTAGTGTAAGACTCTTAGATGCAGGGCATATTCTTGGTTCAGCACAAATAGAACTCTCAATCGAGAGGAAAGGCCAAGTTAACAAAATTTTATTTACAGGAGATCTTGGGAGAAAAGGTTTACCAATTATTAGGGATCCAGAACGCATAAGAGAAGGCACAGACATATTAATTACAGAAGGGACGTATGGAGATTCCATCCACAGCACTATAGAAGATGCTGTTTTTGAACTTTATACTTATATTGAAATGATATACAGGCATCAAAGTAAATTATTAATTCCTGCATTTGCTGTTGGTAGAACACAAACATTAATCTATTATCTAAATGAAATGATTGAAAAACGCAGAATTCCAAGAATTCCAGTTTACATAGATAGCCCACTTTCAGTAAATGTTACAGATTTATTTAGAATTCATAGAGAATGTTATGATGATGAAACTTGGGAACTTCTTAACTCGGGGGATAATCCATTAGACTTCAGGGATTTACACTATATAACTGATGAGGAAGAATCTTATGAAATAACAAGAAAAAGGGGTGCAGCTATTATTATTGCATCATCAGGTATGTGTACTGGTGGTCGAATTTTGAGGCATCTTTCTTATGCACTAAACGATCCTGCGTCTATTGTTCTATTCACGAGTTATCAAGCTAAGGGAACTCTAGGAAGAAAATTAATTGATGGTGCAAAAAAAGTGATTATTTCTGGTAAAAAAATTAAAGTGCGTGCAAAGATAAGACAAATAAAAGGTTTTAGTGCGCATGCAGATCAACCAGAGCTGATAGAACATATCTGGAGAATGAAAAACAAACCAAAATTAACGGCACTTGTACATGGTGAACCAAAGGCGTTAAGAGAGTTGGAAAAAAAGGTAAAACGCGAAAAATTAACAAAAAAGACCATAGTACCAAAATTTGGCGAAAAAACTACACTCGACAAATTCTTCGAGAAATAAAAAATTATAAAGAAGATATGTTTCAGATACCACTTTAGCTCTTTGAGATATTTTGATACACTATTTTCCCATTTATAATTGTATATTCTGTAATCGCATCGTAGTTAAATGGATGCTTATTGAAGATTGCAATATCTGCATCTTTTCCTGACTCTAGGCTTCCAACTCGATTGTCTACACCAAGAATTTTTGCTGCATTAATCGTAATTGTTTTTAGTGCATCATATGGATCCATTCCTTCACGAACTGCAAGAGCTGCTTGTAGTGGTAAATACCACTCAGGTGTAAAAGGATGATCTGTCATCATTGCCACAAGAGCACCAGCGTCAGTCATTATTTTTGCTGTTTTAAACGTGATTTCTTGGGACTCGCTAGAACCTCTAACACGCATGTATGGACCAAGAATCACAGGTATGTTTCTTCTCGCAATCTCATCAGCAATGTAGTTTGCTTCATATGCATGGTCTAAAATCAGGTCTATACCAAACTCTTCTGCGATTCTAATGGCTGTCATTAAATCATCAACACGTGCAGAATGCGCTCGCATAGGAAATTCTCGTTTTAGCAAAGAAACTATTGTTTCCTTAGCCAAGTCACGCTTTGGAGGTTTTGGACACTCTTTATTACTCTCCTTTTTACAGTTTTCAGCACGTTCTTTTTCTTTGAGATATTCAAGAGCATCAACAAATGTCTTCCTAAAGAGTGCTGCGATTGCCATTCTAGTCATAGGTGTTCGTTTCTGGTTACCATAGCTAACTTTAGGATTAATACCAAAGGCCACTTTAAGTCCAGCAGGATGTCTAACTAGCATTTCTTCGACTGTTCTACCATAGGTTTTTATAACAGCAACAGTGCCACCAATCACATTAGATGACCCCGGACAAACACATACAGTAGTCACACCAGCAGCTATGGCCTTTTCAAAGGCACTATCATTAGGCCAGATAGCATCGATAACTCGAAGCTCTGGTGTAACAGGGTTAGTAGTCTCATTTATGTCTTTTTGCTCAAATGCAAAACTTTCATATGCCAAACCAATGTGAGAATGTGCATCAACAAATCCAGGAACAACAACACTAGAAGATGCATCGATAACTGTAGAATTACTTGGTATCTTAATATCTTGACCTACACCAATAATTTTACCATTTTTTACTTCTATAACACAATCTTTAATAATCCCTGTCTTCTTATCATCAATCATCGAAAAAACGATACCTCCTTGAATGAAATAATGTGCCATATTCACCTCAAACTACCTCCACTTTTGTAGTACATACAAAAAAATATAAAACGAGAACATTTAAAAAAGAATTGTAGTTCTTTTAGGTGGTTAAAAATGGGAACTTCTGAGAAAGAAAAAAAAGTAATCTTAAAAGTAGGTAAAAAAGGTCTCTTTTTGCCTAAAAAATTATTGAAAAAGATAGGTGCTTCTAATGGTGATTCTATTTCTGTTAAAGTTAATAATCGTAAATTAGTTATAGAACTCTCTCAAAAAGTGAAAACAAATTCTAACAACAAGAAAAAACGCCAAAAATCAATAATTGATGACTTAGAGAAAATCTCAGAAGAAGAACAAGAATACTTTAATTTATGAATATAATTGTATAGAGTATGCAGAACTATAATTGAAATATAGAGAAAGAGAATAGATATGTGCAAGTTAAATAGTAATATACCTACAATATTTATTTATTGTTCTAAGAAGTTGTTGCAAGAACCATGCTTTTTATTTTACTAATAATCATTGATTCCATAGCTTGTATATTTTCACCTGTTTTTGCAGATACTGAAATAAAGTCTAATTTGAACTTTTTCCGAAATTCATTTACTTCCTCAAGTGCTAATGCTTGTTTGTCTGTATTCTTTACTAGATCCAGTTTATTCCCTACTAAGATAAATGGGAGTTTTGCGCTCTGTGTAAAATCTATTTTTAGAATATCATGCATATGTGGAATCCAAAAGTTTTCTAAAACATCAAGAGTTGTTAAATTGGATAAATCAAATACCAATAGTCCAGCACGTGCGCCATTTAGAAGAGAATACATAAACTTTGTGAAACGGGATTGTCCAGCGAAATCCCATATTTGAAGAAAAAAAGATGAATCGTTAGAATATTCCTTTACAGTAAATGCTGCGCCTATTGTTGTTTTTATTTCTTCAAATCGAGGAAATATACCTTTTACCCAGCGAGAGATTAAGCTTGTCTTTCCAACTTCTGTCTCGCCGACAACTACAAATTTGATTATTTTATTTATTTTTCTTCGCCCTCCATTCGCTTATTAATGGACTTGATAGCATATAAATTATACCGCTGACAAGTATGAGCATTGCTGCTTCTTCAAGAGGAATTTCAACAGAAAGAATCATACCAGAAGACAAGAAGAATAATCCCACGAAGTATAAAATAAATCGAATTGCCGCTGATTTTGCGCCAGCCTTGTAAACTTTAAAGCTGATATAGCTAAAAATTGCGAACGTAAGTAGTATAATTGCTATAAAAATAATAAGCAATATATCTTCTAGTTGTGGTGATGGCTCGTATGAGATTACTGCTATAAAAGTTACAAAAGATGATGCTGCCATAGAATAAAGATTAACCCAGAGCCGTCTCCCAAGGAGAGTAATTCCCGTCCCAAGAAGAACTAATTCTGTTAATGCTAATAGTATAAATTCGAACCAATTAAAATAACGTATTGCTGGTACTATAACATCAATTACATCATAAATTAATGTTAACAACATATCCATCATTATTGATAGAAAAATGAAAATATTAGATAATGCAAACATAAGCGAACCAAATGACGAACTGGCTTCATAATCCCTAATGTAGTATGTGATATTTGTACTTAAAGCCATAGCAGCAAATATTAAAGCAACAAAATATATAATAGCTCCATAATGGCCATATTGAATTGCGGTAACAATTGCAGTTATTCCGCCTATAAGACCCATAGAGAGAAATAGTGCTGTTATCGCAACATAAGTTTTTCTGAATACAGAAACATATAATGAAACATACATGCTAGATGCAATAAGTCCAGCGAAAGTAATCAATGCAGCATATTCAGGGTGTATATAAATTCCAATACCCATTACATATCGAATAGCAAGTATCATTGTTAATGCGAAGAAAACATAACTATGTTTTTTAATTAGAAGTGGTAGTGCAATGATTACAGCCACAGTAGTTAAGCCTACAACTAACATAAGTTGTATTAATGTGTTTTTGAATGGTGTAAATCCCAATGCATAATAAAGACTTAACACAATAATTGATACTACTAAAAATACCGATGCAAATCGCTCATGGTTAGTAAATGCAAGTAATATATAAACAAGTGGCGATAAAATAGCAATCAAAAAAATGGGCCAATATTCTGGGAAGAATACAGCCATCGCATACGCAAATCCAGAAACAATTAGCATTATAGATGACATTAGAACTCGCTTTCCAAGCATATGACGAGTAGAATAGATCTTGTAGCTAAAATACACTAATGCGCCTAGTATGAATAACCCATTAACAAGTAACAATGTATCGGCCACATTTTCATATGCCATACTCTAACCCCACAGATCCGAAAAATCTTTTATTTCTTTGTCATCTTTCATTTTAAATACTTTTCTTAATGCTTCTTTTATATCTTTAAGTTTCGCTACCCCAGTAATTACTTCTTTTGAAATTTTCTTGATGATTTGTTCATTTTCTTCATCTGAAGACCCCCGCACTACAAGTACGTAATCTCCTAAAGAAGTGAATGAGAATGTATTTTCACCCGTTTTCAAACTAAATACTTTTCCACTATTGCTAAAATCAGAGTCTGAAAGTTGTTTTATAGCAGTTTCAATTAATGTTGCCAAACCAGTATGAGTTAACATCTTTGATATCTCAATTTCGCCTTCTATAGAATATGCGTAAAGAACATCCATAGAACTTCGATCTAATAATATTATTTCATAGATCATTCAAAACACCCACACTAGCCAAAATGCCTTGTAACCCAATCTAAAGTGCTACTTGATTCAGTTTTGTCTTTAGTAGAATTAAGTGTTTTTGTCGTAATTACCTCTCTAACATAAACTATCTTATTATTTTTCTGTTCTTTAATTGAAAGTAAAGCCATCAATTGGTGTTTCTTTGGACAAACAACTGAATATACAGGTGACTTACCATGTTTGCGAATATGATCCTCTATTTCGGAGATTATATCATCGCTAAGTTCTAGAGTTACACGTTCACCACATATAGGGCATTTAAACAGAATTTTATGCATATTAAACAACACCATGATATACGCTTCACATAAATACAGCACCATACATCAATGTTAGTACCACAGACCTTTGTCGTTAAATATAGAAAATACTAAGCTATATCTTTTTTGTTTTTAGGTAATAATATTTGTAAACAAATAATGCATTAGAAAATGATAAGACTTGTTTTTGCTATTTAACTGTTATACATGCTTAATCAAATTTAATTTGAAGAATTATAAACCAATAGTGATAAATATATCAAAAACAAAAATGTTATAGTTATTTCGTTAATCACTGTTTGTAGTAACATTATACGTCAAAGTTTTAACATCTATTAGTAATAAAATCGGCTGTCTTAAAGGTAACTACAACTGATTGATTTAAAATATATTCTCAAAAGGTGCATTACATTGGAACTTTGGGCAATTGCTATCTTTATTATATTTGCAATTGTTATGATAATTACAATAACTGAAAAAATAGACAAAACATCAGCAACAATATTAGGAGCTATCCTCACATATTTAATTCTAAGTCTAGAGGGGACAACTTTAGATGAAGTTATTAATTTTATTGATTTTCCAACTATTATGACTATGTTCGGAGTATTAGTGGCTGGTACTATTGTTAATGACTCTGGGCTATTTCAATGGGCCGCAATAAAGTTAGTAAAGCTAACAAAAGGTGAGCCTGTCAAACTTTTTGTACTCCTTACTTTATTGGTAATTCTTTTGAGCTCAATTTTAACAATATTTGTTGCAGCCATAATTATCTCACGAGTTACTATTTCGATTACTCGTGCGTTGGACATAGACTCAAAACCATTTCTGTTAGCAAGTTCAGTTGCCGTTTCAATTGGGGGTGTGACATCGCTTATTGCATCTCCTGCATCAATTCTTATTGCAGAATCAGCTCATCTTAACCTCATATTCTTTATTATATATACAATGCCTATTGGGCTAATTACTGGTGGATTATTCATTTTTGTTTTACAGAGAAAGCTTAATCTACCAAAGGATATTCCAGAAATACGAAAATCTGTATTAATGGAATTTGATGAATGGAGCGTTGTTCCTGACAAAAAACTTTTCTACATGTCAGCAGTTTTACTCTTCGGAATGATTGCTGGGTTTCTTCTGCTTCCAGAACCACATCTTGTTGCATTTACTGGCGGAGTTCTCTTTTTAATAGTAAGAAAAAGCGAATTTGACGAGGTCGC
>Ga0164318_10002888_pt1 | contig 16100 bp, 24 predicted proteins | sample GuaBasSedimGuay9_FD_113734 | JGI IMG/M metagenome (GOLD analysis project Ga0164318, IMG submission 113734) | Subseafloor sediment microbial communities from Guaymas Basin, Gulf of California, Mexico - Guay9, Core 4571-4, 0-3 cm | ecosystem: Environmental > Aquatic > Marine > Hydrothermal vents...
GGTGGGGGACAAGTTGAAGGAGGTTATATCGTCGGTGAGGGATCCTCCGCCAGCGCCTGGGGTATCAGGTGCCCCTGGAGTTCCCAGAGGGATGCCTACTGCCCCGTCCCCGGTCATCCGACCGCTTCCGGGGGCGCCGACGGGTTTTGGTGTGCCTGGCAGGCCGCTTCCGCCGCCTGGTGGGACGTTACCTCGTGCCCCTGGGGTCCCTGCTGTCCCCCCGCAGATGGCTGCCCGGGGTGCCCGCCCGCCTCAACGATATCCAGTGGCCCCACGTCCCCCTTATGCTCGCCCACCCGTGAAGCCCACGGGTGGCTCTCAGGGGTAGAGACATTGAAAATATGTGACACCTCCCTATCCCCCTGCTGAACTACTCCACCCCCCTCCCCTAGGAAATGCAAGGGTGGGCAAAACAGAGAAAAAGGCGGAACGCAATCTACAGGCTTAGGATATGTTGAAACGAACCTCCCCATTTTTTAACAAATAGTGTGAGTGGATGTAGCTCCTCACCAAGAGCAGAGGGTTCAAACCCGGCACTGTATCTTTTCTCACTCACAGGCCGAGCTCCACATCTGCGGGGAGCTTTCCCTTTTTCCTCAATTTTCTTGCCTTCTTCTTGAGCTTTCTCTCCCTCTTCAGCTCCCTCTTCTCTGCCCGCGTAAGCTTTCTTTTTGGTCGAATCTCCCTCTCACCCAACGCAGCTGTCCTCTTCGGTTTTATTCGTTTGGTATAGAAGACATAAGCGATTATCAGCAGGATGAGAACTCCTATGATGGATGTTGAGTTTGTGCGAACAAATTTTACGAAACGACTCTCCTTCACTATTCTTAAGGTGAGGTCGAAAAACTCTGTCACGTTCCCAGCGCCAGAGGGGTCATAACCTACTCTAATCTCCACGTGGTGGTCACCCGGGTCCATGGGATATATCCAGTTCACCTTCCAGGCGAAGGATGTGGTGTTCATTTCGGTTTCAATCCTGTGGGCGGAGAGGATATACCCGTCAATCAGACACTGATAAAACATCCTGTTCACGGGGACATTGAAGGCGTCGGTGTACTCCATGCTTACGGACTTCTTAGACATTGTGGCAGTGAGGATGTCAAGTGGATTTGCGTTGAAAGTGAAGCCGGTGTTATATCTTGAAGTTCCGTAAAGCATGACAGCGTTGTCATACTGGGTGCGGGCCTCTATCTGAAGGATCAGCCTTGTGCCTGCCGGCATGAAAGTGTCGTTCTGCTGCCCCAAGGATCCCACTGCGGTTATCCGGACTGGCTCTGAGGCGATGTTCTGATCCTGCACATCAACCCTTACCAGCTCTTCACCTTCCCTGAAGAGAGTGAAGCGGAAATCGGACGTTGCCGATCCCGTATTCGTTTTTGCCCACATCACAAAGGTTATCCTGCCCCCCATGTACATCGGCTGTCGTAGTGGCTTGCTCTCAAATTTGCCAACGATAGCCCATTCCATCTGTATAAAGGGAAGGATGCCGAGCCCGAAAAGGCCCGTTCTCGTGTATTTGCTAGGTATGCCCCTCACCTGGGGATCAGTCTGCCTCTCATCGGGCACCTCAGGAGTCAGCTCACCGTCTACGTTCACGTATATGTTCACCGTTTGAAGTATTCTTGGTGTGGGGTTTGGCTCCTGGTCGATATCTCCAGGGGCAGCGGAGGAGGGTGCGGGCAACTGAGCAAATATAGTAAGAGAAAGTAGAGCCATCACGAGCAGGGTCAGCCATCTGCACTTCATCCCAAACACCTTGTTTAGCGCCTCTTTGCCTATAAAGTACATCTATATTATTATATTGTTGTTGGCCTTAATCAGATAGAGGCACCTGAACAGGGGTTTCACAGAACACCCCTCTGCATGGAGGTCTCACCGGTTAAAAACGGTGTTTTAAAATGGTGAGGGATAAGAGAAGGAGGTATGTAATCGTGGAGGTCGAGGGGGGGCTGAGCCAGAGGGAGCTTGTGGACTACTTGAAGAGCTTTAAAGGTGGAGGTGAGCTCTGGCTCATCTACTATGATGGCAAAAAGGCCATTATAAGAACAGATCACAGATCAAAGGAGAAGGCAGTAGAATATCTGAACATTGAGCTGAGGTGGGCGGGGGGACAGGGGAAGACCTCCTTAAGAACGATTGGTGTCACGGGAACAATAAAGAAGGCCAGAATGAAATACTTCGGAGGAATTCCGATCCCCAGGGGTCCTAGGAGATCCCCTTCAGGCGACAGAAGGCGCAGAGGCCGGAAGAGGAAGTGAGATACCCACAGGAGGGGCACTCCTTCAGTTCCACTTCCTGGACATCACCAGAAGGACCCAGCGCAACAGGCCTCTTTCTGTAAAAGGAGTCCACAAAATTAAGCAGTGTCCCCGGGCTCTTATCCTCAACTCTTGCTAGGGCATCCTTCACAACTGCAAGTCTTGCAGCTAAGCTGTAGGGGCACTCCGGAAGTACGTATTCAATTCCTCTGGCGAGGCAAAAGGTGGCGCTCTCCTTCTCCGTGATGTAAATGAGAGGTTTAATCCTCCTCGCGAGCTTGGGGTGGTTTGAGGGGAGGGCGGGGGAGGCCCTTCTTAGTTGTTCTAGGTTCCAGGAAAGTATGTTTCCCATCAGTGTGGCAGCCTCGTCATCCAGATTGTGTCCGGTCGCCAGAACGCTGCCGCTCTCTACAGCAGCCTTATTCAGAACATACCTCTTTACCGTGCCGCACACGGAGCAGGGAGGCCTGTGAAGCCTTCGGGAGGTGCCTACTATATTAATGCCGTAGTCTTCCTCTACCCCGATGACCTGAAGTCGGCACCCTATCCGTTCGGCGAATCTCCTGCTGACCTCCTCCGAGAGCTTTGAGTAGTCCCCTAGGCCCAGGTTTATATGAACCCCCTCCACGGTGTGTCCCAGTTCTTTGAGAAGATACCACAGAAGGAGTGAATCCTTTCCCCCGGAGACAGCCACCAGAACCTTCTCGCCCCTCTCTAGCATCTTGAACCTTCTGATCGCCCTTGTCACCTTCCGCAGAAGGTACTCCTGTAGGTGCTCAGTGCAGAGCGCCTGTCTGCTCTGGGGGTAGAAGATCACCGCATCGCTCCCACACCTTGAGCACTTCATGTCTGAGAGATTGCTCCCAATAAATATATAATCTATGATGGTTTATAATGCCCCCTCAAAGAAGGAAAAAAAGACTGGATGGTGTATTAAAAAAGAGGGATGGAAATGCAACCGGGAAATATGGCATATGATCGGGCAATAACTGTTTTCTCTCCCGATGGAAGGCTCTTCCAGGTAGAGTATGCCAGAGAGGCTGTTAAGAGGGGCACCACCACCGTAGGGCTTAAGTTCAGAGATGGGGTAGTTCTGATAGTGGATAAGAGAGTAACATCCAGACTGATAGAGCCGGAGGCCATTGAGAAGATATTCACGCTGGATGACTATATCGGATGTGCCACCTCCGGCCTTGTTGCGGATGCCAGAGTCCTCGTTGACAGGGCTAGAATTGAGGCCCAGATAAACAAGATAACGTACAACGAGAACATACTGGTTGAGACCCTGGTGAAGAAAATATGTGATTATAAACAAACCTATACCCAGTACGGCGGGGTGAGACCCTTTGGAACTGCACTTCTCGTGGCAGGGGTAGATCATCTGGGACTTCACCTCTATGAGACCGATCCCTCCGGGGCGATGATGGCCTATAAGGCGTCATCTATAGGTGCCGGCAGGAACATCGTTCTTGAAATATTCGAGGAGAAGTACCGCGAGAAGATGCCCCAGGCATCCGCGATAAAGCTGGGCCTTGAGGCACTTCAGGCGGCGGCGGAGGAGGAGCTCTCCGAAAACTCTGTTGAGATCGCCCTAGTCAAGAAGGATGTGAAGTTCCACAAACTTCCGAAAAAGGACGTCGGAAAGTACCTGGGAGAGGTCCTCAAGAAGAAGTAATTGGTGGGTTCCATGGGGGTTTTCGCATGGTAAGTCTGGATGATGCCATCATTGCGAGGTATGAGAAGGATGGTAACCGATTTGAAATCCTCGTCGAACCTGAGGCGGCTTTCAGGATAAAGAGGGGCGAGGAGGTGGAGCTGAGCGAGGATCACTTTGTGATAGATGCAGTATTCAAAGATGCCAGAAAGGGCGAACGAGCGTCCGAGCACCTGATAGAGGAGTACTTCGGTAAGGCAGATTTCCTCACAATCGCTGAGAGAATAATCAGGGAGGGTGAGATTCACCTCACCACCGAGCAGCGCCGGAGGCTGAGGGAGGAGAAAGAAAACCAGATTATAGCCTTCCTAGCGCGGAACTGCATAAACCCCCAGACAGGCACCCCTCATCCCCCCCAGAGACTCAAGGCGGCCATGGAGGAGGCCAAGGTTCATATAGACCCCTTCAAGGAGGTGGAGGAGCAGATCCAGGATATAATGCATGCGCTCAGTCGTGTCATTCCCATAAGGATTGAGAAGGTAAAGGTCGCAATAAAATGCCCCGGGGAACTTATGGGCAAGATATATGGTGAGGTGAGGGGTATGGGAAAGATTCTTAGGGAGGAATGGGACAAGGATGGAAACTGGATGTGTCTTGTGGAGATACCTGCGGGGATGCAGGGAGACTTCTTTGACGTCATAAACAAAAAGACACACGGCGAGATAGAGACTAGGATACTGAAATAGATGGATAAGGTTGTGATAGTTATGGAGAAGATTTCGGCAGGAGAGATAAAACAGCTGAAAGGAGAAATTGTCATCCCCGGTCAGCTTGTGGCAGAAGGAGCCTACAGAGCCGGTAGGTGGGTGTACAGGGACGGCGATAGGTACTACGCCACGAAGCTGGGTCTCAAGGAGATTAGGAATATCAAAGGGAAAAATACCATAAACATCATTCCGCTCTCCGGAAAATACGATCCTAAAGAGGGAGATCTGGTCATAGGAATCGTAATGGATCTGGGACCGACCACATGGCTCTTTGACATAAACGGTCCCAATCCGGCTCCCCTTCACATCACAGAGACTCCCTGGAAGGTGGACTTCGGTGCCACGGGGAGGTATTTTAAGGTGGGAGACGTGGCTGCCCTGAAGATACTGTACAAGGACGACACCTCCCATGTTCAGGTTACCATGAAGGGGCCAGGACTGAAGAAGCTTCATGGGGGGGTCATAACAACCATTGCCCCCTCCAAGATCCCCAGGGTGATAGGCCGCAAAGGCTCCATGATAGCTATGATCAAGAGCCTTAGCAAGTGCCAGATAATAGTTGGACAGAACGGAAGGATTTGGATATCTGGGGATATGGAAAAGATAAGAGCGGTGGAGGAGGTCTTAAAGTATATAGAAAACCACTCTCATTTCAGCGGCCTTACTGCGGAGGTCGCGGAGAGACTGGGCGGTGGTGCTGCTGATGTTGAGAGGGCAAGAGAGACATCCTCCAGGAGATGAAGCGTTGAGAAATGTAGGATATGGAAAGAGAAAGCTAGGGAAGAAGTTACGGAGGTTTTTATATGGGAACGGATAACCAGGAGATAGTACTGTTAGACGAAAAGGGTCGCAGGCTCGACGGTAGACTACCCGGCGAGCTGCGCCCCATCAAGATAATGGCTGGAGTGCTTCACAGGGCCGACGGCTCAGCATATGTGGAATGGGGTAAGAACAAAGTGCTAGCTGCGGTTTACGGCCCCAGAGAGGTTCACCCCCGCCACCTACAGAACCCCCAGAGGGCGATAGTGCAGTGCAGGTACAACATGGCCGCCTTCTCCGTGCAGGACAGGAAAAGGCCTGGCCCGGACAGAAGGTCCATAGAGATATCCAAGGTCCTCTCAGAAGCCCTAGAGTCCGTGGTTCTCGTTGAGAGGTTTCCGAGGACAACCATAGACGTCTACCTGGAGGTTCTCCAGGCAGACGCCGGCACCAGGTGCGCTGCACTAACAGCGGCGAGCGTGGCCCTTGCCGATGCGGGGATACCCATGCGGGACCTGATACCCGCATGCGCTGTGGGCAAAGTGGGGGGCAAGGTCGTACTCGATCTTTTCAAAGAGGAGGACAACCTCGGCGAGGCGGATATGCCCATAGCTATAATCCCCCGGACCGGGGAGCTCGTTCTGCTTCAGATGGACGGAAAAATGACGCCGGAGGAGGTGAAGGAAGGCCTGAAGATGGCCTACGATGCGTGCAAAACTATATATGAACTACAGAAGAAGGCCCTCATGGAGAAATATATGGTGAGAACCGAGGAACTTCTTGACAAGGAAACCCTTCAGTCGGCGGTTGAGAGAACAGAGATCCCCTCTGAGAAGACAGAACTTCTTGAGGAGGGGGCCCCGGAAGAGGCGGAGGCACCGGAAGAAGAGGCCCCCCTGGGAGAGGAGGCCGAAGAGGTGGCAGAGGAGACCGCTGAAGAGGAGGTTCCGGAGACAGAGCTTCTGGAGATGGGTGAAGAGTTCATGGAGGGATGAGAATGCACTATAACGTTATATCGGAGCTTACAAGGGAGTACATATTTCGCCTGGCTGAGAAGGGGAAGAGAAGGGACGGCCGTGTACTTGACCAGTTCAGGGACATAACAGTGGAGACCGGAGTCATCGGGACCGCTGAGGGTTCCGCCCGGGTGAGGCTGGGAAACACGGAGGTGGTTGTTGGCATAAAGATGCAGCCGGGGGAGCCCTATCCCGATTCGCCCGATAAGGGGGTCATGACAACCAACTTAGAGCTCATACCCATGGCCTCCCCCTTTATTGAGCCTGGGCCCCCAGGGGCCGAGGCGATAGAGATGGCAAGAGTTATAGATAGAGGGATAAGGGAGAGCGGGGCCCTTCCCCTAGAGGACCTTGTTATCACCCCCGGGGAGAAGGTGTGGGTCCTTTTCATAGACATACACGTTCTAGACTACGATGGCAACCTCTTTGATGCAGGGACCATCGGGGCTGTGAAGGCCCTTGAGACTGCGGTTGTTCCGGCAGAGACCTACGGGCTTGGTGAGAATCACCCCCTGAAGTTGAGGGAGATTCCTATCTCAACAACCTTCGTTAAGCTGGGAAAGGCCATAGCAGTTGACCCCACGGCGGAGGAGGAGAACGTGGCAAGATCCCGCCTCACGGTGACGACGGACTTAGACGGCAACATAAGAGCCATGCAGAAAGGCATAGGTGGCGGCTTCTCGCTTCAGGAGGTGGAGGAGTGCATAGAGAAGTCCATCAGGTTCGGCAGGCAGCTCCGTTCGCTTCTCTGGGAGAATCCGGAGATGGTCATTGAGAGGGCGGGGAAGGAGGAGTAAGTTTTATATTTGATTGAGCGTTGGGCATATCCCCATGGGGTAGGTGGAGATGTCAAGAAGAACCAAGAAGCGCGGTTCGACTGCACGTTTCGGCGCACGCTACGGCGTCAGCGTTAAGAACAGAATTCTTGAGATCGAAAAAATGAAGAAGGGCAGATACCGGTGCCCCCGCTGCTCAAAGAAAAACGTCAGAAGAATATCTACTGGCATATGGCAGTGTGCCTCCTGTCATTATACCTTCGCCGGTGCCGCCTTCACCCCCCGTAGTGGGAAGATGAAATCCTTGCAGAGCAGGCTTGAGTGAGGGATGTCTTATGTATGTATGCAGCCGCTGTGGGGAGGTCCTCAACACGGAGCTGATGCCCCTCGGCCTTCAGTGCCCTAAATGCGAGAACAGGGTTTTCTACAAACAGAGACCCAACATTAAGAAAGTAGTCAAGGCCCGCTAGATGAGAGGGGTGGATTTGACGACCTCCAGTGGGGGCGGAGGGGGCGAGCAGCTTCGCAGGATCAGAATCGAGATTATATTGAGAGGGGATAAGAGAAGGCTTCGTGAGATAAGGGAAGTTCTCGAGCCTGAGTTCAGAGGTGAGGAGGACGTCAGTGTTCACATTATTCTTGAAGAGTCCCTCCAGGTGGTTCTTGAGGGTGGGGACCTCCCGCACATCTTAGCAACTGTGGGGACTTTCAGCAGGCTACTCTCAGTCTACGAGGGGGTCTCCGACCTGGTGGAGAACTGTAGGAGATGAAGGAGAAATCATTTAAATTGTAGATGGGGTTATCCTCTGAAAAGCAGGTGATTTGAATGACAGGAATACCCTTACCCCCCAAACTCCAGGATAGGCTGACACAGTATGAACAGATCAAAAGTCAGCTGGAAGTCGTACTAAACCAGAGGGTCCAGCTTGAGACTCTTCAGAGAGAGACGGAAAGCGCCCTCAATGAGCTGAAAGACCTTGAGGAGGGCAGCAAGGTCTACAAAGGAGCCGGCTCGCTTCTTATAGAGGTCAAGGACCCTGTGAAGCTTAAGGAGGAGCTTAAGGAGGAGCTTGAGAGTCTCCAGGTGAGGATAACCTCCCTGAAGAAGCAGGAGGAGACCCTGCGCAAGAAGATGGAAGAGCTAGCCCAGTGGATAAACCAGGAGATAGCCAGATTGAGTGGTGGTGATGAGGGGAGTTAAACTTCCGCAACCAAAGGACCCATCCGCCCTTCGGCGCCTCATGGGAGCCCTTCCCCGAAGGGGAAAGGGGCTTCTTCTTTACCTTCACCAGAACGCGGATCTTGATGCGGTGGGCTCGGCCATAGGGCTCAAAGGGATACTACCCCACTCCAAAATAGGAGCGCACCAGAGCGTGAGCTTGCCTGCGAAACAGCTCGCTGAGAGTCTGGGGGAGGTGGTGGAGGTGGACCCCCCTCTTGAAGGATACCGCTTCGTTCTCATTATGGACACCTCCAACCCCTCCCAGATAGGACTGGAGGAGCCTCCTCCAGTGTCTTTTGGTATCCTGGACCACCACCAGGAAACCTACACCTGGCCCACCCCCCACATATACGTGGACCCCTCCGCCTCCTCCACATCCGAAATCGTCTGTCAGTACTATAGATTGAAGAGGACACCCGTGGGAGAGAGGGAGGCTAAGGCTCTTGTGGCTGGCATCGTAGGTGACACAGCTAAGTTCCGCTACGCATCCCCCGGAACCCTGCTCCAGGTTATCCACCTGCTTAAAGGGGCGGGGATAACAATGGAGGATGTCCTGAACACGATAGAGGGGGAGGAGTACTTCAACTACTCCCGAAAGATAGCACATCTGAAGGCGGCCCAGCGCCTGAGATATAGGGCTGTGGGGGACCAGGTTGTGGCGGTCTCGGTGGTATCATCTTTCGAGGCCACCGCTGCCAGGGTCCTTCTTGTTGCGGGTGCGGATGTGGCCCTGGTGGGGAATGGGGGGAAGAGAAGGAGATCTAAGGAGGTGAGAATCTCGGCAAGGGCAAAGCCTCACCTTGTCAACCTTGGGCTCAACCTGGGAGAGATTATGGCCGAGATGGCCCCCAAATACGGGTTGCAGGGCGGGGGACACCCTCCCGCCGCCGGGATGAACGGGAGAAGTGAGGTTCCCCTCTCAAGAATACTCACCGAACTGCAGGAGGAGATTCTAAGAAGGGTAGAGATGTTGATGAAAGGCGCTGGCGAAGGGGAGTGAAGGCTCTTCAATCCCTATCTCCGATGCCGGGTATGTTCACCTCCACCACTACCTCTACTACACTTCCGTCGGAGAGGTCCAGGGCCTCCCTCAGGCTCTTCTCGCTTATGACCTCTACAACATCCTGATAGTGCGTCCTCTGGGGGATTATTACGTGTACCTGCTCATCACCGATCCTCGCCCTGAAGAGTTTTGCCCCCCCAAAACTTCTCCCCTCAGCCTTAAATGGCATAATCTCCATCCCAGGGAAGCTAGAGAGAGCCCTGAACTTTATGGCGCTCAGTCCGTCCAGGGCTATGTTGAGGGTGCCGGGGTAGACTTCTGTTTCGGTGAGTTTCTTTATCGCCTCGCTGTAGGGCTTTAAGGAGAGGTAGTACCTCCCCTCCCCCATCCCCCTTACAACCCTGCCTTTCAGCCTAACCTCGCCCCCCTTTGCGAAGAGCATTTTGAGGGTGTGGTAGAACTCAAGCAGAAGGTCTCTCCCTTTGGGGGTAATGTGGATCAGAGAGCCCCCGGCGCCCTTCCACCTCTCAATATAACCGGCTCTCTCAAGCCTCTTCAGCACCTGTGAGGCCCCCTGCTGACTCATCCCCATCGTGGAACCGAGCTCGGAGGTCTTGATCCTTACCGGGGACCACAGGGCACCGCGGAGGGCTAGTGCCCTCAAGGGTATTACCACTTTATCATTCCTCATCTTGCCACCTACCTCGGGGTGGATTCTCCCTTCCCCAGGGCCGAGGCCATCAAGTGGGCCACCCGGAGTGGCTCCGGGGTTCGCCCCCTTACGATGGAGGCTTTCAGCATCTCTACGGCTCTTTCCCTCTCTATTCCGGCCATACTTATATAGAGCACCCCCTCCCCCACATCCACCCTCTCCACTCGCCTCTCCTTCATAAGCTCAAGCTTTCTCTCCCACCCGGGGATGCGGCCTTTAAGAGCCCTCTCCATCTCCCCGGGGGAGGGCTTCTTCAAGCTGACGGTGATGACAGGCACAGAGACCTTCCGGTGGAGCTCTTCTATATCAACAACATTAAACCCACCTACTGCGAACCCATCCAGCAGCACAACCCCTATCTGGTCTCTGAAGCGGGATTTGAGTATCATGGAGGAGATGACCTCTGTGGAGTCATCCCCATCAACAGTTACTCTGTCCCAGAGAACCCCTTCGATGTAGCCTCCAGACCTCATGACAACTCCTACGATGTCTGTGTAGGGGCTGGAGAAGTCCACTATGGAATCGTCCACACCAAGGAACCTTATATCCTTCATGGCCACACCTCATAGGAGCTTGAGATGGCCTGTTATGTCGTCTATGATGCCCTCCCTCTCAGGGCCAATGCCCAGTGCTGTGACGGTGCCGGGGGGGAGCTGCGTTAGACCAGCATCGGTAACAAGCGCTGTTATGATCCCCCCTTCCTCCGCTTCCTTCTTTATCTGAAGGAGTTCCTTGAGGCTGGGGACCTTCACAACAACCTTCCTCTGCCCCTCGGCGTACCATCGCTTGAAGAGCTCTCTTCTCCTTGTCCATGCGCTGTAAGCGGCGCTGACCGCAGCGTGAGCCACTTGAGCCGCCATCTTCCCCTTCCCCATATCTAAATCGCTTCTTACCACGATTACCATCTTGTATTCCATGGGTCTCTCCATCAGCCCCCCTCCTCTCCCCACAGGTAGTCGAGCTCCCTGCTTCTCCAGCTCTCCCCCTCCCTCTGGGCCCTCTCCCAGTCCACCTGCCCCACCAGCAGAAGTTCACCTTCCTCTTTCTTCACAGCGGATAGGGGCAGGAGGTAGAACCTCTCCCCAGACTTCACCACGAGCATCTCCCCCTCCACCCCAATGGACTCCCCTATGACCTCTCCATTATCTGATTTGATGAAGAGGGAGAGAAGCTCATCCCGCGGGTCGGTGTATTCCACGCTCTGCCTGGAACTCTTCTTCGGCATCTTTGACCCCGGACGAGTATATCCCCCGGGGTATTTTAAAGAAATGGTTCCTCTATGTGGGAGAGGTCGGATTCTCCTCTATGGTAATGGTCCAGGGGGGTGCTATCTTCATCCCAGCCTTCCTCAGGGCCTTCTTTGCCAGCTCGATGTTGTTCTCGTTCACCTCTATGGTGATTATCTCCTGGCCCGGTCTGACCCTAGCGGCTGTGCCCACGGGTTTCCCGAAGGATTTCCTCATTCCCTGGGAGACACGATCCGCCCCAGCCCCCGTGGCCTGTTTGTTCTCCCTGAGAACATGGTGAGGATAGACCCTTATCTGCATCCGATAGTTCTGACCCCCTGCCCTCTTCTGTATAAACCTATTAGCGGCCACACGGGCGGCCTCAAGAGCGGTATGCCTGATCTGACAGCTCTCTTTTACCACCAGATTGACCCTATGAGTGAATCTGCCCTTCTTGTTGCCCATTACAAACTGGGAGATTCTCAGCCCCGGGACACCGCCCATGTACTCCCTTCGGGTATAGGGAGGACCTGTAATGTATCTGTACATCCTTCCAGGTTTTCTGGACATCTCACCACACCACCGAATCACTTAAGTGAGGGGCATCTAAATTCAATTTTAATATAAAAAGGTATATGCACTCGCCGTCAGGAGGCGAAGTACTATGAACGGTGAGCTAGAGATTGTGAAGAAGGAGATAGAGACCTTTGTGAAGGAGAGGGGGTGGGAGAGATACCATCGGCCCAAGGAGATAGTCCTCTCCCTTGGGGCGGAGGTGGGGGAGCTTATGAGGGAGTTCCAGTGGATCGGAGAGGAGGAGGAAAGAGAGCTTCTTGCAGAGGGAGAGAGGAGGGAGCGTGTCGTGGACGAGATGGCGGACATCTTTTTCTATCTTGTGGACCTGGCGAGGGTCCTTGACGTTGACCTCCTTAAAGCCTTCAGAGAGAAGATGAAGAAGAACAGAAAGAAGTATCCTGCGGAGGTGTTCAGAGGAGTCTACCGCAGGCCCTAAGGTGGCCAACGGAGGGAATACTTTATATCGTAATTATTATTACCCACCCCTCGCTTACATCGCACTTATAAAGCTCACCCGGGGGATATCATGTACAGGATAATTGAAAAGGAGGAGACCATCAGGATAACACCGGACCTTCTTAAAGAGGAGTTTTCCGAGGTCGTGAAGAAGCTGGCTAGAACGAACTTCGAAGGCACCATGGACGGGGAGAGGAACCTGATGATCTACATAATGAACGTGGAGCCGGTGGGGGAGGGAAAGATAGTTCACGGTGACGGCGCCATATATCAGAAGATAAGGTTTAGGGCGTTGGCCTTCCAGCCTCTTATGTACGAGCTTGTGGAGGGGCACGTGGTGGAGATAACCCGTTTCGGCGCCTTCATCCGTTTTGGCCCGCTGGATGGTCTCATCCATATAAGTCAGATAATGGACGACCATATAGATGTAGACCTCAACAACCAGAGGCTTATAGGCAAGGAGAGCAAAAGGGACCTCAAACAGGGAGACTGGGTCAGGGCGAGGATAGTCTCCATGAGCATAAATCAGAAGTCCCCCAGGGAGAGCCGCATCGGCCTCACCATGAGACAGGGTGGCCTGGGTAAGTTTGAATGGCTGGATGAAGATTATAACAAGAGGCATGCACCCCGGGAGGAGGAACCGGAGAAGAAGAAAAAGAAGAAGTGATGGAGATGTACGCGTGTAAAAAGTGCAGATATCTGACGGAAGAGAGCACCTGCCCCTTGTGCGGAGGGGAGGTTTCCAAAGAGTGGCAGGGACTACTTATCATAGTGGACTACTCCCGAAGCAAGATCGCTGAGAAACTGGGTATAAAGGTCAACGGGAAATACGCCCTGAGGGTCAGGTAGAATGATAAGAGCGTTGCACCTCCCCCCCGGGGTGAGAAGAAGGCTCAAATCTCCCCTCGGGAAACTTCTGGATAATAGCACCCCTGAAGAGGATTTGAAAGAGCTTCTTTCAGGGAGGGTGGTGTACTCCGTGGGGGACAAGGTCTCTTTGAGACTCCTTCGCCTCTCCTTGTGTCCTCAGGTAGCTATCTTCGACTGGAAGACCAAGAGGGAACCCTCCCCCCATGCTTTGGAATTGAAGGAGAGGCTGGTTGAGGCAGGCTACACCTTCCTCAGGTGCAAAAACCCCCCCGGGGGGATAACCGAGGATGCCTTTGGGAGGGTGCTTGAGGCCATAGAGAGAGGCCGGAGGGGGAAGCGGGTGGCACTTGAGGTGGAGGGGGAGGAGGACCTTCTGGCGCTCCTCTTCATAAGATATGGAGGGGAGGGGTCTATCGTTGTTTACGGTCAGCCTGACGAGGGAATTGTGGTGGTTGAGGTGGACAGCGTAACGGTTAAAAATATTGAAGCATTGCTGCGTCAGATGGAGGCAGATAGAAATGAAAATTGAGATTGAATCGCAGCGGGAGAACCCGCTGCTGAACAGAAAAGAGGTCATCTTCAGGGTACTTCATGAGGGTGGAGGGACCCCTAAAAGAAGCGAGGTGCTCTCCCTACTGAAGGAGGCGCTCAACCTCAAGAAGGAAGCGGTTGTCTTAAGGCAGCTCAAGAGCGAGTACGGGAGGGACTCCAGCGTGGGTGAGGTGAGAGTCTACCCCACCCTTGAGGATGCAAAAAAGGTGGAGCCCGACCACCTTCTTAAGAGATCAGGTCTTATAGAGGAGAAGAAGGAGTGAGGCGGATGGGCGCAGAGAGGTATTTCAAGATAGAGGGCGGGAAGATCACAAGGCTCAAGAAGAGCTGTCCGAAGTGCGGCCCTGGCACCTTCATGGCGGAGCATTCCGACAGGTACCACTGCGGAAGGTGCGGGTATACGGAGTTCAAGAAAAAATAAATCCCCCGTCTTCATCTGGGGCCTGAGCTCTTCGTCCCCCGGGCCTGTGGTGTAGTTTGGATATCACAGGGGCCTCCGGAGCCCTTAACCCGGGTTCAAATCCCGGCAGGCCCGCTCCCATTTGGGTTCAGAACCTCCTTTCTTTTTCCCACCTATTCCCCCTCTCATCACCTCCAGATACCACTACATACCCGGGCCTTGACCTGTACCACTGATACAAATCCCTCCCCACCTCCATACTCAGCACATCACTGTAAAAGAATTTCATCAGATCATACTCTTCATTATCTCCCCTCTCCTCGGGTAACAGCCCATACAAGCTGTCCAGAACACCACTCTCCCTTAGCTTCAGGAATTCTTCCATATTTCCACCTGCTACCCTCTTCATGTATCTCTTAAAAAGTTCTATCCGCTCCTCCCTCGCCTCTATAACTCTGCAAAGTATGCTCACGCATATTCCTGCAACATCCCCGTCCTTATTCAGAAATGCATGTTGAAGGAATCTTTCGACATGCTTCTTCACCCTCTCCCGGGTCTCATATTCTACAACATCCTCGTTGAGTTGTTCTGTGTTCTCAAAGACCTCCTTGAGCATTCCCAGAGACCACAACAGATCATTCCTGTATTCAATGACATTCTTTCCTCCTTTTATAAATCCTCTCTCGGCCTTTTCAACCCTCCCGAGTATGTCTTTCCAGAAGAGTTCCTTCAACTCCCATATCCTGGTGGTCTGGAGCATTCGTTGATAGTCCCTTTTTGCCATGTCCATCACCCTTGCTCTGCTCTCCTCATCCATATTATCCAGAGCCTTCAAAATTTCCGAGCCTATCCTCTTTTTCCTTGTTCTGTCATCATTCTGACAGTCTAATGTGGATGTGATCAGGTAGAACATCCTTTTTGATGGTTTCTTGAGGTTTTTTCTCTCTTTGGGGAGACTCCCCAGCAGCTTTATTGTTTCGACCAGTTTGACGCCCTCATCGGTGAGGCGGCATATCTTCTTTCTTCCCTCTTTTTTGTGGATGTAAACCAGGCCTGCATGGATTAGGTTCTTAATCTTTTTAGAGATCTGAGGGCGTTCTAGTTGGAGTTTTTTAGCGATAGTGCTCCCATATGGTTCCTCCTCTTCAAACTTTTCAAGCTCATAGATGGCTTTTATCACCTCCCAATGGTTTGCGAGTGCTTTTAGGAGTTGCTTTTCCTTGGAGCTTTTTTTCGTTGTGGTTTCTTCATTCTCATACAACGTTGCCATGTAAGGAAACATTATGATGGGCTACTATATAACATTTATTATTAACTATGAGAGAATAAGATGTTGCATGGACCTTACGTGTGTGCGTGAGAATGCCGGTGGACGTAAAAGGGTGGACATGAGGAGGTTGAAGAAGTTTGTAAGAGAGAGATTCAGGGAGGGATCTCCTCTTCGTGAGGTCATTCTGCAAGAAAAAGACTTTCTGGAACCCAATGAGTTCCTGTATCGCCTTCCCGTTTGGCTCAGCCTTCTGAACAATTACGCTGACCAATAATGATGAGCATGGAGTATAGGAGTAGACAATGGTATGAATGGGTGAAGAGGAAGAAGGGATTTTGAAGAGGTTTCTAAACCCTCCATCGCGGGATATCACATCCTCCTGATAATTCTCTGCATGTGACTGATTCCTGCGAATCAGGTAAGGAGGGGAAGGATAACCTGCCTGAGCCGGGGAAGCCGATATGGAGAAAGGGCCAGGTTGAGCATGAATCCACAAGCCAAAAGGGGGGTGAGCCCATGGTGGAGGGTGAGGTGGAGATGAGGCATTGGGGTGAGAAACGGACATGATCCCCATGGTTTTAAA
>Ga0164318_10002889_pt1 | contig 16097 bp, 10 predicted proteins | sample GuaBasSedimGuay9_FD_113734 | JGI IMG/M metagenome (GOLD analysis project Ga0164318, IMG submission 113734) | Subseafloor sediment microbial communities from Guaymas Basin, Gulf of California, Mexico - Guay9, Core 4571-4, 0-3 cm | ecosystem: Environmental > Aquatic > Marine > Hydrothermal vents...
GCGTTTTCCCGCTCCAGCGGATAATACTCATCCAAATTAAAGGTAATCACGTTTTTAAAACTCAACCCCTCCTCTTTGTGCATTCGTACCAGCTCATGATAAACCCCGATAGGGCTTGAGCCTGTAGCAAGACCAAGTACACACTTCTCGCCGTCTCTGTTTTTTTGTTCAATTAATGTAGCTATTTCAGCGGCAACAACAGCCGAAGCTGTGGCAGCATCATCGTAAACATTGGTAAACAGCTTTTCGTACTTGCGCTCAAGCCGTTCAGCCACATCTAACCGAGTAAATTGGTCATTCATAATATGTTAAATTCAATTTCTGTATTTTTTCACTACTTTTTCAATTGTTGATTATGGGCATCAAAATAGAGCGCGGCAGCGCCAAGTACCGCGATATCTTCCTGCTCCGAAGCGACCACCTTTAGCTTATTAACAGCGTGCTTATAAGGAAAGGTGGTCATTTTTTCAGTCATGCTTTTCTCGAAGTAAGGAAATGCTTTGGATAATGAACCTCCAATCACAACAATTTCCGGATCCACCGAAAAGAGCACCGTTTTAATAAGATTTCCCAAATCGTAACCATACTGCTCAAAAATGGCTAGGGCAATTTTATCTTTTTTATTGGCTCTTTTAAGAAGCGTATTTGCCGAGAGGCCGTACTTGTACTCAAAATAGGCATCGTTCAGGTAGAACTCGTAATTTTCATTACGATAAGGAATATCGCCAAACTCGCCGGCTCCGCAGTTTGTTCCTGAATAGAGATGTCCTTTAAAAATAATTCCGGCACCAACACCTGCTCCCAGTATCAGTCCCACGCTGTTTTCGTAACCGGACGTTTTGCCAAAATACATCTCACCAATAGCAAAACAGTTGGCGTCGTTGTTAACGTACACCTTCATTCCAAAATGGCTTTCAAGAATTTCGCGAATATGTACTTCCCGCCACGACGGAATATTCTGCACCTGGTAAACAATTCCCTTTTCCACATCCACAAGACTTGGCACCCCGATACCAATCCCTGCTACTTCATTATCTTTAACCTCGTTAATAATATCGAAAACTTCTGCCAACACCTCGTTTTCCGAAGCCTTGTTGTTAATGCGGCGGGAGATACTGTTTTCAATCTTCCCCTCTTTTACCTTTCCGGCCACGAGCACTTTTCCGCTTATCGAAACACCTATCACTGCATTTTCCATGGTTGTATATTAATTGTTTTTAAAATCATGTTTTACCAATTCTAGCAATTTATTATGGTTGAGATAGAGAGAGGCTGCCCCCATAACGGCAATATTTTCGATAGATGAAAAAACCACTTCAAAATTTTTCATGGCTCCGGGAAAAGGAAAATCCAACAGCTCTTTCCACATACTTATCTCAAAATAATTTGCAGCACGTGCCACCGAGCCGCCAATAATAACCTTTTCCGGGTCAACCGCCATTTTAATGGTTTTTATGGCATTTCCAAGATGCTTTCCAAACTCGCCGAAAGCTTTCAACGCCATTTCATCACCTTGTTCGGCTAACAAAGCCACCTCTTCACCCTTTAAACCGTATTTACTTTTAAAGAATTTACCACTACAATAATCTTCGTACGTAGCATCAAGATAGGGAATATTACCAAACTCCCCGGAGCCGCCATGAGCATCAGGAAGCAGGAAACCATTTTTTATAATTCCACTACCCATTCCGGTTCCAAGGGTAATACCCACGAAATCGGTTTCTCCTCTGCCCGTGCCAAAATGGGCTTCCCCCAAAGCAAAGCAATTGGCATCATTATCCAAAAAAACCGGGATGCTAAAATAGTTTTCTAAAATTGCTTTAAGAGGAATTTCTTTCCAGGAAGGGATATTCTGGACATCATTAACTACCCCTTCATCACGGTTCACTAATCCCGGAATTCCCACACCTATTGAAACAACCTCATCGTTAAACAAATCATCAATAACCGCTATTAGTTCGTCAACGATATCTTTTGAGTTGTTGCTGTTGGCAGAAATCAATTTATAACTTGTATCAACCAGTTGATTATCGGATATCAGCCCCGCCACCACTTTGGTACCTCCAAGATCGACACCTATTACTGTTCGTTGCTCCATATTAACTTATGATTTAAAGATTGATTTTAAACTTACCGTTTTATTACTGATTATTGGTTTCGACCAGAAGCTGATGCTTAAAATATAGCCCAGGGTGATAAACAGGAATAGCATTCCCGTTTTTAAGGAGAAAATATCGCTGAGTCCGCCGATAAGTATTTGCACAATAGCACCTCCGGCAATACCTGTCATTAAAATACCGGCAAACGACCCGTGATGTTTTGAGACCGAATTAAGCCCAAGCGAAACAATTACAGGATACATTACCGAAAGGAAAAATCCTGAAATCGGGAAAGCCCACAGCGATAAATTGTCTCCGCCATACAAGGCTACTACCAAACTAATCATAGCTAAAATGGTGAACCAACGCAGTACAATTTTGCTGTCGAGTAGTTTTAATAATACCAACCCCAGAATACCGCCAATGGTCATCAGTCCCCAAAAATAGGAAACCGCATCGGCGCCAATGGTGTCAGGATTAAAACCATGATAATTGGATAAAAACTTTGACATCCAGTAGGAGATGCCTTGCTCAGTTCCAACATACATAAAGATACCAAGGAAATAAAGAATTACATATTTATTTTTAAAAAGTTCGAGATAGCTCTCTTTTGAACCAACTTTTTCATCTTTCTGCAGTTCAACTTTCGGAAATTTCACAAAGATTATAATGACAATCATCAGGATGCTGAGCACAGCAAAAATCCAGTACATCGAAACCCATGAAAAAGATTCGGGAACCAGCCCCGACATCAATCCGATAAGTGGTTCTGAAGTATTTCCTTTGTCGATATTGATAACCAGATAGGAATAAACCTGTGGGCTTACAAAGGAGGCCAGTCCGAAGATAAGCTGCGCCAGCACCGAGTTAAAAGCATAATGCTCTTCGCCACCCGAAACCCTTAACAACGGGTTGATGACCACCTGAAGAACAGCCATTCCCGTTCCGATGGTAAATAGTGAAATAATAAATACATTGAATTTTGGAAACAGGGCAAAGCCTAAAGCGCCGGAAAAGGCCAGCAAGAAAGCAAGAATCATCATCCGTTTCTCGCCCCATTTTTCAAGTAAAAACCCTGATGGAATCGACATCACACCGTAGGCAATAAAAAAGGCAAAAGGTAAAAATCCTGCCATGGTTTCGGTAAGATGATACCCGGCCGAAACATTGGGATTGAGTGCCCCGAGTATGTTTGTTAAAAACGAGATTACAAAAAAGGTAATCAATATCAGGACAACGATGGTGTAATTTCTTTTCATGGGTTTATTATTCTATTGTTTGTGTTTTGTCGTGATTCTTTCCTCCCCCTTAATCCCCCTCCAGCGGGGAAAATTCAGTCAAAATAATTTCTTCATTAATCCATTTCCTTACTCATTGAACCCTTCCAGTACAAGCTCAGGAGTTATGTTTTTTAAATCAGTTTTATTAACGGTTGCCGTTAAAACCCTTGTCTCGCCCGGCAATAACGATACATAATTATCCGACCAAAGAACTGGCAAAATGCTGTTTCCGGATTTTTTATCCACCATTTTAGTATTGATGAAAAAAGCAATCTTATCACTGTTGTTTACCAGTTTTACTTTAAACAGTACTTTGTTATTCCGGCCTTTGACACGGTTCATGGAGGCTTTAATATCGACTTTAGGCATGCTGTTAAGGGCAGTAAAATCGGCATATTGTTTTGAAGGGGTGTAATAATACCAGGGCTGAACATCGGCTTTATAGTCTAACACATCGTTTTTGTACGAAAGCCAATAAAAGTTATTGTCAATTTCTTTGCCGCTTTCATCGATTAATCTTAAATCGAGGAAGCAGACACTCTTATTCCATGTAAACTTTGGAAGTTTTAGAATTCCTTCCTCCTTGTTGGCAGCCATATCTATGGTCAGTGTTTTTTCAAACTTCAACTTTGAGTTGATATCAAAAGCCCTAACCTTTACTTTACAGTTTTTTAGCACTTCCAATTTGTCATTAACCGCGTAAACCGAATGTTTTGAATAGTCGTAAATTAAATGATAAGGTTGTGAAGCTTTTTTAGCGCCGTAATAAGCCCCGTTGGGCATCAGGTAATAATCGTAAAGCTGCCAGTAGGTTTCGGGCCAGGCGGAGTTGAGCATCCATTGAATTACCCCTGTGGCGCGGTAGCGATGAGCCGAAAAAGCTTCAAACATGGGACGCATCAATTCGTAATTGAGCAGTTGTGCTTTTTTAGTGTAATCCTCTGCCGAATTGGCTTTGCCGTATCTTTTCTCTAAAGCAATAGTGTATCTGCTAAGGTTGTTAAATTCATTTTTTCCGCAATGATAATCCCAAATGGAATTCATTGGCCAGAGATTCTTTTTGGAAATCATTTTTTTTATGCTCTCCAAAGGAGGAACCTGCGCTCCGGGCCCGGTTTCGGTGTTAAACCCGAAAGCACCGCCAAACAGGGTATCGGCAAACCAGTAAATAGGCGGTTCATAAGCATAAGGCCCGCGCATTTTAACACCGGTAGGGCCAGCCAGTGAGCTCCACTCTTTGGCCGAGGCCAGATAAACCCTGGTTGAATCGTAATCAGCGAAAGTTTTAAAATATCTGCTCTCCAGCTCAGGTTTAGCCTTACAGTCGCTGCCACCAAACCAGGCAATGACCGACGGGTGATTTCGTAACCATATTATTTGATCCTGCCAGGCACGGCTCATCATGTCAATATCCGAATCTTCTAAAATACCACCATAGGTTTCATTACAGGCAACGCCCAAATAATCTTCCCACTCCCAATGGCAACTCCATCCGGCCATGATTAATATACCCAGACTATCACTCAGATTATAAATATCCTGACTATTACCCCAAAAACCTTCTAGACGGATAGCATTAAGGTTCATATCTTTAACATACTCCAACTGATTTCTTACGCTTTCGCGTGTATCGTCAAGCAGAAGTCTGTCAACCCATCCGCCACCGCGAATTAATATCTTTTTACCATTAACTTTAAATCCCCTGTGCCCCTCTTTGGTAAAAAAGTCGGAAACGGTTCTGATACCAAAATCAATGGATTTTCGGTCTAGCGTTTGACCTCCATCATGAAATTCAAAAGTTGCATGATGAAGATTTGGCTTTCCTAAAGTATGCGGCCACCACAGTTTGGGATGGTCTATATCTAAATCGTTAAACTCTACGGCTGTTAAAACAACTTTTTTAGTCTGACCTGCCATCAACTCCACCGGTTTAACTATTTTTTTCCCGTCAAAAGTCAATACAATCTCACCAAACTGGGTTTTGTTCAAATGGTTTGTTACCTCAACCGAAGCAGTTAGTCTGGCATTTGTTAACGGTTCGTTTAGCTTGGAAACTATAAAAGGATTAAAAACCTCAACTCCTGCATTGGCTTCCAGATATACTCCTCTAAACAATCCCATGTTGTGATCGGGAGGAGCAGGATTCCAGTCAACAAATCCGATTGAGAAATCTCCGGATACAGGAGGGAATATTTCAACAGCCAGCGTGTTGACTCCTTTGGTTGCATTTTGCGTAATGTCAAACTTAAACTGACGGAAAGCATTCTTAAGGAGCATGGTGTCAGCAATTCGTTTTCCGTTTAACCATACATTGGCCTTGTAGTTAACCCCTTCAAAATCTAAAAAAAGTGTTTGCGGTACTTCATCCAGGTCAAATCTGGTCTGATACCACCATGATGTACCGAAAGGCTCTGAAGAGATGTTTTTCATGTTATCATCCACGAAGATGTTGGAATAAACACCGTTCTCAACCAAGGAGTGCATTACCGTAGAAGGAACCTTGGTAGCAAACCAGCCATCGGGTTTGAAATTACTGGAACTGATTTTATCTCCCGATAAAGAAACAGAATCACTACTTTGTATAAACCATCCGTCGGCTAACTTTTTCCGGTAAACAGCTTTCGACGATGGTTTAATGCATGACGACATGATCGACACCATTATAAGTAACGTAACCAACTTTACAAACCTGTTAAAAATGTTCATGCGACACTCCTTATTTATATAGCAGTAAAAACTCAATTCTCAATGAGGAGGTAAAAGTACAACCGATTATTTAATAATGCAACTTTTTGCACTTTTTATTTACCCTTTGTATTTTTATTATTATTTTATGTTAACTACTATTTAGAAGACGAACAAATAGTGTAAATATTCTACTATCTGTTTTACAGAAAAATCATCAACTGATAACAGTTAATCACCTCTTATTTCATCTTTTACAAAATAGATTCATTAACACCTTGCTTTAAATATCATTATACAATACCGCTAAGCCTGAAAATTTATCTTGTGTAATTATTTGCGCATTAGACAATTTACACTATCTTTGTATGCACATTTTTGCACAACTAAAGCATTAAATAGAATATGATGAAAAATTTATTCTTTTCTTTTCTTTTGTTTCTTGCCGGCACATCGTTGATGGCACAGATTCAAATTACGGGTACGGTTTATTCGAAAGATTCGAAAGAGACTCTGCCTGGTGTTACGGTTTTAGCCGAAGGAACCAATCAGGGAACTATTACTGACCTTGATGGAAAGTTTGCTTTGACTGTTAACCCTAATGCAACACTAAAGTTTTCTTATGTTGGGTATAAACCGGTTGAGGTTCAGGTAAACGGACAGACCTCCTTGGAAGTGATACTTGAAATCGACAACGAACTTCTTGATGAAGTAGTGGTTGTTGGTTATGGTGTTCAGAAAAAGAGTGATGTTACCGGGGCACTTGTTTCCATTAGTGGAGAAGAGATGCAGGAATCTCACCAACAAAACATCGCCTCTATATTACAAGGTAGGGCTGCCGGTGTTACCGTTACTTCAAACAGTGGTTCTCCGGGACGTGACGAAGAGATAAACATTCGCGGAATCAGCTCTATCAACGGCTCACCACCCTTATGGATAGTGGATGGCGTTCCTACCACAGCCGGAGTTAACCCGCTAGACATCAAAAGCATGGAGATACTCAAAGACGCTTCCTCTACTGCCATTTATGGCTCAAAAGGAGCCAACGGGGTAATCCTGATAACTACTAAAAAAGGTAGCAAAGGTGCCATGCACATCAATTATGAAAACAGGTTTTCCTGGGGACAACTTTATAAAAAACTTGATCTTACCACCGCTAAGCAGTGGGCAAAACTCAGGTCGGAAGCATACAGCAACGCGAGCCTCCCCATTCCTCCGTCATTGGACGGCCCGTTTGGCGACGGAACCGACTGGCAGGATGCCATTACACGAACCGCTGCCTCCACCAATCATTATCTTTCTTTTTCAGGAGGTGCTGAAAAATTGACCTGGTTTATGAGTGCCAACTACAACGATCAGGAAGGAATCATTCAAAAGTCGGATGCACAAACTGTTGATATACGACTAAACACCAGTACTAAAATGAATAAATGGCTCAAAGTTGGAGAGAATTTCTCTTTTTCTGGAGGAACAACTCACTTGATTAACGAAGATGATGAATGGAATGCCGTGATGATGGAAGCCATTGCCATCGACCCGATTACAAAGGTTAAAAAAGAAGACGGTAGTTGGGATGGCTCTAAATTTAACACCATTGCCAACCCTGTAGCTCATTTAGATAGAACCAAGAATGAATCAAGAGATTATTCGTTAGGAGGCAATGTTTTTGCCAACATCACATTTTTAAAAGATTTTTCATTCACCTCCCGATTCGGTTATTATCAAACCTTTAGCAATGGTTACGACTGGAAACCTACCTTTTTTGTGAAAACCGGTGAAGAAAATTCGCAGACCTCAGTTTCGCGCGATTATTATGAAGGTAAAGACTGGGTATTTACAAACTTTTTAACCTGGCGTCATGATTATGGCAAACATGACCTTAAAGTGATGGCCGGTACTGAGGCTGAGCGCAATTACGGTGAGTGGTTCGGAGTTACGGCATCTGATTTAATCTCGGAAGCCGAGCATCTTATTTTTATTGATAATGCGACAGGAAACCAAGCCGCATCAGCCTATGGCCTGGCCAGCGATGTTCGCTATATTTCTTACTTCGGACGACTGAATTACAACTTTGCAGAAAAGTATTTTCTTACTGCCAACTTCCGCCGTCAGGGTTCATCGATGTTTGGACCTGATAACCGCTGGGGTAATTTCCCTTCAGCATCAGTGGGCTGGCGTATCGATCGTGAAAATTTTATGAAAAGTATTGACCTTGTTACCAACCTGAAACTAAGAGTTGGTTACGGAATGTCAGGTAACGATATGGCTTTACAGCCTTATTCATATTATGCTACGTCGCAGGCCGGACAGCGCTATGTAATTGGCAATAAAATTGTTGATGGTGTTTCTTTCCCGCGTATTCCAAACAGCGAATTGCACTGGGAAGAAAAAACCTCTTTAAATGTGGGGGTTGATCTGGCCATCTGGGATGACCGCTTTACTTTCTCCGGTGACTTTTTTATCGATAAAACAGGGCAGATGTTGTACGACCCTGATTTACCGGGACATGTTGGAACACAGGAGATGCCGTTTACCAATGTAGCATCCATGAAAAATACCGGTTATGAATTTGTAGTAGGATATAAAAACAATTACAAGAAATTTAAATATAACTTTAAGTTCAATTTCAGTCAGATTAAAAATGAGGTTTTAAGTCTGGGTAGTGCCACCTATATTCCTGCCGTTACCTTTATGCAGTTGGGTTATATTTCTCACACCGAAGTGGGGCACCCTATGGCTTCATTTTACGGATACCTCACCGATGGCCTTTTCCAGAATCAGGCTGAGGTAGATGCTTATGTTGACCCTGACGGGAACCCGATTCAGCCCAACGCGGCACCCGGAGACATTCGTTACAAAGCTGACGCTGATGGAAAACTGATAACTGATTTTATCGGAAGCCCGTTCCCTGATTTTACAGCCGGATTGAACATGAACTTTGAATACAAAGGCTTTACCTTGTTGATGTTTTTCTATGGTGTTTACGGAAACGAGATTTTCAATGCCACCAAGTTTTACAACTTTAACTCTAGTGTTCGTTACAATGTAGATGCATCACTAATGGGCAGATGGCTACTGGAAGGAGATACTGACGACCCGAATATGGCACGTCTAAATCTGAATGATGCCAACAACAGTTTGCGTTCCGACCGGTTTGTTGAAGACGGTTCCTATTTAAGATTAAAAAACCTTCAGGTGGAATACAATATTCCTGAAAAACTGTTTAGCAAAATCGATATCTCTTCATTAAGAGTTTTTGTTGGCGTTGACAATGCGTTTACCTTAACCAAATACTCGGGATTCGACCCCGAAATTGGTATCGGATACAACAATAATCCGCTGGATCGTGGCATCGACCGTGCCCGTTACCCAAGCCCTCGTACTTTTTATGTTGGATTAAACCTGGCATTTTAAAATTAGGAAACAATGAAAAAGATTAATATATACTTAGTGAGTTTATTAACTGTTTTGTCGGTTCTGACAACCGGCTGTAAAAAAGAATTTCTGGATGTTAAACCGCCTACCCAGGTGATGGAAGATTTCTTTACCAGCGAAGCCAATGCAAATCTGGCCATTACCGGATGTTACGATGTGATGGGTTGGGATGGTAACCACAATACCATTCCGTTTTTCTTCGGCGATATCATTGGACGCGATGGATGGAAGGGCGGTGATGTAGGTGGCGACCAGGATTGGATGAACAACCTGATTAACTTTACATATACACCTGACAATTACATGTTGAACACCGCATGGAAAAACTACTATATAGGCGTTAACCGTTGCAATACTGCTATCGAGAACATCGGGAAGATGAGTTCTGATTTAATCTCCGATGAGGCCAAAGCCCATTTGATGGCGCAGGCAAGATTTGTAAGAGGTTACTTTTATTTCGAGTTGGTAAAAACATGGGGAAGAGTACCTTTGGTTGACCATGTTTTGGCACCCAGCGAATACCAGCAGCCTTTGGCTGAAGAAGCCGATTTATGGAAATTTATTGAAGATGATTTTAAAGCAGCAGCCGAAGTGCTGCCTACCCGTACTGCACAAAGTGCCGAAAACATCGGCCGTGCAACCAGAGGAGCTGCCAAAGCTTTTCTTGCCAAGGCCTATATCTTCCAGAAAAAATGGCAGGAGGCCAAAGAAACAACCGATCAGATAATCAATAGTAGCGAATATGCCTTATTACCCAATTATGAAGATGTTTTTAAACTGGAAAATGAAAACAACGAAGAAATAGTTTTTTCCATTCAGTTTAAAGAAACCGGTAACGGTGATTATGGCGATGAAAATGAGGGAAGCATGCTGGAAGTTTATATGCAAACCCGTAATCATCCTTTCTCAGGAATTGGTGGCTGGGGGTTTAACTGCCCCACGCAGGAACTGGTTGGCCAGTACGAAGAGAATGATCCGAGGATGGAAGCCACCATTATTCATGATGGAGAAACCCTGTGGGCAGGAACCTCCGACGAATCAACCTTTGATTGCACCTTTCCAACTAACATCGACCACTACAGCAACCAAAAATATGTCCTGCCGGCTTCGCAACAACCGGGTGACTTCTCGGATGCTTCCAAAAACTGGATTGTAATCCGCTATGCTGAAGTTTTGTTGTGGAATGCCGAAGCAGCTTTTCAATCGGGTGGCGACTGGCAAACCCCATTGCAACAGGTACGCGATCGCGTGGGTTTAGGTGCTACCCCTTATAGTGGTATTGAAGCTATTTATCATGAACGCAGAGTAGAACTGGCTATGGAAGGTCATCGTTTTTGGGATGTCGTCCGTCAGGGACGTGGTGCAGAACTTTACGGTCAATATGGATTTATTGAAGGAGTTCACAACCATTTTCCAATCTCACAGGATCAGCTTGACTTAAGCGATATCTGGTAATTTACCAAGATAATTATTAGTTAATTACAAATAAATGAATTATAAACCTTAAATTTTAGTTTTTATGAAAAAGTTTCTTTTTGGAATTCTTGCCGTTGCAATCCTCTCGATGAGTGCTTGCAAAAAAGACGACCCTGTTGACACCGGTAAAGCAGGCCCCGTAACAATTACTTTTACCATTGATAAAAATATTGTTACTTATCATGCAACTGCCGAAAATGCAGTTGGCTATGCATGGGATTTAGCCAATGGCGAAACCCCTTCAGGACAGGATGTAACCGGCACCTACCTGTTTCCCGGTAATTATACTGTAAAATGTACTGCTAAAGGCCGTGACGAAGATTCGCAAGCAACTGTTGAAGTAGAGGTTGCCGAAGGCGATCCTGATATCTTTAACGAAGTGAATGTTACTCTTTCCGGGTACAACAGCGCAACCGGCGAAAGTGAAGCTGTTTGGGTTTGGGCTACCGACCCCGGAACCATGGGTGACGGTCCACGTGAAAGCGTTCCTGATACCGTTTACTTTAATCCGATTGACGATAGTTGGTGGCAGAGTGAAGAAGGTGATCTTCCTGAAGATGGCCTAGACGATGAGTACTCGTTCAAACTTAACGAAAAAATGGAGTACGTGAACAACTTCGGAGCTGCCTTTATGGTAAACTGGGCATGGGCTGCTTCCAGAGGATACGCTTTACCTGGTATTTGGGAAGATGTAGCTTACGAAGCTTACGAAGCTCCTCAGGCAAGCTGGAGTGTTGAACATATTGACAACATTAACGACACCCTGACTTTTGAAACCAACATCAACGGAACCATGATGCCGGGTGCTTACGTAATTCATCTTACTAATAATGCCTCTTTAGGTATGGAATCAGCTGGCTACGATTATCAAATCCTTAAACTTACCGCTGATACGTTATGGATTCGTTACGACAACACTTTCCCTGAAGATTTAGGAAACTATTACGATCCTGACGAGCTGGAGAGCGAAGGTGCTGCTCCCGGCGACCCTGACGAAGCTTACCTGAAACTGGTTCGCAAGAAATAATATTAATTAATGCAAAAAAAGGCTGTCTAAAAAGTCCTTAATAATAACCATTGTCAGATTGAGCGAAGTCGAAATTTGTTTATTACCAGTGTAATACGCTCTTCGACTTCGCAAACTGACATAATGTATGACTTTTCAGACAGCCTTTTTTGTATAAAGCCTTACTTTAAGCATAAACCCGATACTATCCGCATTTGGCCAAAATTAAAGAACCGACTCTCCGAATTAAGCCTAAAACGAAGAATTGACCTGCGTTTTTAGGTTTAAAAACGTAACTTTGCCATATTAAACTTGTTAAGATGCATGAAAGAGATGTCTGTCTGTAACCTGATTGAAAAACAGTTAATAAGGCCTGAAATAGTATGGCTATTCGGGGTTTATCAAACCGGTAAATCAACAATTAAAAATACTTTCGTAATAATATCCGGATTTTAAGATTATCAACCTCTGTCAGAATAAAATTTACCTTTTACAATGAAAAAAATATTTACCTTTTTATTGGTGATAGTTGCCATAGCGGCAAAGGCTCAGCATTATCCCTTTCCACAGCACACCAGCTATCATACACACATCAAACCCAATCAGTTTACGCAGGATCAGTTAGATAGTCAGGTAAAATCGTATTACGATGCCTGGAAAGCAAAGTATCTGATAAACGGGTGCGAAAGCAATCATTACTACGTGTTTTTTGACAGCGGCAACACGAATACCGTCTCGGAAGCCATGGGTTACGGAATGATGATTGTGCCGTTGATGGCCGGCTACGACCCTGATGCAAAAACTATTTTCGACGGGCTTTTTCGCTATTTCAAAGCACACCCGAGTCATATTATGCCACACTTGATGGCCTGGAAACAGATAACAGGATGTGTTAATTCAAATGGTCCCGATTCAGCTACGGATGGTGATATTGATATTGCTTTCGGCTTGTTGCTGGCACATGCCCAGTGGGGAAGCGACGGCCCCATTAACTATTTTCAGGAGGCATTGCTGATAATCAAGGATTTAATGGGCGACAACGCTTCGGAAGGCGATATCAATCAGGATTATGCCTCCATAAAGCTGGGCGACTGGGTTCAGAGTGGTAGTTACATGACCGGCACCAGAACCTCCGACTTTATCACCGACCATTTTAGAGCTTTTGGATGCGCCATACACGACACGGCATGGTACGATGTTATTAACCAATGTTACAACCTAATCGACACCATCCAAACAAGTTACAGTCCACAAACCGGACTTTTACCTGATTTTATTATTGACGTGGACAATCACCCCAAACCGGCTAACCCCAACTATCTGGAAGGTGATCTTGACGGTAACTACTCATACAACGCCTGTCGCGATCCCTGGCGTTTAGCCAACGATTACCTGATTTCCGGTGATGAGCGCGCCAGAGATGCCGTTTTGAAAATTGACCATTGGCTGGTTGAATCAGCCGAAGGAAGCACCAACAACGTCCACGCGGGCTACTACCTCGATGGGAGCGTGGCTGCAGGATGGAGCGACAACTCTTTCACGGCTCCATTTACGGTTGGCGCCATGCTTGATACAGCTAACCAGGAGTGGCTGAACAAACTCTACTCGAGAATATTACAAGCCAATACTGCCAATGGCGGCTATTACGATAATACATTAAGGTTGTTATCAATGATTACTATTTCAGGTAACTACTGGGTTCCCTCCTGCGACATATTAAACAGCACGCCCCACATACCCGGCAGTATGTCTCAACCATTTGAGCTATTCCCAATCCCTTCCAGGGGCATTTTAACCGTTAAACTAAACGAATCACTAACAGCCGGCAGAAAAGCCGTAGAAATTGTTAACAACCTGGGGCAAACAGTCTGCAACAAAAGGTTACAAAATAACAACTCAACTTTAATCAACCTCTCCAACAAGCCTAAGGGCATCTATTTTATTCTCTTAAAATCGGAGGATGGCGTTTGCTTAGGAAAAAGAAAATTTATATTGAAATAGGCCACCTGGATTTGACACGACTTTTCAAATAGTTAACCCATTCTTATAGCTCTAAAACCTTTGAACAAAGGTCAGTTATGTTTTAGCAAGGATGGCTCATGCTACCTTTTAACTCGTATGGCTGATTGCTTAAGGATAAAGTTAACCGGGGTAACAACTGTGCTGCCGGAAGAATCCTGCCCCTGAAGCCCGGACAATAAAAGCCTGGCAGCCTCCATTCCCATCTCCACGGCAGGCAATTTCAATATGGAGATTCCCGCTGCCAAACTTCGGGGAACACAATCAGCACCAATCCCTATCAACATAAAATCTTCCGGAATACGCACCCCTCTTTTTTGAGCCGTCAAACTAATTTCAAGAGCAAAATCAATCTCCTTAACAACTATCGCGCTGTCATAACTAATCTCATTGACCAAAGCCTCTGCTTCTTTCGTAAACTGTCTGTTTTTTAACCCTAAACAGTTAACCTTTAACACCATATCAGAAAGCTCCGAATTATCAAGTACCATTCCGAACGTAGAAAGCAGATGATAATCGAAAGAATCATTTTCATCTTCCAGAACAAGTGTAACCTTTTTTATGCCATTCGCTCTCAGATGATTTACCATTGTTACAACGCCCTGAAACATATCAGGAACAACCCTGTTAACCTTTACATCATACTCCGAGTCGAAAATAGTAACCAACGGAATCGCCTCTTTTTGTATGGTGGCGTAAAACCCTTCAGGCAAAACGCGCCTTGAATTTAAATGAATGATTCCGCTAATACCATAGTTTCTGGAGGTTTTAAAAAAATTTGCTTCCTGAGATTCATCGCCTTTAAGATTAACCAATAAAGTTTGATATCCCCTCGCTTCCATCACCTTTTCAATGCCGGCAATAATTTCACGATTAACACAAGTCTCAATGGAAGGCACTACCACGGCCACGGCATCGGTTCTGTCGGGCGTCATCAACTCGGGAATCCCTGGAAAATAACCCAACCTGACAGCAACCTGGCGCACCCTCTCTTTGGTTTTTTTACTAATCCTAGGATGATTATTTAATGCACGCGACACCGTTGACACCGACACCTTCAACTCATGAGCAATATCGGTTAACCCGACTTTTTCCTTATTAAAACCCTCTTTCAAACTCTAAACTTAAATTGATAAAATAAAGTACAAGTATACTAAAAACAATCTCACCAATCAACGTTATCCCTTTAAATTTATCTTTGCAAAAAACAGAACCATTTTGGAAAAGACAATTAAAAAGATAGCCCGCCTACTGGCTAAAGAACCCTGGCAAATCGACCATGCCCTTTCGTTGATGAAAGAGGGAGCCACCATCCCTTTTATTGCACGATACAGAAAAGAAAAAACCGGTAATCTGGCTGACTTTGAGCTGCTGGAACTGGAGAAATTATGGAAACAACTAATACAACTCGACGAACGTAAAGCAGCCGTATTAAAGAGTCTGGAAGAACAGCAGGTACTGACTGACAAGCTGAAAGAGCAAATCAGGTTGGCAGAAACCATCCACGAAGTGGAAGATATCTACCTGCCATACAAACCCAAGCGAAAAACCAGGGCTTCCATCGCCAAATCCAAAGGGTTGGAACCACTTGCCAAAATAATTTATTTCGAAAAGGTAACTTCGGTTGAGCGCGCTGCCTCGCAGTTTATCAGTAAGAAAAACGAAGTCGAAACCATTAACGACGCTCTTCAGGGAGCTCGCGATATTATAGCCGAATGGATTAGCGAAAACATTAAAGCCAGAAACACCATACGACGACTTTTTGAAACGGAAGCAACAATCGTTTCTAAAGTTGCCAAAGGCAAAGAAGAAGAGGGCGAGAAGTACAAAGCCTGGTTTGAGTGGAGTGAAGCTGCCGGGCGAGCCCCGTCACACCGGATTTTGGCTATGTTCAGAGGAGAAAAAGAGGGGTTCCTAAAACTAAAGATCAGCCCCGATAAGGAGTGGGCGATTGAAAAGCTAAAGCGGTTTATCATAAAGGGTTATGGAGATGCCACCGAACAAAAAGAGATGGCGTTGAAAGATAGTGTCCAGCGACTTCTCTTTCCCTCCATTGAAACGGAATATCGTAGTGAGTTAAAACAGAAAGCTGATGAA
>Ga0164318_10002890_pt1 | contig 16095 bp, 14 predicted proteins | sample GuaBasSedimGuay9_FD_113734 | JGI IMG/M metagenome (GOLD analysis project Ga0164318, IMG submission 113734) | Subseafloor sediment microbial communities from Guaymas Basin, Gulf of California, Mexico - Guay9, Core 4571-4, 0-3 cm | ecosystem: Environmental > Aquatic > Marine > Hydrothermal vents...
CTGAGTTTACTCTTGAAAATCTTTCTAGTGGCTATTATGAAATTACAGTTTTAATGTATGATCAAGCAGGAAATATTGGTTATTCTAGAGTCCATATTGTAATTGATACTATTCCACCGATCTTTATCGAGGTTCAACCAGCAAATAATACTGTTATTAATACAACCTACTTTAGAATTCAGTGGATCGTTTCAGATGAATATTCAGATATCGCTTACGTAGTGATATCATTAGATGACATCGTACTAGCAAATGTTAGCAATATATCAGAGTATACAATTTACACTTCGGGATTAGATGAAGGCTACCACGTTATTTTGCTTCAAGCATTCGATTTGGTTGGTAATAGTAATACATACACTCTTGGATTTTATTATATACCAACAAAAAGTGGACCGACTAAAGAGATCTTTCCTATACAGACATTGAGTCTTATTTTTATACTTATGGCTCTGCTTGGCATTAATGTATACTTAAGAAAAATCAGAAGAAAATAGATAATGTTTTATTTATTTTTTTTAAAAAAGAAGTTAAAAGAAATATTCTAGGGAAAACCATGAGTATTGAGAAAAAAATCTTAGCCGTATTAAGAGAGAACCCTATGGGTCTAACAACCACAGATATAGCAAAAATAGTAAATATAAGCAGGCTAACAGCAACAAAATATCTTGAAATATTAAAAGGAAAAGGGCTAATTCATGAAAGAAAAATTGGTGCTTATAGGATTTGGATACATAGGGAACTTCTAGAGGATAGGAAGAAAATAATCTCGAGGAAACTTATATGTGCTCTCGGGGATGCTATTTATCGGGTTTTCGGAGAAAAATCCATGGAAATCTCATTTGAAATTGGGCGAATCTTATCCGAGCATTTAGTGGATCTCTTTAAAGAAGGCGTCATAAGTTTCCATAGAGGTTCTTTCTTTGAGATAATTTCAAGCTATATTTCGCTTTTATCGAGCGGATTAAAGGCGGAAGGTATAGAACTAGCTGAAGGTCGGGGTATCCTTCGAATACTTGTGCAAGAACAATGTTTGAGAGAAGAATCGATACGAATGATCGGATATTTAATTGGAGGCGTGGTCTCTGGTCTAATTGAAAATTTACTTAAGATGGCTGCCGAGATTTCACGCCCAAAAATTATAAAGAGAGAGGCATTCTTCGAAGTTATTGTAGAGGTTGTATTTAGGTAGTTCATTTAAGAATTGTGAACGATTTTTATGAACTTTAATACTATATATTGTTACTATGATGTTTTTTGCAGCAACAAATAGCAAATCTAATATTAAGAAAACATAGTATCCCTAGTTTATTCTTAAAAAACTTAAAGCATAATAAATTTAAAATAAAAATTTAGGTAATAGCCATTTATGCCTATTAACTTTAGAGGCGGGATACCCTATGAGCACAAAAATATTAGACAGCATAGACATTATACGGAAACAGATGCAAGGTCAGAAATTAACGAAAGAGGAACTCTATAAAATCGTTGAAGATGTGGTGAATGATAGGCTTCCCGATGTAGCAATCGCAGCATTTATTGTAAGTCAAGAGATCCGACCGTTATCTCTCGATGAGGTTGCAGATTTAACGATGGCCATGGTAGAAACCGGTAAAACCACAGATTTTGGACCCAATACGGTAGATAAGCATAGTATAGGAGGTGTACCTGGCAATAAAGTGTCCCTATTGATCGTTCCGATAATAGCAGCTAGTGGTTTAAAAATCCCAAAAACGAGTTCAAGGAGCATAACAACTATTGGAACAGCCGATACATTCGAAACATTAGCCCCAGTAGAACTCCGTTTAGAGGAAGTTATAGATGTGGTTAATAAAGTAAATGGGTGTATTGTCTGGGGTGGCTCTTTAGATATCGCACCAGCGGATGATATCTTCATAAAGAAAGTAGAACATGTTCTAAGAATAGATCCTGTTTCGCAAATGTTAGCATCGATATTAGCAAAGAAAGTTGCCATGGGATCAAAATATCTAGTATTAGATATCCCTCAGGGAAAAGGAACAAAAGCTCCAACATACGAAGATGCGATAAAGTTGGCACAGATGTTCGTCGAGCTAGGAACAAAACTAGGAATGCAGATCGAAGTTGCAATAACATATGGAGATCAGCCTGTTGGGCATGCGGTTGGGCCTGCTTTAGAGGCTAAAGAAGCATTAAAAACGTTAGAAGGCACTATTGTTTCATCCTCTCTAGTAGAGAAATCTGCGGGATTGGCGGGGATTTTACTAGAAATGACAGGTAAAGTTCCTTCAGGACGAGGAATTGATACTGCTAAACAAGTATTGTCTTCAGGAAAAGCTTTGAAAAAGATGAAAGAGATAATCGAAGCACAAGGAGGAAATCCAAATATAAAATCTGATGATATCTCTGTTGGCAACTATTCCGAAGTAATTGAGTCTCAGAATGATGGTTATGTGGTTTCAATCGATAATAAATCTATCATGGCTATTGTTCGAGCGGCTGGCGCGCCAGAAGATCGGGGTGCAGGTATTGTTATACACAAGAAAGGGGGACGATACGTTAAAAAAGGAGAGCCAATAATGACGATATACTCCAATAGCGAGGCAAGGTTAGATGAAGCCATTCAACTCGCAAGAACATTACAACCAATATTAATTGAGGGGATGATTCGAAGAAGAATCAAAATTTCAAAAGTTTTTCCAGAGCATGTTGAATGAAATTTTTAATTTCAATTTTTTTATAAAATCCCTTAGTTCTCTTGTACGTCTACCAAGTACGTTAAATAAATCAAAAATGCAATTCAAGAAAATTTAATTTGCAGAAGATTTATAGCTTCAACGATAGAATATACGAGATTTTCATATTACAAAACGACTTATAGTATGAAGATATAAGGTTCTAAAAAATTTAATTATCGGTATTGGGTAAATGTTGTTAATTGATAGTTTGCTCTATATTTGCACTATAGGTATTCGACCATATCCAGTAGGGACTTTAAGTAGGGGACTATATAATGTAGAAACTCCTTCCCACTTTCTGTTATTGAGTATATTTTCCGTGGTTTAGACTCTTGCTTGTAAGTCCACATTGATTTCACAAGCCCCGCATCCTCCTGCTTTCTTAATACAAAATAAATTACCTGCCTCTGCACATTGACATTAAGTATTTCATTCAATCTTTCTGTAATTTGATATCCATGCATGGGCTCTTTTAGGAGAAGCTTTAGTATGAAAATCATCAGAAACAATGGCGGAATACAGTATTTTATTTTCAGACGATCGAGATACTCCAAGCATTTTTCTCTACATATATTCATCTCTATCGCCACTATAGATACCATCTCTAGCATTTAAATTTTCGATGGAGATTGTCTGAAATATGATAAATAATTGTTATAATAAATAGTCAATAAAAATAAGAAAATTAAGAGTTTACTATCGCGAGAATCATTTTAAAATACCTTTCTTCTTAAGCATTTTCATAAATCGAAATTCCAACCAGATATGTACGATAGATAGTAGTCCCATAATGATTCCACTGATTGTATGAACCTTTCTAATAAAGATTTCCGATGTTCCAAGAGAGAAGATTCCCCATAAGAAGGGGACTATTAAAATCCCAGTTGCTAGAACTACAAAAAAGGCCACTATTAGTGTTAAGGTCACTAATCGCCTGATTTTCATTTCTCTTCTTATCTCCATTTTTAAGTCACCGACTCAATCCTTGTGGTGCTATATAGTAAAAATTTCTACTATTTATAATTTTTACTGCCCAAATGGGATATCAAAAGGTATAACCGCTGGTAGTCTGATATCTTATAGATATTTTTTCAAGTATTGTCATCAGTTCTAAACTTTGATGCTTTAAAACTGAAAAATAGATTACTTCTGTGACATACAACAAAATTTTATTAGTGGGTGACGTAAATATGGAACTTCGCGGAAAAAATGCTTTAATTACAGGTGCAAGTAGAGGAATCGGTAAATCTATTGCGTTAACTTTGGCCAGAAATGGGGTAAATATTGCTATTAATTTTCTTAAAAATAAGGAATTAGCGGAAAATGTGGCGAAAAAGGCAATCTCCTATGGTATAAAAGCCAGGATATATAGAGCTGATGTTTCAAATTTTGAAGAAGTTAAATCAATGGTTGAGAAAATAATATCGGATTTCGGTAGCATAGATATCCTGATAAACAACGCAGGGATAATTCCAAAAAATTATTCAATTACTAATATACCAATAGAAGAATGGCAGAAAATAATAAATGTTAACCTTACTGGATGTTTCAACGTAGTAAAGGCAGTAGTGCCTTATATGATAAAACAGAAGGAAGGCAAGATCGTTAACATGGCTTCTGTGGCCGGAAAAATGGGCGGCACTGTTGGGCCGCATTATGCGGCATCTAAAGCAGGGATTATTGGTATGACATTCTCCCTAGCACAAGAGTTATTGAAATACAACATAACAGTAAATGCTATTGCTCCAGGGCCCATAGAAACAGAAATGATAGCGAATCTTCCTCAAGATGTGAAGATGAAAATATTAAAAAGAGTTCCAATGGGGCGATTCGGAAAACCAGAAGAGGTTGCGGAGGCTGTATTGTTTTTGATTAAATGCGATTTTGTAACAGGAGAAGTCATAGATGTCAATGGTGGATATTATATGGACTAAAAGCTGGTAAGGAACTTCTAATAATAAAAAGTAAAGAAGGCTATAACTAGACAGCTAGAATAGCTAAATCATAATTTAAAGAGATCGGAGATCGAAGTCAGCTCGGAGATTATTTTCGGCTCCGTATTTTTTTCTTTCACTTTATCTATCATATTTTTTAAGGTAGATTTAGGAAATTTTTTTCCTATCACTTTAATAGATTCAAGGGCGGATAAAACCACTTTTGGGTTATCTGAGTCTAGCATTTGCCATAAGAATTCTTCAATTATTCTATTTTGCAACGAATCAGAAAGAGATACTAGAATTGTTCCAAGGAAGGCTCTCTGATCCTCGTCTTCACTTTTTAGTAGTTCTTCAAGAATATCGATAATATACTCTTTTGGAATGGCTTTCATTATTTCTTTAAGTGCCATTAATGCTGCAAAGCGTACGTTTTCATTAGAATCTTTAATTAAGCGTCTTATAATCTCAAATGCAAAATCCTCACTGAAAGCGTTAATTGTACGCCCTAACACTACTGCAGCGAGCCATCTTTGAGCAATATTGTCCGAATTTACAAGCTTTTCTAATAATTCAGTTTTTATTTCTTGTGCTGCCTTATTTATCCAGACGCTTAGGGAATTGGATAGCTCTAGAGTTTCCTCAGACTCTAATTGCTCCGTAAGAATGTCTATTAACCATATTAGTCGATCAAGATCAACAACAGAGGGTAGAAATCTAACATTTTTTGCTGCACGAATACGTCCTTTTGAACTCGACTCCGTTAATGCGATTAGTGCTTCGATTGTGGGCGTTAGAGACATAATATGAAACCTCACAAAGCTACTGATTCAAAAATTGAGATCGTATTTTTTATGTTTTCTTACAATTAATAATAAGAATTTTGTTTTGATTCCTTTTATATCACTAAGACTTTTTCTTTTGGCATATATCCTGGTGAGGAAATTGGTATTTAATGTCAAAATTGTCTTTTGCGGAGAAGGTGGCGTTGGAAAATCTTCCATATTACATCGTTTTTTCAATAATGAGTTCATAGAGAATATGAGTCTTACTCGCGGTTTTGGTTTTTATCATAGGATATTAAATTTAGGTAGATTTGTAACGAAAATTACATATTGGGATCTTGGTGGGCAAGAACAGTTTGATGAAATGACCAAAAATAGTCAGTTACTTAACAGAACACTTGCAACGGTTTTCGTATTTGATGTGAGTAGAATTAGTACAATAAAAGGAATACATGTATGGTCCAAAATTATTCCTTTAAATAGAGCACCAATTAAAGTGCTAGTAGGTAATAAAATAGACCTTATCAGCAATATTAGCTCAACAGAAAATATTCTTAAACCATTGGCGATAGATCTTGGCGTCCAAAAATATTTTCTTACATCTGCAGCTACCGGCTTTGGTATAAAAGCCTTATTCGAATATATTGATGAAAAAATAGTGAGTTTAATTCGGTCTATTTTATCTGTTTATGAGAGAAAAATGCCGTCTAAGGTGATCTCTTGAAAAAAATTAGTGTGAGATGCCCGCTCTGTCGTCAACAATTATTTTTAAATATAGATGAGAGAAAATTACGTCTTGCTCCAGGTGGTATTATTTCGATACCAATAATACATGGTAATAAACCTCATATTCTTCTAGTTTATTTAGATAGAAATGGTTTAATCCGTGGTCGGGAGGTATTTAACACTTTAATTGATATGTCCTATAAGGTACCATTCAGGGATATTATCAAAATCGTCGGGGAGAAAGTTCTAGCCAAAATACTTGCCGCTGGAGTAACATATTCTCCGATTTATGTTCGGCTAAATGAGAAAGTTAGTAAAATACTTCAGGCATTTTTATCTGGAATTTTTCAAGGCGAAATCCTATTGACGGTTGATAAAGCCTCCGCAGAATATACGATAGATATGATCTCAAAGCATTATGATACGATTATCGGAGAAAAATACTTCTTGAAAATAATCAAAGATTGTTTAAAATTAGAATCTGATAAATCAAAGATTTTAAAAATAGCGTCGGAAATCGAAAACTTAAGGCGAAAAGCCAATGATGCTATCGCTTATTTAAGTAAAAGAAAAATGCTTGTTGCGGAACTTGAGGTACAGTTAGGTTTATCAGAGGAAGAATTCAATATAATTAGAAAAATTATTAAAAATAAAAGACCGGATCTAGCTAAGAGAATTATAGATGGCTTTTTGGATCTCATATATTAAAATTTGCACTAATTTGAAGGATTATAATGCAGAAACCTTTATTTCTAAGTTATCCGTAAAGGAATGTTTTATATATTCAAATACAGTTTGATAATTCTCTCATAATATCCATTCCTATGGATAAAATTTAAGTAGAAAAAGATTAATATTCTATCATATCATATCGTTTTGTTATTAACTGGTGATTAGGGTGAAGAGGGATTACGAAATTCTTGAATACCAGTAAATTATTAAAGCAATATAAGCCGCTTCTAATCGAAGATTATATCGATAAATTTTGGAACGAGAATAATATTTACGAAAAGGTCAAACAGATTAGAAGTAACGGGCCAAAATTTTACTTCTTGGACGGACCGCCATATACAAGTGGCTATATTCATTTAGGAACTGCTTGGAACAAAGTTTTGAAAGATTTAATCATTCGCTTCTATACAATGAAAGGATATAATGTGCGTAGGCAGCCAGGATGGGATATGCATGGGTTGCCAATCGAGGTTCTCGTAGAGAAAAAACTGGGAATAAAACACAAAAAAGAGATAGAGCAGCTAGGAGTGGAAAAATTCATAGAAGAATGCCGGAAATTTGCGGAAAAAAATCTAAAAGTGATGACGAGGCAATTTAAAAGACTCGGCGTTTGGATGGACTGGGATAAACCATACAGAACAATCGAACCTAAATATATGGAATCGGAGTGGTGGACATTTAAAAAAGCGTGGGAAAAAGGCCTCATTGAGAAAGATATACGGGTAATTCAATGGTGTCCTAGATGCGAAACAGCGCTTGCAGAACATGAGATAGAATACAAGGAACTTGTGGATCCGTCGATCTACGTTAAATTTAATCTCAAGGATAGAAAAAATGAATTCATACTAATATGGACAACGACACCTTGGACCCTTCCCGCAAATATGGCCGTTTTGGTTCACCCAGACTATGATTACGTAAAAGTTAAAGTCAATTTTAATGGAAAAGAAGAGTTCTGGTGGCTTGCCAGAGGTCGTTTAGATTCCGTTATGAAGGAATCAGGAATAGCAAACTATGAAGTTGTAGAAGAGACGAAAGGAAAGGACTTAGATGGATGGCGATATAAACAACCATTTTTAGAAGCATATCCTAGGCAAAAAGAGTTCGAGAATAAGTCGAAACGGGTTCATACTGTTGTTCTTGGTGAATTTGTAACTTTAGGAGAAGGTACTGGGTGCGTCCATATAGCACCAGGACATGGTGAAGAAGACTTTGAAATTGGGAAAAGATACGACTTGCCAGTATATTCTCCAGTAGGGATTGATGGTAGTTATACTGAAGGAAAATGGAAAGGTATATTTGTAAAAGAGGCTGATAAAGCTATAATAGAATTCCTAAGAGAAAAAGGAAATCTAATTTTTTCGGGTACAGTTAAACACAGATATCCCACATGTTGGCGATGCAAAACTCCAGTAATCTTCAGAACTACAGAACAGTTGTTCCTACGGGTATCTAAAATAAAGCAAAAAATAATTGAGGAAAATAATAAAAAAGTTCAATGGTTGCCAGAGTGGGTTTCTAAAAGGTATATCGATGGTGTAAACAATGTAGGAGACTGGGTTATCTCAAGGCAGCGATACTGGAATACGCCGATACCAATTTGGGTTTGTAAAACATGTAATCATAAATTGGTTATTGGATCCTTCGAGGAGCTTAAAAAATTCTCTAAAACGAAATTACCAGAAAAAATAAATCCTCATAGACCTTGGGTAGATAGAATCGTTCTACGGTGCCCTAAGTGTGGCGGTGATATGAAGAGAATCTCTGATGTCCTTGATGTGTGGTTTGATTCGGCGATATGCTCTTGGGCAAGTTTAGATTACCCACGACGAACCGAATTATTTGAAAAATTATGGCCAGCAGACTTTATAGTAGAAGGCGAAGATCAAATATTAAAATGGTTCTATGCACAACAAGTTCTCAGCGTTGTGGCGTTTGATACTGTTCCATATAAGAAAGTAGCAATGCATGGTTTCGTTCTTGATGCTGCTGGCTCCAAAATGTCTAAAAGCCTTGGTAATATCGTTAAACCAGAGGATGTAGTAGGGAAGTACGGGGCAGATACCTTTAGACTCTATGTATTATCCACGACATCACCATGGATGGATATAAAGTTCAATTGGAATGAAGTTAAGGATGTTAAACGAGCATTAGACATCCTATGGAATGTATTTTATATGGTTGAGACATACATGGATCTAGATAAGTTTTCCTTAGATAAAGTTCCAGAAGATTTGGAGCGTAAAATGGGGCCAGAAGATAAGTGGATCCTTTCCAGAGTTGATAATTTGATCGAAATCGTAGAGCGCGAAATCGAGAGATTCCATTATGCAAAAGCTAGTAGAGCCCTTATGAACTTAATAGTAGAGGACTTAAGTAGATGGTATATTAAGATAATACGCAAGAAATTCTGGATAGAAGGCGAAGACCCCTCAAAATTAGCCACGTATATTGCATTATTTAAAGCATTCAAAAAATTACTAGCAGTATCAGCGATATTTATACCTTATATATCAGAATATATCTATCAAGTCCTTATTCGGCCAAGAGATAAAAATGCACCAGAAAGCGTTCATATGCTAGAATGGCCCAAAGTAGAATACAGAGACGAGACCCTAGAAAAGTATATGGATATCGCTCGTGATATCTTCAGTGCTATCTCTGCAGCAAGACAGAGAGCAAATATAAAATTAAGATGGCCAGTAAAGGCTGTTATTATAGAAACAGAGGACAGAACGGTACGTGACGCTGTAGAGCACTTGATGCATATTTTAAAGGATATGTTGAATACAAAAGATTTGAGATTTGGTAAAGTAAAAAGACAATTAGTTCTAAAGCCCATAATATCTAAGTTAGGCCCCAAATTCAAGCGAAAAGCAAAGAAGGTAAAAGAAGAATTGGAAAAAGCAGATCCATATAGGGTGAAAGAAGCATTAGAAAAAGGTCGGTTTGAGCTGATAATAGGCGATGAAAAATTTGAGATTGCTCCAGAAGATGTAGAAATTCTAGAACAATTGCCAGAAAATTTCGTAGAATCTGAGATTAAACATGGTAAAATAGTCGTAGACACAGAAATGACTGAAGAAATCCTATCGGAAGCATATACTAGAGAAATTGTAAGACGGGTTCAAGAAATGCGTAAGCAGATGGATCTCCATATAGAGGACAAAATACATTTGTATCTTGTGCTTCCTGAAAGAATACGAAAACTCATCGAAGATTGGCTTAGCTATATCCAGAATGAAACGAGAGCAGAAACAATAACGTTCAATAAAGTAGAAGGTTATATCAAGGATTGGGAATTCGATGGCATAAAAATAAGAATAGGAATTATAAAGATTTAGACGTAATATGGGAATGCGCCGACAAGAACAACCCTTTGTACATTTTGAACTAGCTGATTTTCTTCTTTTTTATCTTTCATTATGACTGGAACTAAATTTACAGTAATCTTATCCCTATTTTTGACCAATGATTGAAGTCTCTCTAAAATTTTTTCACCTGTTTGTTCAAGGAAACCTTCAATTTCAACAACAAAACTTCCATTGAACAATCTATTCCCGGTAAGAGTAATAATCTCTAATGCATACCTTAGTGTTTGTTCTAAGTTTTCTCCCAACTTAAGCCTCTTTATTAGGAGGCGATCAAATCTTATTTCAATAAATTTCATCCGATGCACCTTTTTTAATTCATCTAATTATTATATAACTCTAGAAGTCTTTTTAAATTTTTTTAATAATAATTAAACACTAATGATAAGATAAAATTTAAAAAATAAAAAGGAAACAAATATTAGGTATTTATTCTAGCGATGTTTGTTTGATAGAGTAATAATTATAATGCAAATTCTTAGAAGAAATGTGGTGTTCTAAATGAGGGCAGCAGTTCACGCATCGGATATCGATGGGATAGCATCAGCAGCATTGTTGCTCATGAGATATCCAAATATAGAAATAGACTTTTTAACATTACGAGATATAAAGACAAAGAAGGAATATGATTTCGTAGTAGATCTACCCAAGCTTGAAAATGGAAAAATAAATATAGATCATCATAAAACAAATTATGAGAAACTTCTTAGAGATGGCCAATTAAGCCAAAAAGATTTAGTGGATCCCAATGCACCTTCCGCAGCGCAATTATTAATCAAATATCTTAGCCTAGAGAATAACTCACGAGCAATAGAGATTGCGTCTATGGCTAACGACTCCGATCAAGGCAAGTACGATGAAAAATTGTATCTCCTTGATAAAATTATAAAATGTAAATCTGGAGATCCTGAAACTCTATATAAGATAGCAGAGCTTCTAATCCGACGCGGGCGAAAATTCACCAAGGACGAGTTCTTTAAACATGAATTAAATCAACTAATAGCAGTAATAAAAAAAGGAAGAAAATTTGCAAGAAAGATAGCTGCATATCTAAGAAAGCAAAAGGTAAAAGTAGCAGTATTGGACGTCATTTCCGGATTTCCAAGGATTACTATGAGCGATTTGGCGTGGGAATTTATAGCGAATCGTGGAAGTATTATAGTTGTGATTAATAGGCTTAAAGAACCTGAAAAACTTTGTAAAAATAAATCATCAGGCAATTTTTCTCATATACATATCTCTATACGAGTTTCTAAGAAAGTCGATTTCAAAGCTAATATTTTTGCTGAGAAAATCGGTGGAGGAGGACATGAGAAAGCGGCAGGCGCTAGGATCCCTATTAGGAAATACTACTACATTCTCGGAAAAATAATAGAAGAATTATCATTGTACCAGAAACCTGTGAGCTATTTTAGAATCGATGAAAATATGTTAAGTGAACTTTAATCATATAAATTTGAGCGCAAAGGAAATCATAATAACCTCTAAGAGTTTTCTTTTTTAACGATTCAAAAATGTGAAATTATTAGAAGGTTTCAAATCTAAAATACTAAGATATCCTATACAGTATACAGAATTTGTTAATTTAATAGAATAAAACATTAATAAGTTTAGAAGAAATCTCCTTTAAGTTTCTTACAAAAAGGACTCCTTTTTCAAAGTCGCGACTTCTATATTGCCAACCAAGCTGAAATCTTGCACCTTTAGCGGATTCTATAGGCATCTGTAGAATCTGAACCGATTTCGACTCGCCAGATTTCTTTAAATCTCCCCAATTAAAGCCGATAGAGACTGGTTTTATGCCTGTATCTATGCTATCTTTAAGATTTTTAAGGAGATTGGTATTTAAGAATTGTTCGATGTATTTACGGGGCTTTTGATTGGCGATAAATATCGATGCAATAGTTACTAAAATCTCTGATACAACGGTTTCAATGAAATCCCCAAGAAATTCTTCATAAAGATCATATGCAAGTCCTATTAGATCGATGGATAAACTATAGTTTCTAGAATCTATAACAAAACCTTTTGATGATACTACGATCATGTCCTGTAAGCCTTTTGGTTCATGAAGTACATACTCCCGGAAGGGACCTGTTGGGGTTTTTAATATGCGCTCTTCTTTCAAGAAACCTTTCTTAGTTAATTTTGAAACAAAAAAATCGGGGTCTAATGGTTTTCCTATCTTTATGAGATTTCTGTAAATTATATGAAAACTTTCTATCTCCGTACTTATCATTTTGACCATCTGTGTGATATATTGATATTATTGATTAGTGAAATAGAAGCTATAATTATTTTGCGACATTTAAGGAATTTACAGGGATAAATTAGGGAAAAATTCGAATAAATATAGCGAAAATTCCTATTTTTAAACACAATTAAATTTTTAATATTCCAAAAGGGTAGTGATTATGAATATGTTAACTTTTTAAAACTTTAACAAAATCTGGTGATAACATGTCTGCTTCAGAATTTCAAAAAGGAATCCAAGATCTATTTAGTAAAGGCTTAGTTAGCGGAGTTGCTATTATCGATGCAAATAAGCAAATAGTATGGAAACACCCAGATACATGGGCACCACCTGTTAATGAGATCTTTAACACATGGAGTTCTAAGGATATCACCGGATTCGAAGTAGGCGGTATTAGATTTGCTGTAATTGATAGAGTTGACGAACGCTTTATAGCCATGAATATGAGTGGTCAGGGTGGATTTATAGTAGTAAAACTTCCCAAAAACTCGGGATTTTTATTAGCATTTGTTCCGCCGGGACAAAATATTCATGAAATTTATACAGATATCGCAAAAGTAGCCAGTTCGTACAAATAAGTTTGATTTTTTACTTCTTATCTCTATTTTTGAACATAATTTTAATCCATCTGATTCCTTATTAGCCTAGACATGCCGATTGCGATCTGTCCTAAAGCTATACTTCCATCACCACACGGAATTTTTGATGGAAGTTCTGGTTTAATATCATGATTTGATAATGCATCTCTGATGCCTCTAAAAATATATGTATTAACTGCCGCGCCACCACTTACTAAAACTCTAGAAACATTATTAGATCTTAAACCAGATGACGCAATATTACCTAAAGCGAAACCGAGAGCATATTGAGCGCTTAAAGCTAGAGATTTTGGGTCCTGTTCGATATTTTCTATGATTGATCTGAAAAGATCATTGGTATCAACAACTAAATATTCACCTAAGGATTTCACAGGTGCATATATTTGATCTAATAATTTTCCACCTCTCGCAAAGGCCTCCAATTTTACTGCTGGCTCCCCTTCGTATGTTCTCATAAAACAAACCCCCAGAAGCGCAGAGATTGCATCTAGTACACGGCCAATACTAGAAGTTCGTGGTACTATCTTGGATTTTGATACCTTGTAAATCATTTCAAGTGTGTCTTCATTACCTTTAAGATACTTAAGTAGCATCCTAGATTTGAATAGTTTTAATATCTCGCCATAGTCATAAAAAGATGAAAGAATTCCTATTAGCATTCTTAATGGCTCTTTTACTGCTAAATCGCCACCAGGCATTGGTTGATAAACAAGATGACCAATTCGTTTAAAATTATAATAGTTCGAAAGTAGGACCTCACCACCCCAAATACTACCGTCGCTTCCATAACCAATACCATCTATAGAAATACCAATAACTGATTCATGAAGAGAAACTTTCTTTTCGGCCATAACAGATGCGATATGTGCGTGATGATGTTGAACATTTATTATATTAATCTTATATTTCTCAGACCACTTCTCGGCAAGCATTTTTGATGCGTATAATGGATGCATATCTGTGACGATATAGCTTTCTCTAAGATTAATTTTATATGCTTTTATTAGGAATTTTATCGCGCTTTCTAAGAATGATAAGTTTTCAAAAGAATCTGTATCACCTACAAATTGAGTAGGAACCGCTTTATTCTCAAATCCGATTCCGCCAGCGTTTTGTAATTCTGCGCCGAATGCAATAAGAGGATGTTTTGTACTAAAAGGTAATTCAAACCAAGTAGGAGCAAATCCTCTGCCTCTTCTGAGCATTGTAATATGATCATCTGTAAAACGAATAACGCTATCATCCACGCGGTTTATTATTCTTCTATTATGAATCAGATAGTAATCAATAAAATCTGAGAGTTGTTCTTTTGCACATTTAAAGTCAATACATATTGGTTTATTTCGTTTGTTTCCGCTAGTCATTATCAAGAAATGATCTCTTACATACATCAAGAGAATATAGTGAATTCCCGTATATGGAAGCATTATGCCTAGAGTATCCAAACCCGGCGCTACTAAGTCAGAAACGGGGGAATCTTTCTTTTTAGGGAGCAATAGTATTGGTTTCTCAGGTCTTGCTAATATTTCCTCTGCTCTTGGGGAAATTTCAACTAAATTTCTAGCTGTGTTAATATCAAGTGCCATAATAGCAAATGGTTTATATGGTCTTTGCTTCCTTAAACGAAGTTTTTTAACGATATTATCATCTGTAGCTAGTGCTGCTATATGAAAACCACCAAGCCCTTTAATAGCAATAATTGAGCCTTCATCGATCAATTTTGATGCCACTTTTATTGGATCTTTCTCATCGATAGCATTACCATCTCTATCAACTAGTTGCATTCTTGGACCACAAATTGGACAACTTATACCTTGCGCATGAAATCTTCTAATATTCCTTGGATCGCTATATTCTGCATAGCATGTATCACATAAAGGAAAGTCCCGCATACTTGTATTTGACCTATCATAAGGAATGGTCTCTATAATAGAGAAACGCGGCCCGCACCATGCACAAGAATTAAAAGGATACATATACCACCTCGATTTTGGATCTATAATTTCCCGGATACACGCGTCACAAATACCAATATCTGGAGGAATCATGGAAAAAAATTTTGATTGCGTTCCGCTCTTAAGTATTTTAAAGTCAGTAAAGTTGTTAGGTCTAATTTCTTCTGTATTTATGGATTCGATCAAGGCGGGCTTTGGTCTCTCTCTACGAAGTCTTACAAGGAAAGTGTCTAGAAAGTTTCCAAAACCTTCAATAATTACTTCAACTTCAGATCCACCTAGGTTTCGTACATAACCCTTTAGATTAAGATTTGTAGCCAAACGATAAATAAAAGGTCTGAAGCCAACTCCCTGTACAATGCCAGTTATGAGTATACGATATGCTTTTTTATTCATTTGAGCACCGTAGGATTTCTTGAAGATTGTATGATATAAGCGTATGATATATAATCTTTTTAAAAATTGGACAAAATTTTACGGATGGGTCTAAAACTTCCAAAGTGTATAGTAAATGTATATATCCAATATATTTTACTATTCAATCTAAATTAAATGCGAAATTTTTTAATGTTCGAAATTAAAAAAAGTTCTTTTAGATGCCGAGTGAGGTAATTCCTATGGGTATGTCTAAGCTTAAGAGATGGGCCTTAAAGAGATCTCTCTGGGCGTTTCACATAAATACAGGCTCCTGCAATGGGTGTGATATTGAAATAATTGATGCTTTTACTCCAAGATATGATGTCGAAAGATTTGGAATAAGACTTGTAGGATCCCCAAGACATGCAGATCTGCTTGTTATTACAGGGCCGATTACTAGAAAAAATTTGCCTAGAGTTCTAAGGGTCTATAATCAAATGCCAGATCCTAAATTTGTAGTTGTAGCTGGAACATGTGGTGCAACAGGGGGATTATTTACGGGTTCCTACAATATAATTGGTAGTATCGATGAAGTACTTCCTGTTGATGCATATGTTATTGGGTGTCCGTTTAGGCCGGAGGCATTAATAGATGCTATAGCTAAA
>Ga0164318_10002892_pt1 | contig 16088 bp, 10 predicted proteins | sample GuaBasSedimGuay9_FD_113734 | JGI IMG/M metagenome (GOLD analysis project Ga0164318, IMG submission 113734) | Subseafloor sediment microbial communities from Guaymas Basin, Gulf of California, Mexico - Guay9, Core 4571-4, 0-3 cm | ecosystem: Environmental > Aquatic > Marine > Hydrothermal vents...
AAAACGCTATACTGCGGCGCGTTCAGTAGATCACGCCACCGGTGCAAGCTATTTTAATTTAGTCGGAGCGGCGCCGAATCAGCTTCCTGGAACTGAGGCAGTTGATCTCGCCTACAGCTGGAAAGAGAATGTCCGGGCCAAAGTCATTGACGGTCAGCCGAATCCAGATTGGCGGCGGCAGATATTTCCTTTTAATTACCTGACTTCAAGTTATTGGGATAATGTTGGAACTGCTGATGCCAATGGTGACGGTTTTATTACAGGTTCGGATAATGGAGGTACGCCGGTAGTAGGCGATCCATTTTTTGAGCGAACAATCAAAGCCTATTTTGCCTATGATTATGTTAATCCTTTAAATAATCGGGTAGCCAGTGGTTTGCCTGGAGTTTCTGCTCTGGACCAGCGTGAAGAGTGGACGGTTGCCGGAGCTGATGGTAACGTTCTTTTTACAACTGCGACCGAGATTGATGCATTTCAGGCTTTGGTTAACGGCGCTAATTCCGGTTACATGCCGCGTTTGAATCTTGAGGCCCGGCCTAATCTTGTAGTTCACAATATTCTGCCCATCAGAAGCGGAGTTGGTCTTTCTGATGGTGAAGCGTTTGCCCTTGGGGCACCGGATCGTGATCAGCTGGGTAAGGTTACTGCATATGGTTGCAGTGATTGTCATGGCGGCAGCAATGGTCTTTTTAACGGCAGCCTGCCGATGCTGGGTCAGGCCCGGCGGATTAGTGACAATGTTGAAATACCGTTGACTGTGGCCTGGAGTGGCGCTGGCGATGTTAAAACTTCGGCCCTGGCCTGGAATCGAGAGGGGACGCCGCTGGAGATCGATTTCAGTACTGCCAACCAGACCCGTGAGCCTGACCGGCGAGAATTCCTCGGTTATGATGCGGCAAAAGTAACCGCTCTGAATGCGATTGTTCCGGCAGGCGTTGGTGTCGGGGTTGACCCGGTGGCTGATATCTTCTCGATTGGCGATGCTTTTGCTACCGGCCTGCCGGCTGGTGCGTACGATTGGAGCACAACGACCGCTCAGCCTCTTGAGGTTGGCCTTGACTCTACTGTCGATATGGTTGCGGTTTCGAGCGGCATCGTCGGTTCCTTCAACTATATCTGGAATGTTAGTGACGCTACCGGCACCCTGACTGGTTCTACGGTAGAGAAAACTTTCAGTCAGATTGGGATCTGGACCGTAATGCTTACGGTTATTGATGAAGAGCAGCGTATTTCCCAGAATGTCCAGAAAGTAAATGTCATACCAGCCAGTGCTACCACACAAGTAAACGTGCTTGTTACTGCTGGCAGCCCGACGGTTACCTTGCAGCTCAGTAACCTGCCGACCCATGATCAGGTCAGATTCTATTTTGGTGACGGTACGCGTCAGTATGTCAGCGATGCGGCTGGTACCTTGAATCTTAATCGAGACTATCGTCTTAAGGATACTTACCGGATGCTTTATGACCCCGATACCGGTGCCCGTCACGACCCCGCCAATGATCCGATTTCGGGCAATGAATATGAAGCCTGGGTCTACAAAACCTCGATCAAACTCTATCAAGGAACAGAGTGGGTTGATAATGAAACAGTCAATGTTTTTATCGTAATACGGGTTTTATGACGATATTTAAGCTTTTCCCCCTTTCTCAATTTGGCCCGGGCTCTTTTACCTGGGCCTTTTTTTTGTATTCTGGATTCATCTTTATAGCTTTGCACTTAAAGTGACTGGGTTGTCAGGGTGGGGCAATTGGCCCATTGTGAAAAGGGTGATATGGCCTTTTATGGAGATGTTCTATTGTTTTCAGTATTGTTGAGTATTGATGATTACTGTTTAACTATTTTAATTATTTCGTGTTTTTTAAAAAAATCGTATGAAGTTGTTCTTAAATTAAAAAAGTACGATTATTGCAGGTCTTGGCCAATGGTGATGGATAATAATGCAGTAAAGTTTTTATGAATCCAATTTAGGTTACAGAGATGAAAAAAATATTATTGCTCCTTATGTTTTTATCGTTGATGGTTTCACCCGCCCATGCCTTTACTGAGACTTTTTTTGGTGAGGATTTCAATCCTGATCCTGATCCTAATAACTTACATTCTCATGTGCTAGATCTGGTCAATGCTGATCTTGCCCATGACCGGTTTTTTTCATATCTTAACGGGGTTGGCACGGAAAATTTTGAGTTTTTTGCGGCAGGGCTTGTTACTTCTCTGCAGGCTGATTTTGGTGTAGCTGGAGTGGCAAACATTGTTGGTGGTGGTAATAGTGCTATTAATAATTTTGATGGTCTCGGTCGTTTCGCAGTTTCTGGAAATAAATATTTTGAAACTAATGCTACAGCTACCGGCACTTTTACAATTTCTTTTACCCATCCGATTGCGGCGTTTGGCTTTTATGGTACCGATATCGGCGACCTTAATGGTCAGTTGACTGTTACACTTTCTGGAGGAAGCGCCAACTCTTATAATATTTCGAATGCAGCTGCGGTTCTTAGTGGTTCCGCACTCTATTGGGCTATCATTGATACAGATAACCCGTTTACATCAATTACATTTAAAAATACTGCAAGTGGTGGAGACACATTCGGTTTTGATGATTTTTCAATTGGTACCGTAAGTCAGGTTAGAGATACTCCGGTTCCGCTTCCTTCTTCTCTATTATTTCTTACGACGGGAATGCTTTTTCTGATCCGTAGAAAAAAATGAAGTTAAATTAATTGCATGTTTTCTTCCGCAAAGAGCCGTTTCGGAATTTCCGGAACGGCTCTTTGTATTCGAGGTACTCTTAAGTTCAAAGTGCAAAAGTTCAGGGCTTAAAGTTATGTTTTAGTCATACCTTTCTCTTGCCGTTTAGCCCCTCCCTCAGTTTTCCCATTTTTTTCACTCTCAGCCTATCGGTTGTATATCTGTTTGAAGAACTCGTCAGGAATAACTGTTTGCCAGTGTCCTGACATGCGGGCTGAGAGGTAGAACAGGAAAAAAGTGAGAATCACCGCCAGAGGCAGCCAGAATAGTGCAATTTTTTTACGTTTTGCCAATGATACATACAGACATTCCGTAATCGGGCAGGCGGCCACACATTCCAGGCAACCGACACATTCGGGATTTAAGATCACATGCTTTTGTGCCACCAGCAGACTTTGAGTGCAGGCCGTTTCGCATTTTTTGCAAGAAATACATAAATCAGGATCACGCCTGATCTGAAAAGGGCTCAAGGTTGCCAGAAGACCGAGCAGGCCGCCATAGGGGCAGAGATAGCGACACCAGAAATTGCGCATGAAAATTGAAGCCAGAAAGATAGAGGCGATAATCCCAAGCGCTGTAAATGATGGGTTGAGAAAGAAAAGCAGCATTTTTGCATCAACCTTCAAGTTGTAAGGTGAATGCATAAATCTCTCAATCGCGCTGAGATTCATTTTCCAGACGATCAGGTAAAGGAAAAAAAAGAGGAGAAGATACTTTATGGATGAAAGAGGGTAGTCCAGCCATTTTGGCGGATGTCGGGGGGTACGGAAACGAGAGACCAGTTTCTCCTGCAGATTGAAAATAAAGCCGACCGGACAGATCCAGCCGCAGAAACCTTTACGAAAGATCGTGGCGATTACAAGGGCGGCGATAAATATTGTCAGACCAGCCGGATGAAGTTGGTCAAACTCTCCAGTTAGGACAAATTTCTTCAGACTGACCAGGGCCCCGACTGGCAGAAATGCTTCTACAGCCGGCGGTCTTGCTCCATAATTGCTTCCAGCTGTAGCCCAGAGAAAAAAACGATAAAACTGAAGACCAATCCATAAACAAAAAATAGTAAATGAACCCTGGACCAAAAGGCGTATAAGGGAAAGATGCTTTTTGCTGAACTCTGCAAACAAACCGTACTCCTGAGCTTAAGAGAGTGAATCCATAAAAGGCGAAAAGCCAGATGAGCACTTTACAGAATCCGGCTGATTCCAGACAGATAATTTTTCTCATTATGACATAATTAAGCAAAAAAAAGGTAAATATCTTGAAAAAAGAGCAATGGTTCAGCTGGTCGAAAATGGAACAATTCAAACTTGCAGTCGTAAACGAACGAAACGTTGGAGCCGGCAATCCGTGCCTTACAGTCCACATCTTTTATGTTGGGTGGGTGTTATATAAAAATCCTACCTGGTTGATGTGGTTTGACTCTAGGAGTAAACTATTGTAAGAAGGAGGTAGGAAATTTGCAATTAAACCACTTTAGTTAAATGGATTTGAACTGTTATGCTATTTATAATTAAGATGTTGGCCAGATTTTCACTGGTTTTTATGTTGGCCGGCTTATTAACACTGTTTTCAGCCTGTGATAATAAAATAGATTCTGAGCCGGTCCAGCCCGCCACTCCTACTGAAAAACGCATACTTATCTCGGGTTCCTCTTCCGTAATGCCACTTTTAAAATCCCTCTCACATGAATTTTTGAAAGATAATAGTGATATCGAAATTGTTTTTCTGCCGGATGCCCGTTCGGATGCCGGAATTGCCGGGGTGGTCGAGGGGCAATATGATATCGGTGCAGTTTCACGGGAGATGTTTTTTGAAGAGAAGAGTGATGATCTTCAATATCTCCATTTGGCGATCGATGGTATGGTGATGGCGACTAATTCAGGAATTAAGATTGCCAGCCTGAGCCGGGCGTTAATTCGCGATATCTATGCCGGCAAGATAACTAACTGGGCTCAGGTGGGGGGGCCTGATGGGAAAATATCAGTTATTGACCGGCCCGAATACAGTTCTGCAAAAATCTCTTTCAGGGCAACTTTCCTGGACGATGATTTTAAGGTTGCTGCCGACAGTGTTCCTCTAGAGAGGCACTGGCAAGTGATAGATTCGATTCAGATGATTCCTTTTTCAATTGGCTACACTTCGTTGGGAGAGATTATTCGGGAAAATCCTAAACTTAATATTGCTGCAGTTAACCGGATCTCACCGACCCCGGAGAACTTGAAGAAAGGCCGTTACGCTTTTTTCAGGCCATTCGGTCTGGTCTTAAAGGCTGATCCTAAAGTTGAGATAATGCGTTTTCTGAATTTTATCTTTTCAGAAAAAGGTGCAACCATAATTTCGCGGTCGGGTTATCTCCCGCAGCGTTATGAAATTTTGGTTGGAGTTGTTCCGGAAAGGAATGTAATTGTTCAGGAACAGCGGTACCAACCGCTGATCAACTATCTTTCACAAAGATTGGGAAAAGGTTTCAGTGTTAAGCTGAAACTTTTACCCTCATATCTTGATGTTTGTAAAGGGCTTGTGGCTGGAGATCTCGCCGCCGCCTTTATCGACAGTCTGGCTTATGTTGCGGTACAAAAGCATGTTAATGTTTTGGTTCGGCCTGAATTTAATGGGAAATCAAGTTATAAAGGGTTGATTTTTACCCGACAGGACAGCGGCATAGAAAATCTGTCACAGATGCGTGGCAAACATTTGGTAATGGGGGGCGGAATTACCACGGCCGGTTACCTCTTTCCGAACTACTTTTTCCCACATGAAGGTTTCGGTAGCTTAGCTGATTTTTTCTCGGAAACCAGTGTGCTCGGTACTCATGAAGATGCAATTATGGCAGTTTACAATCGTAGTGCCGATGTCGGCTCGGCAAAGGCTCTGGTCTTTGATATGGTCGCGCGGGAAAATCCAGCTCTCAAAGATAAGATGAATATTCTGGTACAATCATCGCCTTTGCCGTCAAATGTCTTTGTTCTAAGGAAGAACCTCAAAAATTCCTGTTTTGAGTGTCATCATCGTATAAGCCGTGATCCGGTTGACAGTAGAACCGGTTGTTTTAGAGCCGGGTTGGGTGGGATGTTGAAAAGTTATCTTTTGAATATACATGAGAATCCTGAGGGCCGGGAGGCTCTGGCGGCGATGCTGAATACTGATCGTTTTATCGAAGCTCTACCTTCAGATTATACGAAGTTGACAGAAATGCTGACTGAACTCAATCTTGATCCTGAAGATTTATTACTGGTACATTAAGCTTTAAGGTTGGATAGATGCAAAGTTTATTAAAAGGTTTCTTTTCCCGGCAGAATAAAGTCTTGAATAAGATTATTCTGCCTTTTTTTCTGGTTATAATCATCACCGGCTCCCTGAGCATTTATATAATGACAGGTCTGGTTTCCCTGAATCTTGAGGATAGAGTTAACGAAAAACTCCACAACGATGTGCGTCTGTTGCAGGAAATGGTTACTGATATCGAGAAGAGTTTAACCTTCTATGCCCAGTTTATTGCCGATACTGAAAAATTAGCCAGTCATGCAACCGAGGCCCGTGACAGTCGTCTGATTCTTATTTATCTGCTGGAATTTTTGAAAGAGAACCGGGTCTCATCCAATATCAGCGGGGTTGATGAAGTTTCGAAACAGTCGGGCCTGGGGCGACTGGCTTCCATGGGGATTCGCATGACCGGATTGACCGTGCACAAAAACAAAGCAGAGACAACTTTGGCTTTGTCGGCAGTTGCTCCGATTGAAGATCACTTCGGGAGTCGTTCCGTTGTTACCGTGAGTCGGGAGATCGATCCCGTTTTTCTTAATGAATTACAGAAAAAAATCGGCAGTCATCGTTTGCAGATCTATTATAAAGGTCGGCTGATAGTTTCAAGTGAAGTCCACAAAAGCTGCGACATTGAGCTCGGTCGTTTCGTGACACCCCAGTTGCTGAGTAAGGTGTTGAATCGGGAAGATCCGTTTCTCAGTCATTTTCAGTGTGGCGATCACAATGTTAAAATGATTCTTTCTCCTCTCGTAGTCAATTTCAAAAAGGAGATACTGGTTGCTGTTTTTGAATCTACCAATGACATGGTCCTGGCGAAGAGAAAGGTTATAATTAATTCCTGTGCGATTGTTGTCGCGATGATGTTGGTGGTCGTGCCGATTTTTATTCTGATTATCTCCCGGACTGTAGGGCCTATTCGTATGCTTTCGCAGGCCAGTAAGCGGATTGCGGAGGGTGACCTTGATCAGTATGTTCAGGTGAGAACCCGGGATGAGGTGGGCGAGTTAAGCGAGTCTTTTAATAAAATGGTCAGTGATTTGAAAAAATCCCGGGACTCAGTAGAACATTTAAATCAGACTCTGGAAGCCCGGGTTGCTGAGCGTGGTGCGCAGCTGGCTGAGACCCAGGCGCAACTGATTCAGTCAACAAAATTGGCAACTGTAGGTGAGTTTGCCTCCGGTATTGCCCATGAGTTGAGTAATCCTCTTGCGGGGATATACGCATTTATTCAGATCTTTTCCAGTACCGTTAAATCGCGCAGCCTGGGAGAACTCAGTGAGAAGGAACGTCAGGATTTTCAGAATAATCTGGTTTATGTTGAGCGTGAGATAAAACGCTGCAAATCAATTATAGGTAATCTTCTGACTTTTGCCCGGGTGTCGGATAAACAGTTTGTTCCGACTGATATTAATAAAATACTCGAGGAGATTCTCTCTTTCACAAAAGCCAATCTGAAAAAGGGCGGGATCCTGGTGGACCGGCATTTTGCAGAGAACCTGCCGCTGATAGATAGTGATCCCAACGAGCTCAGGCAGGTTTTTATAAATTTGTTGATTAATGCTCGTAAAGCTATGCATGATGGGGGAGAATTGAAAATTATGACTGATTACTCTGCCGTGGAAGAGACAGTTATAATCGAGTTTGCGGATACCGGAGTCGGTATTGAAAAAAATATCTGTAACAAAATCTTTGATCCCTTCTTTACAACTCGTAAAACCGGAGAAGGTACAGGCTTGGGGTTGTCGATCAGCTATAGTATTATTCAGAACCATGCCGGTAAAATTCTGGTCTCCAGCGAGGTGGATGTTGGTAGCACTTTTACCGTTGTCTTACCGGTTTTCCGAAAGACCGGTTGATTCCTGAAGTGTTTGTACTCCCGGCACAGGCTGGCAGGGCCTGCACCGGGAGTGAGAGAGGTGTGAAATTATTCCAGGGTTAAAGAGTGTGGGTCACCATGGCATGATGTGCAATTATTTTCAAAACGGGCCATCATCTTTTTGGAGTGGGGCTCGCCGTGGCATTTGTTGCAGTCGGGGATAAAACTATGACGATCTGAGTGGCAGAAGGCACACTTGAAAGATGCGTGTTTTTTACTGCTCTTGACAAAGACTTGGTTGACCTCGGCATGGCAGCCGGAGCATACCTGGTTTTCTGTCGTCACCGGGTAGTGGATTTCGCGCGGTGAGTGGGCTGGATGGCACCCCATACAGCCGGCATTGTCGATAAAATCGGTGTGCGGCTCAGAATGACATTCAGTACAGTCCGGCCGGTATCCATGTTTGGTATGGTGACATTCGTTACAGTTAACTTCGGTGTGTGCACTTTTGAACTGGATTACTTCCTTTCCCTGTCGACTATGGCATGTTTTGCAGCTTTTTGTGAGAACGTCAAGGTCGGTCAGACTGCTGATTGGGGCGTGGGGATCAGTATGGCAGCTTAAGCAGTCCGGAAAGGCGGGGCCATGCGCTTCATCATGACAGGTTGTGCATTGAGGAACAGCGTCTGACCAGGCCATGCCGGGTCGGAAAGAGTGGAATGTTGTATGACACTCACGACAGTGAATTTTATGCCGGCCTCCATTGTCTCTGATCCCTTCGAAAACAGAGAAATGGCATTGTCCGCACTGTTGAGTCGTCAGAGGTTTGATCTCTTGGGCGTAGGGGTCACTTTCTGCGCTTGCAACCGTCTTTTGCTGTAAATCCTGAGGTTTGGTCTTTTTATGGGTTTCCTGTGCTGACACACATCCGTAGAAGACGGTAAGCAGACAGATGATAAGTGGTTTTTGCCATTTTTTTATGATTCCTTTCATTTGAAGCATCTCCCCGATTGTTGACGTAAGCAACTTGCTGTTTGTAATGACTGCATTTGAAGTGAATCAATGAAGCCAGAGCCTATTGTACAGCAATGATTGTACCGTCTCGAGATAGATAGGAAACCCCGGTGAAATGGAGATTGGGCCCGTCAATTAGTGGTAGGTGGGGCCAATTGTTGGGGGATATGCCTCAGCCAAGTGGTGGATAGTTCTCAAGTGACAGGTGGCATCGCTTGTGGCATATTTACATATTAAGCCAGGCAGCATAACGCAGGAGCTGTTCATGTTCCTCGAAATCCCTGAAAGACTCTTCGTAATCACAGAGGGGAGTCCAGCAGTCATCGTTGAACCAGAAACTTACTTCACTGTCATTGTCACAGGTCAGGCCGAACTTTTCAATATAGGTCAGGTCAATAATCCAGCTTTGTAAACGCATTTGTTCCAATTCGTTGCTGTCGCCGAAAGCATTAACATGGTGTAGTTGCGTTAATTCGTTAACCAGAACTTTCTTCATCAATTTGACGTTTTCGATAGTTTTCATTGTTCAGACCCCTCTCGTAAATTTAGGCAGTAAATAAACTGTTTGATAGGATGTGTATCTTGACAGTTGGTGCTTGTCGCTGAACAATGTTTATCGCAAAAAAAATACCAGATAATGATAATTAATTATTTTTCTGTTAAGTTGTTGAAACTATACTAGTTATTCTGGTAACTGAGCATTTTATTTAAGTGCTGAGACTGAGTGATATGTCTCATCTGCTGTTAGATATGCCCTGAAAAATAGGCATACGACCTGGTGCCGCTCAATTCTGATTCAATTCGCTTGTTCTGGTAAGGTTGCGGATCTACAGTTATGATCTGATGATTTTTTACTGTTTTTGCAGCTTAAATGAGGCCGAATTTCTTCATACGGTATCGTAAAGTATCGCGACTCAGATGTAGGAAGCGGGCGGCTCTGGTTTGGTTGTCAGCATGTTTTTCAAGTGACTGGAGAATGATATTTTTTTCGATCTCCTCAAATGCAATGCCTTCGTGTGGCAGGTTTATCTGTAATTTATCACAATTGGCGGAATGAGTTTTTTTGGAGTCATCATTGTTATGGTGATAATTGTTCTTCTGGTCTGTAGCCGATTCGAATTGTATGGAGCCGGCTTCCGGGTTGCTTGAGAGATTTAGATTGCTGGCGGTTAAAGTCCGTCCGTCTTCAAGTATGATTGCTCTCTCGATCGAATTGCGCAGCTCCCGCACATTCCCGGGCCAGCTGTACGAAAGCATGAGTTCGAGTGCTATGGGGCTGATATTCTCTATGTTGCGGCTGTACTCTTTGTTGAAAAGGTTGAAAAAATATTTAGCCAGATGGGTTATGTCGGCCTTGCGTTCTCTTAGGGGCGGAATATTAATGGTCATAACATTAATGCGGTAATAGAGATCTATCCTGAACTGGCCCTTGTCCACCATCTCTTTCAAATTCCGGTTGGTGGCGGCAATTATTCTTACATTAATATCAATGTCCTCGTAGCCGCCGAGTCGGCGGTAGCGTTTATTTTCAATGGCTTTTAAGATTTTGCCCTGCATCGGTAATGGCATATCGCCTATTTCATCAAGAAATACGGTGCCGCCATTAGCCAGTTCAAAGATTCCTTTCTGGCGCTTCCCGGCATCGGTGTAAGCCCCTTTTTCATGTCCGAACAGTTCATTTTCGAGAAGGTGGTCCGGGATCGCCGCGCAGTTGATTTCAAAGAATGGTTCATCTGAGCGGCGGCTGTAAAGGTGGACCGCTTTGGCAACCAGTTCCTTGCCGGTACCGCTCTCTCCCAGAATTAAAACTGTTTTGTCGTTGGTTTCCGCACATCGTTTAATGATCTTGAAAACATCAATCATCTCCGGGCTGTTGCCAATTAATCTATCCTCATCAATTTGTTGATCTATGGAATGACTGCACTCTTCAGCCTGTTTTTTAAGTTTCTTTTTTGCAAATGCCTGTTCGATGACCTGTTTGACTGTTTCAATGTTGAATGGCTTGCCGATATAATCCTCGGCTCCGAATTTGAATGCCTCAATGGTTGAGCCGACATCGGCGTAGGCCGTAATCATTATGACGATGAGATTTTCATCTTCACTCTTAAAACGTTTAAGCAGTTCCAAACCGTTAATGTCAGGGAGGCGAATGTCAAGCAAAACCATCTGCGGCTTGAATGTACTCATTTTTTCCTGAGCTTCAGCTCCGGATTCAGCAGTCTCGACAAGATAGCCTCTTTTTATCAGGGGTTGGGAAAGGGACCAGCGAATCAGGCGTTCATCGTCGACAATCAGAATCCTAGCTGTGTTCATGATAATCCTCAGTAAAACTTAATATTGCAATTGTTTTTTTTAGGTGACTTGTTCACTCAAGCAATTATCATACAACGATGATGTTTCTTGTGTAAGCTCCTTCCGGCAGGCGGTTGCCCTGTCGGATCATTGCTTTTTACGGGTTGTTAAGGTTACTTGAGAACGGATGTTGGTGGGTTAGGGTTATATCACCGGGAGATGGAAGCCGTGAAATGACACAGGCATCAGGGGGCATATACCCCGGGACCAGTGCCATATGACTCGTTTACAGGTAAAGCGTTCGCTTATCTCTCTCAAATTGTCAAGATTGGGGTCATTGCTGGTAGAAGGTGCGTCAGCACCCCAGCTTTGACCCCGTTTATGAGGGCGAAGCAATGTTCGACACCACTTTATGGTGACCCGTTGATAAGTGCAATATGTCAGGGAATTTTTTTATAATGGCCCGCTACAAATGATTGTACTGCACATGGTATGATCATTGCCTTATCTCTCCTCAGCGGAGTGAAGATTGCCAATGCTGAAAATATCGAAAAGATGTGAGGGTGGACTAATTTTTTTGAATGAATGATTCGCCTGATGGATTGTTTTTTGTTGGTGAGTGTCTATGAATACAGAATTTGATAACTTCTCGGAACTGAAAAATTCGAGTGGTGTTGTTGCCGCCCAGGGAGTGACCGGTGAACAATTTGAGTGTCTGCAGAGAGAGATGGAAATCCTGCGGCAGGAGAAAGAATATTTTGTCAGTGTCATCCGAAATTTTCGCAATGGTCTTCTGACTACAGACAATAACTTGCAGATTGTTCATTTTAATCTTACGGTTGAACGGCTTTTGGGCTATTCGCCGGGTGAGTTGCGGAGTATGAAGTTACATCAACTGATCCAGACTAAAGAGGAGACGGTTTTAAGGGTTCTCCAGGAGGGTGGACTTTGCGTTGATCCTAAAACCGGTGAAATGGGTGAATTCCAGTTTATTACAAAAAACGGGAACTCATTTCCGGTTGAGGCTTGTTTCTCAGTGATTACTGCTCCTGATAATTCAGTATGCGGAATGACCTGTACCTTCCGTGATGTGACGCAAAAGAGGAAGATGGAGAAGGCTCTGGCGCGAATGGATCGATTTGCCTCTCTGGGGGAGCTGGCTTCAGGGTTGGCGCATGAGATTAAAAATCCCTTGGCCTGTATTGCCGGTGTTCTGCAGAACCTGCAGTTTAGTGATGAAACTTTCGATACCCTGATGATACCGGAAATACTTTTTCAGGTAGATAAAATTGATACTATTTTGAATGGGTTAGTTAATTTTGCGAAACCTGGTCCGGCGGAAATGGTGCTCTTGCATGTCCGTGATATTATTGATGCGACCCTAGTCTTGGTTGATCGTTATTTGCGCGAAAAAGCCATCGAACTTAGGCTTGATTACGGTGGTTCGAATCCTTTGGTCAAGGGTGACAGTCAGCTCTTGCAGCAAGTGTTGCTGAATGTCGTTATGAATGCATGTGAATCTTTGGCAGTTGTCGAGCGTGAACGTTGTCTGGCAATTACAGTTATATTTCACGATAATATTAACCCGGAAGTTGAGAGCGGTGATGCTAATGCTTATGGGGTTGTCGAGATTGAAGTTAAAGATAACGGTAAAGGAATTGAAAAACCTCTTTTGGATACAGTTTTTAATCCTTTTTTTACGACAAAATATAAAGGAATAGGTCTCGGTTTGGCGACTGCGCATAGGATTATGGAACAGCATGAAGGTGCAATTACAGTCTCCAGTAGTCCTGCTGCGGGTACAATTTTCAAATTAACACTGCCGGTATGTTGCTGATGATTAGTATGCTGAAATTTATTGGTAATGCAGGTGATTTGCATGACTGTTAGGAAAAAAACAGCTTTGATTGTTTTTGTGGTTATATCTCTGTTCCTGAGTTTCAACCTGTTGATGGATTATTTTTATGTTTTGGGTTCACTCGAAGATTTGGAAATTGATGAGGGTGAGAAGAGTCTCAAAAGGGCAGTTTTAGCAATTGACCGTGACCTTGAACACTTGAGTTTATTCTGTTATGACTGGGCTGAATGGGATGATAGTTACCGTTTTATCGAAGATCGTAATGAGGCATTCATTAACTCCAATCTTTCTGAAAATACCTTTCTTCACAACCATTTGGCTCTGCTTTTTTTCATTAATAAATCTGGGCAGGTGGTTTGGGGACGTTGTTATAATGAGGAGCTGGAAGAGTTTATCTCGATTGCGGAGTTTTCCGGGCAGAAGTGGTCGACAGCTCATCCACTTCTGCAGCATTCACGGAATGACAGTGTTGTCAAAGGGTACATGCAGACTTCAACTGGAGTGCTGATGCTGGCATCACGGCCTATCATTCCAACTTCAGCTTATGGCGATATACGCGGTACTTTGATAATGGGTCGTTTGATCTGCGATCGGTGTATCGAGTTGATGCGTGAGAGAACTCAGCTGGATATGGAAATATGGTCTATGAGTGATGAAACATTATTGTCATTTGACTGTCATGCCAAAGATCAGCTGCAGGCTGGAACCGCCACTCACATTGTTCGCAATCAGGACTGGATTTTTGGCTATACCGTATTGGATGATATCTATTCACGACCGGTATTGTTGCTTAGAACTAAAGCGTGGCGAACAATCTACAAGAGAAGTCGTGACGGTATCCTGGTTGAGATGCTCTGTACTTTACTGTCTGCGATTATTGTTGGTTTTCTGATCAGTTACCTGTTGTACCGTTCGGTAAGCCGGCCTTTGGCATGCTTTGTTAAATTGATTTCGGGTATTGGCGCCAGTGAGGATATGCAACAGATTGATATCCATCCTGAGAATGATGAAATTGCTTGTTTGCAGCGGGAATTCAATCAGATGGTGCAGCGACTGCATGATGATGCCCGAAAAAGGGAGTCGGTCGAAGTCGATCTGCGAGTTAGTGAGGCCCGTTTGAGTGCAGTTCTTGATGCCGCACCAGACGGGATTCTGACAATTGATGCTGCCGGAATGATCAAGACAGTTAATCTGGCGGCAGTTGAGATGTTTGGTTATGAAGCAGGTTATCTGCCAGGAAAAAGTATTTTTTTGCTGTCAGCTTCACAACGGCGCACTCTTTTAAAGGAAGAGATAAAAAAATTTCATAAAGATCCTGAAAGCTCAGTGTTTAGTCTGGGGGTGGAGGTTTCAGGTGTGCGTCAGGACGGTTCACATATTTTGCTTCACTGCAAAATCGGCCGGGTCGAAATTGAAGGTGCAGATCGCTTCATTTGCATCGTCAGGGATGTATCAGGCTTGAAAGAGATCCACGAAAAATTGATGCGGACCAAACATCTGGCTTCCATCGGTGAGATGGGGGCATCAATTGCCCATGAAATTCGAAATCCTTTAGCCGGAATAAGTGGTGCAGTGCAGGCATTAACCGAAATGAGTTCGGTTGAACACTCGGAATATGAAATTCTTATTGAAATTAATCGTTTAACGGGATGTATTGAAGAGACTGTTTGCCAGATGCTTGAGTATGCCAAAGATTGGCAGCCGGAACCAAGATTGACCTCTATAGTTGATTTAATAAATGAAACGATCTCAGTTTACAGCCGGCAGGCAGATCTGCAAAATACAACTATTAATGTTAAGGGAAGTGCTGAGATTCGAGCTCTGGTAGATCCGGAACTTATCAGCCAGGTACTGGTAAATCTTATGGCAAACGCTGTGGCTGCATGTGGCGGCCGTCACGGAGTACTTCTCTGGAGTGTAGAAAAGAGCCTGCGTGAAGTTTATATCACGTTACAGGATAACGGCTCCGGTATTGACGGTGACCTGCAAAAGAGTGTTTTTAAACCTTTTTATACGACCCGGGAAAACGGCAATGGTCTAGGTCTGGCAATCTGTCAAAAAATTATCGAGCGCCATAATGGTAATATTGCCCTCGAAAGTGAAGTGAATGTTGGTACTAAAGTAACAATTGTCTTGCCGAAGAGTAAATTCCTTAAAACCTGAATGAGTTGCTGTAGGTAAAATCAAAGATTACAAATTGGTTCAATTACCTCCCTAACCAGGTCGAAACGCCAGTTTTGCATCAGTGGCATGTTTTTTAGAACCTTTGGGTCGGTATTTGCGAGAACTCTTTCGATATCTTTGCGGGTGGCGATTAAGGCCGGGTCGAGGTTGAGGGTTTTGCCGATTGTTGTAATTTTATCAAGGAGTTTGCAGCTTTTCTCCACCGTTTTCGGGTTGCGGGAGCGTTTGTTTGCGGCCGGGTAGTCTGATTCAGGAGTTTTTAGTCCCTTATCGACAGCTTGCAGGAGCTGTTCGCCGTAACGCTGGCCGGCCCGAGGGGAGAGGCCGCATTTTTCCTTCATGCAGGTGATGTCCCGAGGCGCATTCTGGGATATTTTTATCAGGGCCTCATCTGGGATGATATGGCGGCGTGGTCGGTTGCGGGAGCGGGCCTTTCTTTCGCGCCAGGCGGCAAGCTGGCAGATGATTGCCAGTTCTTGGCGGTTCAGGCGGCTTATGCCTTTGACTTTGGTATAGACCTGTTCGGTATCGGGGTCGTCGTAGAGAGTTGGATTGTCGTAGAGCTGCATCTCTGTTTTAATCCATTCCGAGCGCCCGAGAGTTTTTGCCTGATCCATGATTTGGTCCCGGATGAGTGGTAGGAACAGGACATCAGCCAGCGCATATTGGAGCTGGTTTTCGGTGAGCGGGCGTTTGAGCCAGTCACTGCGGGTTTCACCTTTATTCAGGGTTAAACCGGCAAAGAGCGAGCAGGTATCGAGTAGTGACAGAGTTGCAGAAGGGCCGATGAAGCCGGCGGCAAGGCGGGTGTCGAAGATATTCCGGGGATAAAATCCGGTCGCTTGGCGCAGAATTGTGAGATCTTGTTTGGCGTCATGGATAATCTTTTCAATTTTCGGATTAGCTAAAACCTCT
>Ga0164318_10002893_pt1 | contig 16088 bp, 19 predicted proteins | sample GuaBasSedimGuay9_FD_113734 | JGI IMG/M metagenome (GOLD analysis project Ga0164318, IMG submission 113734) | Subseafloor sediment microbial communities from Guaymas Basin, Gulf of California, Mexico - Guay9, Core 4571-4, 0-3 cm | ecosystem: Environmental > Aquatic > Marine > Hydrothermal vents...
AAAGCTCGTGAATGAGTGGCGCGGACGACTCTCCCCGCGTATTGGTGACCGGGATTTTCACGTAAACATTGGAAGCCAACGCGGAGAGCTTCTCCGCCTGTTCCCGCATCCCGTCGAAATCATCCGAGAAGACCTCGAAGGAAACCGGCAAGTCTGTGACCACGCGCAGCACCTCCGATGCGAATGCCATGTAGTTGGTAATGCCCGCCTTGGACATGAGCGTCGGATTGGTCGTGAAACCCTTGACCACTCCTTCCTGGTAAGCGGAGATGATGGAATCCAGATCAGCCCCATCTGAAAATATCTTTATCTTAAGCTCCTCAAGACGTGGAATGTGTTCACATGCCGTCTCCACAACGCAACCTCCTTCAAGTACCACCAGTCACAGGCCTATTCTCTACATCGTCGCCCGCTAGACAAGCCGTCAGAACTGCTCTTGCCAGCCGGATACCACATCTTCCGGACCCATTCAGCGGCCAGAGTAGCGCCGCCCATCACCGCAGGCCGCTTGGGTGTCCGATCCATTGCCACGGCGTATACCGCCTCAAGAAAATTCCCTTGGTAGAACTCTTCGGCAGATACCGTCCGGCAGGGAATGTATTCCGGTGCCTCCCGCACCAGCAGCTCACTTTCCGGGAAATCGGGACGTTCCACCAGAACCAAGGGTTTACGATTGGCGATACAATCCGAGACTATTCCGAATCCGGCTTTGGACACCACCACGTCCACAGATGCAATCAGATCGCCGAACGGCATGGCTCGGCGGGAAACCGCCTGGAAGCCGCGGTGCCGCACTTCAGCCGGCTCGATCACCAGAAACCGAACCCCGGTGTCCCGGGCCAGACCGTCCATAGCTTGCGGCCCCAGTGGCAACGACGAGAAGGCTAACAGGACCAGCAGGCGTTCCCGCGGTACACCCAATATCGCCTCCAAGCGAGACCGCCGGTTCCTTCCCGGCGCAGCCACCAGAGGGATCTCGATCTGGCGATCGAAAATGTCCATGGAAGGTGAGAAGGGCATCTTCAAAAGCAGATCTGCGCATGCATAGGCCTTCTGGAAGCGCGCCACTGCCCGTTTCCACACGCCTGAACCATCATCGTAGGCCTGATATATCCAGTCCCAAGTAAAGTTACCCGATACAATTGCAGGAATACCGAGCCGATGCGCCGCGTCTACCGGAACGGCAGGAACATCACACACGACCGCTCCCGCGGACGTTTCTTTGAGATAGGCCGCTTCGCCGTCTGTGAGCGCATCCCACCGCTGCAGCAGCTCTGCAACCCGAGCAGCCGAAAGCTGCCGGTCCACCCTGATGGGATCTACCTGCACCAACCCCACGTCCAGCGCACGCTGCTCAAGACAAGCGGCGACATCCCCCAGGCGCTCCCTGACGAACCAGTCCGGAGCAGCGCTCACTAGGCGGACAGGAATCTCGGGATAACTGCAGATAAACGCCCTGACAATCTCACACGACCGGGAAGCATGACCCAGACCATGGCCGCTGATATAGAAAACCACCGGTGAGGGCGATCTGCAACTATTGGTCATAAGAGGCTCCCGGATCAAATGTCCCAGGCAGCCGTGAGACTAGCAGAGCGTGGGCGCGGTCGCAATCACCGCCGCATCGAATTGACTTGTTTTGCTCGCTGTGCCGGTGATATACAAGATTCCACCGCTGACCCGGTGGAACCGCAGCCATGGACAGCAGGCAGGAAAATCGCATGAAGGCGATTATCAATCATCTCGTGCAGCTGCAGGAACTCTATGAGGCGCGGATGCAGCACGAGACGTCCCTTTCCCGGAGGAGGCTCAGGGATCTCGACCAGGCCATAGAAGATCTTCTCTCGCGACTGCCCGAGGATGTCGCCCGTCGGGTTACGCGCCTCCAGCGCAAGGCACCCCCAGCAGTAGTGCCGGTGGTCGGGAAGGCATGCGGTGGTTGTGGAATGAATCTTCCGGTAAGCATGCTGCCGCAGATCAAGGTTGCCGATCGGATATACACCTGCCCGAATTGTGCGCGCATTCTATACGCGTTGACCCCTCCCTACCCCCGCAGGCTGCCCAGGAGCCGAGGCAGCAACTTGCCTTCGGCTGGAATCGCCCGTTTCTCCGCGCCGGAACTGATGTTACCTCATATCCAGGCGCAAGATATGGAAGAGGCCTTTCGAGAAATCTGCAGCAAGATGGAGGCCGAAGGCTTTGTGGAGGGGGCCGAAATGCTGGTCGAAAAGGCCATGCAGCGCGAGGCGATCGCCAGTACGGCGATCGGCCACGGACTGGCCTTTCCGCACGTGCGCGGTGTCGAAGGCGGCGGCCTTGTTCTGGCGGTGGCTACCAGCCGCAAAGGAGTCAGGTTCGAGGATGTCCGCGGACTGGTGCGAATCCTTTTTTTCATTGTGATACCTTCCGCAGCCAGTGCCTTTTATCTTAACCTGCTGTCGGGTCTGACCAGAGCCTTTTCCGAGTCCGCGGCTCGCGATCAGCTGCTCAAGGCCAAGGATCCTTCCGCTTTATGGGAGGCGCTGGTACATACAACCCGTAGTGTAGTCCGGTAGTCAGCAGGAGTCGCGTAACGTCGCACGAGGAGCTTACAAGTCCGCCGCGAAATAGGAGGATGATAACCACCGGGGCCTTCGCCGAATAACAATGACCGATCTGTCCATAGTAGTGCCTCTGTACAACGAAGAGGAGAATGTGCAGCCGCTCTGTCGCCGGCTCTACGAAACCCTCTCTCGCCTGCCGCATTCCTGGGAAATCATTCTGGTAGACGACGGAAGTACCGACAGAACCTGGAGCGTCGCCACTTCCATGCTGGCCGAAATCCCTTCTCTGCGGCTGATTCGCCTCCGGCGCAATTTCGGGCAAACCGCCGCTCTCAGTGCCGGTTTTCACCACGCGCGCGGCGCGATCATCGTCACAATGGACGGCGATCTCCAGAATGATCCCGAGGATATTCCTCTGCTGCTTGAAAGGATGGATCCGGATACGGATGTGGTCAGCGGCTGGCGCAAAGACCGCAAGGATCCTTTTCTGACCCGCCGTCTCCCTTCAATAGTAGCCAACTTTCTGATCAGTCGGATTACCGGCGTACACCTGCACGATTACGGGTGCACCCTGAAAGCCTATCGGCGCGACGTCATCCAGCATGTTCATCTTTACGGTGAAATGCACCGGTTTATTCCTGCCCTCGCCAGCTGGGTAGGAGGACGTGTCCGCGAGGTGGTAGTGCGCCATCACCCTCGCCGTGCAGGAAAATCCAAGTACGGAATATCACGCACTCTACGCGTGCTCCTCGATCTCATCACTGTGAAGTTCCTGCTGCATTACAGCCGCGGTCCGATGCAGATGTTCGGGAAGATCGGCGCGATCTTCGCCCTGCCGGGGTTGTCCCTGGTAGCATTCATGGTTCTCACACATCTTTCCTTCCGCCTGTTCGGCACCTCGTTCGGCGCGGACCTGATCAAGAGACCTTTCTGGGTGATCACGGCATTCATGCTGATCGCCTTCGGAGTCCAGTTTGTGAGTATGGGGCTGCTCGCGGAGGTCCAGATCCGGACCTATCACGAGTCCCAGAGTCGCCCGACCTACTTTGTCCGCGAGATCCTGGAGTCCGACGACCGGCGCCGCAACTCCAGATCTGGTCCGATGCCCGAAAAAACCTCCTGAACAGCGGCGGGCCGGATGGATTACTCCGTAGTCCAGATCTTGGGTATCGTCGGTTGGCTGGTGCTGATTTTCGGTGGTATGCTTTGTGACGCAGCGCTCCTCCTGTATCTACGGCGTCCCCTTCGCGGAGTACACAGAAGGTTCCGAGCGATAGCTCATAGGCAGGTCAAAGGACGCCACCTGCTCATGGTGACGGGCCTCTTCCTCGGCGCGCATGCCGTGCTTTCGACCCTGATACCCACAGGGGATATGGGATGGCAGGTCATCGTCAATACGCTCTCGTTTCATTGGATAGTACTGCTTTTCGTTACCGCATATTGCGGCGTGCGCCGCGTGCCCTGGGAGTCTCTGTTCGGCCCGACGAGCGGCGCTGCATATGTCGCTGGCCTCCTGGCCTACCTCGCGGCGGTTCCTGTGGTTCTAATGCATTCCGCATTGGTCAACAGCCTATTGCGCCTGGCGGGCATTACCCCCACGATGCAGCCGGTAGTTGAGCTGTTGTCGAAACATCCCGCCCCCACGACCTTTATCTACCTGGTACTCGTAGGATGTGTAATCGCCCCTGCGGCCGAAGAAATCTATTTCCGCGGCATGCTGCTGCCGGTGCTGATGAGGGAAATGACACCCCTGGGTGGAGTAATTGTCTCTTCCCTTATCTTCGCCGTGGCCCACATGCATGCGACCTCCGCCCCTGCCCTTTTTGTCATTGCCCTGGCCTGCAGCGCGGTCTATATCAGTACCGGTTCATTGGTCGCCGCGTTTACGACGCATGCGGTGTTCAACATTGTAAACATGCTGCTCGCAATATTGTTTCTGGCTCAATAGCGGGCGGTGCGACCCAGAGATATGACCTCGGGCCTTGCCAGCATTCAATGGGTGCCGCTTGAACGTCGGTCACGGATTCCTGGAGTAGTACGCATTATTGATCAGACCCGCCTGCCGGGCGAACTGGTCTACCTGGATCTGACCGACGTATCCGCGGTTGCCGAGGCCATTGTATCCCTCCGTATCCGGGGAGCCCCTCTGCTGGGGATCGCAGCGGCCTATGCCGTGGTGCTTGCCGCGCAAGAGGCACTGCGAGACCAGCAACCGATCGGGCAGAGCGTACGAGATGCGGCTGAGACGCTTCGCCGGACAAGGCCCACTGCAGTAAATCTTTTTGTCGGGCTCAACCGCCTGGTGGAAGCGGCAATGCGGACCCGCTCGTCGGGTCCCGCCGCAGTAAAAGAACTTCTGGCTGTAGCGGAGAACTTTCATGAATCCGACCGCCGGGCTTGTGCGGCGATCGGCCGGCACGGCGCGGACTTGATACAGCCGGGAGCCCGCATACTTACCTATTGCAATACCGGAATCCTGGCCACCGGCGGTGAGGGTACGGCGCTGGCCGCTGTGTACGAAGCACACCGGCGTCACGGGGATATCCGTGTTTTCGCGTGTGAAACTCGTCCGCTGTGGCAGGGGGCACGGCTTACCGCCTGGGAACTCCGGCAGCATGACATTCCGGTGACGGTCTTATGCGATAACGCGGCGGCGAGCCTTCTTGCCCGCGGGGAGGTGCAATGCGTGATGGTAGGGGCAGACCGTATCGCGGCCAACGGTGATACCGCTAACAAGGTGGGTACTTTTCCGCTCGCTCTGGCAGCCGCCGCGCATGAAATTCCTTTCTACGTGCTGGCACCCACCACGACATTTGATCCGGAAATACCCGCGGGAGCGCAGATACCTATCGAGCACCGCTCGCCCACTGAAGTAGTGCGCCCGTTTGGTCATGACATTGCTCCTGAGGGTGTGGACGTCTATTCGCCGGCGTTCGACATTACGCCCGCGAAATACATATCCGCCCTGGTAACCGAGAAGGGAGTTATCTATCCCCCCTTCGAGACCAATATCCCCCGGCTTCTCCGGCCCAAGAGCCGGAGTCCTTCCGAGGAGAAAAAATGACCGGCGAAACTCTTGAACAGATCGGCGAGGTCGAGGTCATCCGACGCCTGACACGTCGTCTGGGAGAAGCGTTGAACGTAGTGGTGGGCATCGGGGATGACGCCGCAGTAGTCCGGTTTGAAGACGACAGCCACGATCTGGTGCTCACAACCGATGCAGTCATTGAGGGTATCCACTTCTCAGCAGAAGCACCGTCCGCGGACGTCGGCCGGAAACTGGCTGGGCGCCTTCTCAGTGATCTGGCCGCAATGGGAGCGGAGCCTCTCTGGATACTTTGCAATGTCGCCGCACCTCCGCGGACATCATTCCGTGACCTGAAGCAGCTATATGCTGGAATGAAGCGAATTGCCGCGCGCTTCGGAGCCGACATCGTCGGGGGGGATCTCTCGAGAGCCGAAAGTCTTCATTTGCATGGTTTCGCAGCCGGACGCATCCCGTGTCAGAGAGCAGTGACCCGCGCGGGGGCGCGTCCGGGTGATGCAATTTTTGTCACCGGAGCTCTGGGCGGAAGCATCCTCGGTAAACACCTGCGGTTTACCCCGCGCGTCACGGAAGGACTCTGGTTGAGGAAGTCCGGCTGGCCCTCTGCCATGATAGACGTAAGTGACGGGTTGTTGAGAGATCTGGCACACATTCTTGGCTCAAGTCGATGTGCTGCGGATATCGAAGTTCGAAGAATCCCGGTTTCCCCCGCGGCGCGAAAACTGGGTGACGGAGTCCCGCCTCTGGATCACGCGCTGCGCGACGGGGAAGACTTCGAACTGCTTTTTACTGTGCCGCCAGACAAGGTGGAACGGTTTATCCGCTCGTGGAAAAAGAAGTTTCGCCTGCGGTGTACGAAAATCGGCACAATCCGCGCGGGGCCGCCCGCAATCAATCTCAGAAAGCCGGACGGTTCTGTTGTCCGGGTCTCTGCTGAGGGCTACGATCACTTTTGTTCGCAGGGAGGAAAGACACCTTGAACCGTTTTACTGACAGAGGTGAGGAGTCATCCGGACCCCAGCAATCGGTCTTGAGGGATGGCCCGCTCCCCCGGACACGGTCATGCCTGGTTTGCGGCGTGGACAATCCCCGCGGCTTCCATCTCCGCAGTCATCTGCGCGAGGGCGCTGTCGAACTGGAATACACCACACGTCCTACTGATACTGGATATGTGGGGATCACTCACGGCGGGGTTCTGGCCACACTTGTGGATGAAGTGATGACCTGGGCGGCCATCGTCGCCTCAGGAAAGCCTTGTGTCGCTACTACAGTGTGCATCCACTTTCACAAACCGGTACCGCCCGGTGTTCGGATCACCATTCGGGCGCATCTTCCGAAACCACGGAAACTGATGAAGGTGACCGCAACCGTAAGCACACCCGATCTGGGCCTGCTTGCGGATGGTGAGGGGCGCTACCTGCGGATGTCGCGCTCCGCACCGGAGATCAGCGCCGATTTCGTATCCGATCCGTCCGCTATTTCCCTGCACGAAATTCTGCGATGATCACTAACCCGGCTCAGTCGCTTTTCTGCTTGGGCCGACGGGATCGTGGTGGTTTCCGACCGAGAAAATCAAGGACCGCCAGGAGATCCTGCCAGACTGTCCGCTTCTGATCGGGCTTACGCAACAAATATGCCGGGTGAAAAGTCGGCATGACCGGAATCCCGGCAAACTCATGCCAGCGTCCCCGTATCTGGGTGATGCCGCGGCTGACCCCGAGAAGTCCCTTGGCGGCCGTGGACCCGAGACAGATAATTACCCGGGGCTTGAGAACACCGATCTGCTCCCGCAGAAACGGCAGACAGGCCTCCATCTCCTCGGGGTAGGGAGTACGGTTCCCCGGCGGCCGGCACTTTACCACATTGCCGATCCACACCTCCTCACGCGTGAATCCCATTGCTTCGATCATGCGAGTAAGCAAGTGACCGGCCGCTCCCACAAATGGTTCCCCGGCCCGATCCTCTTCTGCGCCGGGCCCCTCCCCTACAAAGACGATTTCCGGTCGAGCCGGCCCTTTGCCGGGTACCGTCCGGGTCCGCGATTCATGCAGCGGGCACCGGCGGCACCGCGCTATCCGACGGGCGATGCGCTGCAACTCCTTCTCTGCTGCAGAATTGTCTGCGGGGGCGCCTGCCGGCTCCTCATCGCTCCCTATGCCAGTACCGCGCGGGGGCAACTGGACCTCTTTAAGTCCACTGAGCGAAAGGTAGTCGAGAAGCTCGCGCATCTCGCTGATCACCCGGTGAAGTTCTGCCAGAACATCTGTCGCTGCGCTGCCGCTGGTCATGCGGAATACTCCTATTTTCAGCAACTGATCTTTCCGTGGTTACTTCTAGACCAATGCCGCCTTTCTGCAAAGCAGAATCCACCGCATCGTCAGGAGTTCAGCATGCGGAAAATGTTGCACTGACGCCCGATCAGGCTATGCTCTTGCCTTGTTTGGGCGGAAAGGGACGGCACATGAACAAGCGGTACCGGAAGGTCCTGCAGCCCAGGAACATCATTCTGGATTTACATGCAACGGATAAGCCCGGGGTGATCGCTGAACTTGTTGATCACCTGGTTTCCACTGGAGACATTGCTCCCCAAAAGCGCGATGAGGTGCTGGCAGCTGTTCTCAGTCGGGAGAAAAGAATGTCAACCGGTTTGCAGCACGGAGTGGCTGTACCTCACGGCAAGACCGATGCCGTCTCGGATCTTATCGCGGTACTGGGCCGCTCGCGCCACGGGGCGGAATTTGCATCCTTGGACGGCAGGCCTGCTCAAATATTTGTGCTCATTCTTTCTCCGGAATCAATGGCTGGACCTCACGTTGAATTCCTGGCGGAGATAAGCCGCCTGCTCACGCGCGCGGAGATCCGCGAACGTCTGCTTGCCGCCGAATCTGCTGAAGAGATATTAAACCTTTTTGATCAGTCCGCTGACCGCTGATGATCGCCGCCGTCACCAACGGTGCCGTGGCGGGTCCGTTCGCGACCGGTCCGCCTGAGGTGGGTCGCGTGATGACCGAGGTTGCTTTGCAACTGGCGGTCATTCTTATCGCAGCCCGTCTAGGCGGCTTCATTGCTCAGAGTTATTTCCGGGCGCCCAGTGTTCTGGGGGAGCTAGCGGCCGGGATGCTTTTCGGCCCCTACGCTCTGGGGGGGCTGCCGCTTCCCGGCTGGGGGCCGGTATTCCCACTCAAAGGCGGTCCTCTGCCCGTCTCCACGGAACTCTACGGATTTGCCATGCTCGCCTCTATTGTGCTGCTGTTCATCTCCGGTCTGGAGACGGATCCGAAGACATTTCTGCGCTACTCCGTCTCCGGGCTTGCCGTAGGGGTAGGCGGCATAGTTACCGCTTTCGCAATTGGAGATGTAGCGGCCGTTTTGCTGGGCATTGCGGATTCCTTCCTGTCGCCTCCGGCCCTTTTCCTGGGGACGGTTGCGACTGCAACATCGGTCGGTCTGACCGCGCGCTTGTTATCCGAAAGGCGGAAAATGGGCTCTCCGGAAGGTGTAACCATATTGGCCGCCGCGGTCTTCGATGATGTTCTAGGCATTGTCGTGCTTGCACTCGTAGTGGCCGTGACGCGCGCCAAGGGCAGTCAAAGCACGCCTGCCGACTGGAAGCATATTGCTCTGATCGGTGCCAAAGCTCTCGGATTCTGGATATTGTTCACCGCCGTCGGCCTGCTCCTGGCAAGGCGCCTGACACATCTTCTGAAGAGACTCCGCTCCATGACCACCATCGCCTCGATCTGCGTCGGCTTGGCACTGCTGGTCGCCGGTCTTTCGGAAATGGCGGGACTGGCCATGATTATCGGGGCCTATATCGTGGGGCTTTCTTTGTCGCAGACCGACATCGCCTATGAGCTGCAAGAACGCCTGCGCCCCCTTTATGATTTTCTGATTCCCATCTTTTTCTGCGTCATGGGCATGCTGGTCAATTTTTTCGCAGTAAAGAGCGTCTTGCTTGCAGCGGTGTTCTACGGCTTGGCCGGGATAGGTGCCAAGATCGTTGGCTGCGGAATACCTGCCTGGTTCACCGGATTCAATCTCCGCGGGGCCGTCCGGATCGGTACCGGCATGATCCCCCGCGCAGAAGTCGCCCTGATAGTCGCCGGAATCGGACTTTCTTCCAACATCATCTCTCCCGAGGTATTCGGAATCGCCGTCTCCCTCACCATGCTTTCTACACTCCTGGCACCTCCTCTTATTGTCCGGGCATTCCAGGGGGGATCAGGGCTCCGCGTTGCAGTGGAAAAGCGGAAAGAAGAAGAAATTCGATCTGTCAGCCTGGATCTCCCTTCCGCGGAATTGGCGGAATTCCTTGTCTCCCGCATAAACCGGGCCTTCCGCAACGAAGAATATTTTGTCCACCGCCTCCACACCGATACACCGACCTGGCAGATCCGCAAAGAAGACATTTCTTTCACCATAATCCAGGATGATCGTCGGGTAATACTGAATATGCCCGCCCGCTACCAGCATATCGCCCGATTCATCGTGCTGGAAGAGATCCTCAACCTGAGCGAGTTTCTCGAGTCGGTGCGTAAGATGCAGAGTCCGGAAGATATGGGAGCCCAACTGCTCAAAGGAGTATTTGAGTAGACCCCCAGAGAAAATGCGGGACACCTCGGGAGGCATCCCGGAACCATTGAAAGCTGCCCCCGGTAATTCAGAATTTCCTGGAATCGGCCTGTTCCGCACCGTAGATCAGACAGTGCGGGGCAGCATCCCCTTCTACGGTCCAGCCGCATACCGGACAGATGCGTACGGTACCCAGTTCCACGTCCTGACCCTTGACTACTGCCTTCTTGGCCCTCCGGTACATATCGGCGCAAATCTTCTCCGCCTCGATGGCATAGCGTACCGACTTCTCGGCCGCAGTCTCATTCCGCCGCTTTGGCACCACAATCGCCATCGTTGCCATCGGGGCGATTGCCGCACCGTATCCCAGCGGCGCCTGGGCCCATACTGTTCATGTGTGGAACCACCGAGGTGGACGCGGTGATCCTGAAAGTACGTTGACCTTTACCCTGGGCAACGCTTGCCATACACTGAATTCCATGAGTGTGCAGAAACGGATCGCCATCGGTTCAGACCACGGTGGTTACGAGCTGAAGCAGCAGTTGATTCCGTTCCTGCGTTCCCAGGGTCATCTGGTCACCGACTGCGGCACGTTCAGCACGGCTCCTGTCGATTATCCGGTTATCGCCGCTGACGTAGCACGACGGGTTGCGCGCGGAGAGGCTGAATTCGGAATCATCATAGACGGCGCCGGCATCGGGTCGGCGATGGCTGCAAACAAGATCCCCGGTATCCGCGCCGCAGCGGTCTACAACCGCGACCTTGCAATCAATGCCCGGGAGCACAACGACGCAAATGTCTTGACTCTCGGAGCACGCCAGACAACGCTTGAAACGGCAAAGGAGATTGTCGGCCTTTTTCTTTCACGCAGTTGCACGGCTGAGCGTCACCGGCGCCGCGTGCAGATGATCATGGAGCTCGAGGCGCCGATTCGTCGCGATGACGCTGCCGTCAAGAGCGAGGATCATAATATGAATCTTGATCCTGCAGATATTGAGAAAATCACCCGCCGGGTTCAGGAGCTGCTTTCGTCTGGTTCTGTTCCCGACACACGTGGTGCTCCTGTCAGCCCCTCAGAGCTTGCGGCTATGATTGATCACACGCTGCTCAAGCCGGAGGCATCCCGAGAGGACGTCGCCCGTCTCTGCCGCGAAGCGCGGGAATACGGATTTTACTCCGTTTGTGTGAATCCAGCCTATGTACGCCAAGCGGCCGATCTTCTGAAGGGAACGCCCGTCAAGGTGTGCGCGGTGGTCGGCTTTCCTCTGGGGGCGCAGTCGCCGGAGATCAAGGTCCTCGAAGCTCGCAAAGCGATCAGAGACGGAGCTGCCGAAATCGATATGGTCATCAACATCGGCGCACTCAAGAGCGGGGATGATGCCCTTGTGCTGCGCGACATCCGCGGAGTGGTCGAAGCCTGTGTGGACCGCCGGGCTCTATGCAAAGTCATCCTGGAGACCGCTCTGCTGAGCGAAGAAGAAAAAGTCCGTGCATGCCAGCTGGCGATGAAAGCCGGGGCACATTTCGTCAAAACGTCAACCGGATTTGGACCAGGCGGTGCGACCGAGGAGGACATCCGCCTCATGCGTAAGACTGTAGGGGGGAAACTCGGTGTCAAGGCTTCGGGTGGTATCCGCAGTTACGATGACGCTGTTAGAATGATCGCCGCCGGCGCGAACCGCATCGGCTCCAGCAGCAGCGTGAAGATTATTGAGGAAGCCAGACAGAGAGCCGGCGCCTGAAGTCACCATCAGTCCGGGCACCCGGTTCCCTGTCGGCAACTGATTACGGGAAGGCAGAGACCCGGAGAAAGAAAGGAGATCAACCGTGGCGGAATTACGAACCTACGTTTTTCTCGACAGTCTGCAGCCGCAGTTCGCCGCCTTTCTCGGCACTGTGGCGCAGGGATTCCTGCCGGTCGCCGGTCAAGCCTCGCTGTTCGTCGAAATATCGCCCGGAATAGAAATCAACCGGGTCACTGACGTGGCCCTGAAAGCCACCAGTGTAACGCCGGGTATGCAGATCGTCGAGCGACTCTACGGACTGCTTGAAATCCACTCGGATTCCCAGGCAGATGTGAGGCAGGCCGGCCAGGCCATTCTGGATTCTCTGAATCTCAAAGAGGACGATCGGATCAAGCCGCGCGTATATTCCAGCCAGGTGATCCGACGGCTCACTGATCACCAGTCCCAGCTGATCAACCGCATGCGTCACGGAAACATGATCATTCCCGGGCAGACACTCTACGTGATGGAGGTTGCTCCGGCAGGGTATGCCGCGTTGGCGGCCAACGAAGCGGAAAAGGCGGCAGAAATCAACATTCTCGAGGTTCGCGCTTTCGGCAGCTTTGGAAGAGTTTATCTCGGAGGAGAGGAACGTGACATAGATGTCGGTTATCGGGCTGCCGAACAGGCCATCGCCGCGATAACCGGACGTGAGGTCCAGAAATAAGTCTGGATACAGGATGAAAGCGACAAGAACCGGTGTCGAAAAAGAAAGGAGAGAATGCCATGGCGGAAGCAGTAGGAATGATAGAAACCCGATCGTTTCCAGCGGTGGTTGAGGCCGCTGATGCAATGGACAAGGCCGCCAAGGTGGAACTCGTTTCCTATGAGAAAACCGGTGGCGGATATACCTCGGTGATCGTTCGTGGAGATGTAGCCGCGGTCAAGGCTGCCTGCGATGCCGGCCAAATTGCCGCTGGCCGCGTGGGTGAGGTTGTGGCGGTACACGTGATAGCGCGTCCCCATCCGAACGTGGACGCCGTCCTTCCGCTGGGAAGGCCGCCAGAGACAAAGGCTGCCAAGAAATAATCCGGTTTTCCGGAGAAAGCGAGGCGGTGATGAATCTCGGCCGGATAGTCGGCACGGTGGTCGCAACGCGCAAAGAGCCGAGCATCGAGGGACTTAAGTTTCAGCTGGTCCGGTATCTTGATGAGAATGGAAAGGAGACCGGCGCCGAGGTCGTCGCGGTAGATGCGGTCGGCGCCGGCCCGGGAGAAGTTGTTCTGGTCGCCACGGGAAGCTCGGCGCGACAGACTGCTCTCACGCAGAATCGTCCCTGCGATGCTGTGATCATGGCGATTGTGGACTCCTGGGACGTGGGTGGTGAAATAAGGTATCGGAAGTCAGAGGACAGTTAGGGCAGTTGTCTCACGGCCTCCGCGAAATATGGAGGAACAAACTGATGGCGCGACTTTCAGATGCTGAAATCGAGGCGATCGCTCGCCGTATCGCCGAACAGATCGCTGGACGGCCTGCCCAGACCGCTGCTCCTGCACCGGGGCAAGAGGGGGTGTTCGCTGACGTCGGTTCGGCCGTAAATGCCGCTGCTGCCGCACAGCCGAAATTCGTCTCCCTGCCCCTGGAACGCAGGAAGATAATTATTCAAGCTATCCGGCAGACAATGCTGGAAAATGCGGCCGCCCTGGCAAAGGCGGCCCATGAGGAAACCGGGCTGGGGCGGTTCGAAGACAAAATAATGAAGAACCAGCTGGTGTCCGAGCGCACACCCGGAGTTGAAGATCTCAGCCCGGTCGCCTACACCGGAGACCACGGTCTTACACTGGTCGAACCCGCCCCCTTTGGCGTGATCGCTTCAATCACTCCCTGCACCAATCCGACTTCGACGATAATCTGCAATTCCATAGGAATGCTGGCGGCCGGCAACGCTGTGGTCTTCAACCCGCATCCCTCGGCCAAGCACTGCAGCGTTGAGACCATCCGGCTGCTCAACCGCTGCATTACTGCCGCCGGTGGTCCACCAGATGTGGTCACCACGGTGGCGGAACCTACCATCGGTACCGCCCAGGAACTCATGAAACATCCCGGGGTGCGGCTTCTGGTCGTCACCGGCGGTGGAGGAGTGGTAAAGGCCGCCATGGAAAGCGGCAAGCGGGCTATCTGTGCCGGACCCGGCAATCCTCCGGTGGTTGTTGATGAAACTGCGGACATTGAGAAGGCTGCCCGCGATATCGTGCTCGGCGCTTCCACGGACAACAACATCATCTGTGTGGACGAGAAAGAAGTGCTCGTGGTTGACGCGGTGGCGGACCGCCTGCTGGAAGCCATGAAGAAAAACAACGCCGTCGTCCTCGACCGCACGCAGTTCGTCCAGATAGAAAACCTGGTCTTTAAGGAAACTCACGGTCCGCGGCGTCCCGCAGTGGTAAACCGTGAACTCATCGGCAAGAATGCCGATGAAATACTGGCCCGTGCCGGAATCCGTGTACCCTCCACGGTGCGCTTGGCCGTGGCCGAGGTTCCCGAGGACCATCCCCTGGTCTGGACCGAGCAGATGATGCCGATACTGCCCGTAGTCCGTGTCCCCAACGCCGATTACGCTATCCGTCTTGCGGTCGAAGCCGAGGGGGGCAACCGCCACACGTTCATCATGCATTCGCGTAATCTGGACAATCTCAGCCGCATGGCCAAGGAGTGCAACGCGAGCATCTTTGTGAAGAACGGGCGTGCACAGGCTGGCCTGGGGCTCGGCGGGGAAGGCTACTGTTCATTTACCATTGCCTCCCCCACCGGCGAGGGACTCACCGGTCCGCGCACGTTTTCCCGGTGGCGGCGTTGCGTGCTCGTGGATCATTTCCGGATCACCTGATGAAAAAGTTTCCTGCGATCGGCGTAATTGAGCTGGTTGACATTCCCCGCGGCATCCTCGCAACGGACGCCATGCTCAAGGATTCTCCCGTGGCCTCACTCAAGACCGGCATAATCAGCCCTTCACGATATCTGACAGTGGTCGGGGGGACTCCCGCCGCGGTGGACCACAGCCTGCAAGAGGGCCGATTCGTAGCGGCGGATGCATTACTTGACAGCCTCTACCTTCCTGATGTCCACGCCGATCTTGTAGCGGCAATTATTGGAAACCGGCCCAGACCCGAAACGCAACAGGCTCTCCTGGTGAGTGTCAGTCACACCTGCTGCGCATGTCTGCTCGCCGCCGAGCGAGCTTTGAAGGGAACCCCCGTCCGTCTTCTCGAGCTGAGGCTGGCGGATCCATCCCTGCAGGGCCGAGGCCTCACCATTCTCTGCGGGCGGCTCCCGGATATCGAAGCCGCCGAAGAAATCACCCGTATGGTCCTCGATGCAAAAGAAGGGCCGTTTTCGGTGCAGATCATTTCCGCTCCGCATGAGAGCGTCCAGGCTGCTCTGAGGGAAAGCACTGACTTCAGTTCTGCACCGGAAATTCCCGTGCCGGACGCCGATGCGGCGGCTCTACGCCAGATGGCCTCAGAGGAGGGTCTATGAAGCTGGCCAGAGTGATAGGCAGAGTCGTCCCGTCGAAGATTTACAAAGGCCTCGAAGGGGTTCCTTTGCTCCTGATCAGACCGGTCGCTCCGGATGGCTCAGAAAGCGGGAACAGCGTGGTGGCGGCCGATGCGACCCGGATGGCCGGCCCGGGAGAGCTGGTGTCCTACGAGGGCGGCCGCGAGGCGGCGCTCGCACTGGACCCCTGGTTTGTTCCGGTGGACCACGCGATAGTGGGAATCGTAGATGCGGTTGAACTGAAGCACCTCGACAGGCTACAGAAGACCGCGGAGGGATGACGTGTTCCTGGGCAGGATAAGAGGAGATATCCACTCCACCATCCGGCATCCATTCTATGGACAGAAAAAACTCCTGCTGGTAGAACGACTGGATGCCGGCGGTAAAGGCACAGACGAGTTCACCATCGCCCTTGACGTCGTCGACGCGGGGGCCGGGGAAACCGTACTGGTCCTGGACGAGGGCAACAGCGCCCGGCAGGTATTTAGTGCTGACAACGCACCGGTCAGGTCGGTGGTGATCGCTATTGTGGATCACGTGGCACGGGAGTCATGACCGCGCGCCACCGATCCCACGGGCGACTCACCTGCTATCGATCTGTACAGGCGCTCAAGTCGCGGCAGGACTCTCTCGGGCCGGAATTTTCTT
>Ga0164318_10002894_pt1 | contig 16086 bp, 9 predicted proteins | sample GuaBasSedimGuay9_FD_113734 | JGI IMG/M metagenome (GOLD analysis project Ga0164318, IMG submission 113734) | Subseafloor sediment microbial communities from Guaymas Basin, Gulf of California, Mexico - Guay9, Core 4571-4, 0-3 cm | ecosystem: Environmental > Aquatic > Marine > Hydrothermal vents >...
AGTATCCGAAGTATACCGGCATGTTCAGGAAGCTGCAAAACACCCTCCCCCGCCCCGGGAGAGCGGGGAAAACCCAGCAAAGTGGAGAGTAAGAGCCTTACAACGCCGTATCGTGCCAGAGAAACGGAAATACCGGGGTTCTCCCGTTTAAAATATTTCAAAGTTCTATCATTGAAAGATGCCGTACGGCATCGCCTCTCTGCCCCGCTTTTGTGCAGCAAGTCCGACCATACCCTCACTATCCGGGAGCCGGAATCCTTTAAATCGACACTGAACAGGGTTTCCGGGAAAAGACGAAGTGCCTCATCCATAAAAAGAGGCATTCCCGTTCTACCCTCTTCATCTTTTAGAACGATTCTTTCCAATTCAGATCTGGTACATCGGGAGATGGGACGATCGGGACCGCCGAATCTGGAAAAATCAGAATCGTGAGATATCGCAATAAATCCATCTGAAGTTAACCGGACATCAGTTTCAACAATGTCCACTCCAGCTTCAAGAGCGGCCCGAAATGATTTTTCGGTATTTTCAACCGCTCTCTCCGGAGCTCCACGATGTCCGATAATTAAAGGGAGGTTCACAATTCTTCAGAATGGCCATCACCATCAACAACGGTGAGTTCTTCTTTTCCCGGCCAGTTCCCTTCACTCAAAGTAACACTGTTACCACCATCAATATAAAGAGAAGGAATGCCTGTATCTTCCGCCGAATCCACGTCCGAAAAATCGGATTCTCCAGCAGCAGAGACATCATCCACTTTAAACTGATTGACTGCGGTATCCAGATCCCGGCTGATGGTGCTGATAATATCGGCTACTTCCCGGGTCCGCTCAGAGCTTTTTCGGATAACAGACATACCGGTTCTGATTTCTTCACTGCCGGAGCTTACCTGGCTGGATATCTCTGAGGCTTCAGAAACCGACCTTCTCACCGAATGTATATTTTCAGAAATATCCATCGTACTTTCCTTTACCCGGTGTGTATAATCCTGAAGCTCGTTCATTGCTTCCATAACCTGAGTGCTTCCCTGACTCAGTTCCTCTATACTCGATGCAACCTCGGAGGTACGACTGATAACACCCTGTATTTCTGTGTCAATCTGTTCAAATGATGAAATAGTATGATTGCTGGAATCGGTGGCACTGTTGATGTCTCCGATAATAGACCGGAGATTCTCACTGATAATTCGTGAGTTTTCGGAAGTTTTTTCGGCAAGTTTTCTGATTTCATCGGCAACAACACTGAATCCCCGGCCGGCATCCCCGGCATGTGCCGCTTCTATTGCTGCATTCATGGCCAGGAGGTTGGTTTGATCGGCCACACCTTTTATTACATCCGCCATTTCCTGAATGATATTTACATGGCTGCTTACTCTATGGATGGTTTTCCCGGTTTCCTCTATTACCTCGCTGCCGTCCCGGGCGACGCTCTCCAGTCTGAGGGCTGCATCTCTGTTCCCGGAGACAGACTTGGACATGTTGGAGAGTGAGGCCATAATCTGAGTAGTAGCCGCCGTTGACTCTTCCACCATGGAAGCCTGAGATTGAATCATCTCTGAAAAACTCTCAACCCGAGTTACAATGAGATCCGCCGCTCTGGCTGATTTTGTTACACTGTCATCCAATGCGCCTGTAAGTTCCAAAATCGATTCGACATTTTTCTCACCTTCCACAACTGAACTGGAGGAATCCTCCACAGAAGTAATCAGTTGATTCCGGGCTTCTGTATTCGCCTTCGAACCGGCCTGTATAGCAGCGAGAGTTTTCACAAGATTGATAATAAATCCATTTAGATTTCCGCCGAGAAGACTGAGTTCATCCTTTCCGGATTCATTAAATCGCCTCGTAAGATCACCGGATACGAGAACGGCGATATCATCTCTGATGCCGTTGATTTTTCCGAGTATCACACGGATAATCAGTATCGAAAGTATGAAAGAAAGAATAATAACTCCGATAATACTGAAGTCCATAACAAGAGACTGTCTCCGGTTTATCTTTTCAATCTCAGCATCGATAAGAGAAATCTGCTTATTGAGGATCGAGAGATTTGACACAATTGTATCATTGAGGATGGCTTGAGCCGAAACGAAATCATCCGCTGCTTCCATCAAGGTGTCTGTAGCCCTTTGGCGGTATGTATCATCGATCAGGATATGGGTTAAAGGCACATTATTTATATACGGAAAGGTTTCTGAAGCCACCTGCCAGAAACGCTCGGCACTCTCGGTATGAGCAGCCCGGCGGTCGTTCATCAGATTATTCAGACGGAAAACTGAATCAAGAGCATCTGCGATGGTTTTATCCAACCCGGGAAGAACCACGATATCCCTGCTGCCGGTGTCAAAGGCCTCCTGTGTTTTCGCGGAAAGAAGTTGATATTCTTCAATACTTTTGTTGAAAGAGGAAAGCATGTAATTCATCAATCCGCTGTTCTCAGCATTCAAGGCCTGCTGCATATTGCCAAGTAATATCTGCTCTTTACTGATGGTATCAAGATTGACTGTTTGAATATTAATGTAGACCAGTAACAGGATTAAAAAAATATTCGTAATAATCACAAGCCCTGTAAGGCGCAGCCGAATAGTCATACAAAAGCCTCCGCACCCATATCCTACAGTCTGCGTGAATCATGTCAATCATCTTTCAGATAGAAGATGATTGACAGCCGTTGCCGTTCACCACTGAATCCCGATACACTATCTGGTCCATGACTCAAGACAGCAAACCACTTATAGTTCAGGGAGATGGATCCCTTCTTCTCGATGTCCACAACGATTCTTTCGAGAAGTCCCGTGGAGAAATCAGCGCCTATGCCGAGCTGGAAAAATCTCCTGAACATGTACATACATACCGGATAACACCCCTGTCTCTGTGGAATGCCGCCGGGGCCGGATGGGTGAGTTCCAAAGTTGAGAAATCTCTCTCCCGATGGAGCCGTTATCCTGTTCCGGAAAACATTTTTGCTCAGATAAGGGATATTCTTTCCCGATGGGGCAAATTGAGGCTCGTTAACCTGGAGAAGGAAACCCCCTCCGGTGATTCTGATTTATGGCTGCGTCTTGAAATAGACGATGCTGCAGTATGGGAAGAACTTAAAGCGAGAAAGGCCCTGGCCAAATGGCTTGTCCCTTCAGAGAAGGGATTTCTTGTCCGCCTGGTGGATCGGGGAACCATTAAATCCGAATTGATTCGAATTGGATTTCCTATAGTCGATCTGGCCCCCCTTAAAGACGGAGACCCTCTGGAGATTAAACTCAGAGATGTTTCTCTGGACGGAAAACCATTCACAATCAGAGATTATCAGGTAAATGCCATCAATTCATTTGTGGGAACCGGCGAGCCGGGGACCGGTTTCGGTACCGTAGTTATGCCCTGCGGATCCGGGAAAACTGTCGTAGGAATCGGCACAATGGCCGCAATGGCCACCCATACTCTGATTCTCACAACCAATGTAGCTGCTGTTCATCAATGGCGTAACGAGCTTCTTGATAAAACTTACCTGGAACAGGAGCAGATTGCCGAATATACCGGAGACCGAAAAGAAGTTGCTCCGGTTACAGTGGCCACCTACCAGATACTCACCTGGAGGAAAAATAAAATAAGCGCCTTCCCCCATTTTGATCTGTTTCGTAAACATTCATGGGGACTGATAATCTATGACGAGGTGCACCTGCTCCCCGCACCGGTATTCAGGGTAACTGCTGAGATTCAGTCTGTAAGAAGAATCGGTTTAACCGCCACTCTGATACGGGAAGACGGAGCTGAAAGGGATGTGTTCACCCTGGTGGGCCCTAAACGTTTTGATATACCCTGGAAAGAACTTGAAGCTCTGGGCTGGATTGCTGAGGCACGATGCCGTGAAATACGCATCAATATGCCGAAAGAATCCCGAATCCCCTATGCGATTGCCGAAAAACGCAGAAAAATCCGTCTGGCCGCTGAAAACCCCAGAAAAATAGATATCGCCCTTCAGCTTGTTAAAAACAGACATGAAGACCAGATTCTTGTTATCGGTCAATACATCTCTCAATTAGAGGAAATTGCCGGGAGGCTGAAGGTTCCCATAATCACCGGTAAAACACCGAATGCAGAGAGAGACAGAATATACAACGACTTCCGGGATGGCCGGGAACGTGTCATCGTTGTTTCCAAAGTGGCTAACTTTGCCATCGACCTGCCGGATGCCTCAGTTGCAATACAACTTTCCGGCTCTTTTGGATCAAGGCAGGAAGAAGCTCAGAGACTGGGCCGGATTCTTCGTCCCAAAGATAGAAATTCCTGGTTTTATTCTCTGGTGTCCAGGGGCACTGTAGAAGAAGACTTCGCAGTAAACCGTCAGCGTTTCCTTACAGAACAGGGATACCGTTACACCATCGATATATGGGAGGACTTATGAGTAAAGTAACCTGGCCGGAAGTTTTTTCGGCCCTGCCGGATTCCGGCTTTTTTGAAGTTGTCCGCCATTATCTCGGACCTGTGAGTACACCTTTTCATAAACCGGACCTTGTCCATAAAATGGAACAGTTCTTTGCCAGGGAGGACGTTTCCCGCAGGGTACATGAATACATCACCCCTGAAGATGCTTTGTTTCTGACATTCATCGCCAACCACAAACGGCCGACGGAAGACAATCTTTCCAGGATGATACCTGAGGTTCGCTATGTAGCTCTGAGAGAGAAGCTGCTGAATCTTGAAGAACGCCTGCTCATCTGGAGCCGCAGTGAGGGAAAAACAAAATACTATGTGTTAACCCCCCTGGGTGAGAGTATCGATGAATCTGGTCTGCTGGGCCCCGGGGCCGTTATCGGAGATGGAAAAACAGCCGGGGAAACAATAACGAAATCATGGCTTGACGACAATTTCCTGAATGCCGCCCTGGCTTTTCTCAATGAACGAATGCCTCTGTTCCGGAAGGAGGGCGGATGGCGAAAAAAAACCCTGGAGCTTCTCAAAGAGCGTTTTCCGGTACTGTTTCATGACAGCCGTGGAGAAGAACGTTTAATTCTCGCCGGGAGGGCTCTTATTGCCACCGGTCTGGCGGTACGTATAGAGGAACATCTGGAACCCAGGATGGAAGCGTGGAGAGAAATTGAATCAGAAGATTCCATAAATCGTCTTGCCATCATAATGGCCAGAGCTACCGCCGGACGCAGCCTTCCTCTGGGTGTGGCAATTGAAGCTACCAGGCTTGTTACCGAGTGCCTGCCCGATGGACGGGCTTACTCCAGAGAAAGGCTGGCCGGTCTTTTTCAGTTGGGCACCGGCGGATTATCACCTCTGTCTCCATCAGGAGCCATGCGTATGATTGCCCATCTGGAACTTCTGGGAGAGCTCTCTGCCGATGAAAATGGACTGCTCAGCTGTACTGCCGGAAACAATAAAACATTACACAACAGCGAAATTCCTTTATTAAGTATCACCCCGGTGGGGGACATCACTCTGAATCCCGGGATGCCGTTATTCTGCAGCCTCGCACTTTCGACTGACCCTGTGAAAGTTGATGTAGTTACCACCTTCAGACTGAATAAAGAACGTTTTCTGAACGGACTTGATACCGGAATAAAACCTGAAGATTTGTTTAAAGATATGGAAGCTCACTCTGGGCGTCCGGTACCGCCGAATCTCAGAACTTTAGCTTCTGAATGGGAAAATGATTATCGGACTGTTTCAATGAAGCTCGGTGTTTTATTTCAGGCTGAGGGTGTGAAAAAACAGATTATTGAAGAAACCGGAGTACTGGATGCATACAGCTATTCCCGTCCGGGTGATGGGATCTGGCTTCTGGATCCGGGAGAAGAGAGCCAGTGGAGAGCAGCATTAAACGGTATAGGAATAGACCGACTGCCGCCACTGCTAACCGCTTCCGGTTTAAAGGCACAGCCGAATGGCGAACAAAAGGATACTCTACCTCCGTTTCTTTCCTGGAATCGGGACTGGCAAAGATCTTCCTTATGTTCCGGAAGCTGGGAAAACCCAAAAGAACATGATGTTTCAGAATTACTGAATAATCTGAATAAAGCTGCAGAAACGGTTTCCCTGAGCCCCGAAGAACAGGAAGCCTTCAAGGAGCGGCTGGATCGCCGCATCATCATCGTTCCCGAGCAGATTCGTAAAGGTTCCTGGCGTTTTGAAGTAATGAGTGCCAAGGGGCTGGATTACCGCGGAAAGCTGAGACTTATTGAAGCAGCGATAAGTGGAAGGGATGAGAGACTGGCGGTAACTCTGGCAGTGGGAACCTCTGTGGAAACAGTGTTGATATTACCCATCAAACTGGAGAAAGACGGCAACGATCATATTCTGGTTGGCCTTTCTCTGCCGGAAGAAGAGGAAATCCGCTACAAAATCAGGAAAATCGGTTTTCTGAAACGAATCAAGTCTTCCCTGTTCTGATCGCTTGTCCAGATACGAATCCCGGATTTATACTGCCGGATATGAAATCCGGAATAAAAAAACAAAAAAAATCGGTGTTCAGGGGTGCTGATATAACCCTGATTGCCGTTCTCAGCGTATTAATAACAGGGCTTCTTGGATTCTCCGGAATTATAATATGGCTGGTAGGGACACTTTAAGCTCCAGCTTTCCGCCCGGTATAAAGCTCAAACTGTATCCTGGCCTGGGCTTCCAGCATCCCCGATCCGTTCATTGTATTAATCCCTTCAGTCCGGGACCGGGCCAGGAGCACTGTTTCCTCCGGCTCATATATCATGTCATAAACCAGTGAGCATCCCCGGGGGGTCCACCAGGGGATTGGATCTGAAGAACTATCCGGGTACATTCCCACATTGGTGGTCTGCACCGCCAGATCCACCCCCCCCTCCAGAAGGTACAAAGATTCTGAAGATAATGCTCCCCACTGCTGTTTTGTTTCTTCGGCAAGACGCCGGGCTTTCTCTACAGTTCGATTAAGTATCACCAGTTTCATTCCAGCCTTTCTCAGTGCATGAACCGCAGCTCTGGCGGCACCTCCGGCTCCTATTATCAGAGCTTTTTTCCCTTTTAATTCCTCAATTGACCTCAGATTCATCGCCGTCGGCAGGGTTTTGAGAAAACCTTCGGCATCGGTATTTCTCGCCCGCCATCCATCCCCGCCTCGAAGCAGGGTATTGGCGGCACCGATACTCCTGGAGGAAATATCTGCATAATCACAAAGAGACAGGGCTTTTTCCTTATGGGGAACCGTTACCGAAAGTCCCTTGAGCCCCCAAATATCACAGGTTTCCACCAGGGCAGCCATATCATCGGAGCGAATCGGGATGTATGTTCCATTCAACCCCGAATCCTTCAGCCATCGATTGTGAAGTTCCGGTGAAAGACTGTGTGCTATCGGGTTTCCGGTTACCCCGTAAAGAGCCGTTGAATCATCAATATTCTGGAATCTGTACAGATTTGTCAGAGTTTCAGGATCCAGTTGACCCGGGGCCGCTGAAACAGGTTCTCCCGGTCCGCCTACAGCGGAGGTGTAGGTCCAGAGGGAGCCGAAACGTTGGGCCAGTATTCTGGAAGGCATGCCGTAATCGTCCATACCCAGAAGAACTTTATCTTTTACGGATTCAGCGGCAATGGCCGTTCGCGCCAGAGTTAAAAGCTGCCGGCTGCCGGTACAACGGGCGGCAATTTTAGGAATAAAACCCCCATCGGCGATTCTACGGATCTGCCCGGAAATCTCTGCAACCGGAAGGTTCAAGAAGGTCCCCTGAAAATCATGAATCGACCGGATTATCCGAGCTCCTGAGGATAGTGCCGCCGCCTGGGTATCGGCCATCAACCGGTTGTCCTCGAGGTCAACAAAAGTCCATCCGCCTGACTCAAGCATTCTTTTATACAGAAGAACCCGTTCCTCTTCACTCTCGCCAAATTCACCCCATTTACCGCCATCCTGAGGTAGTCTGATGGTGAGAATCAGCGGTATCCCGGCAATTTGCGGCAACTTGAGAGCTTTATACCGCTCTTCTGGGTTGAGTAGATCAAGACGCATCTCCGCCATATCAATATACCTGCGATAACGTTCCAGCTGAGCAATTGCATCTTCAAAACGTGACGAGGTGAGGCAAAGGCAGAGAGAACTCACCAGTCCGCCCTGTACACATACATATCGTTTAACGCCCCGGTATCTGAGAAATAAAGACGGATTCGTACCGGGTACCCCTGGTCGGGCAGGGTCCAGGTGGGATTATCATCCCGGTTGTTGACCGGAGGGCCCCAGAGCTCCCTGACATCCTGAAGGTTCATACCCATACGGACACCGTTCACATCCCCTATCCACCGCTCATCAGCACGTACCTGCCAGATGCGGTCCTGAAACCAGAACAGATAAATTGAATCCGGATAGTAGAAAACAACGTTATCCTCATCCGGAGTATTACCGCGGTAGGAAAAAATACTTTCGGGAATTTCAGATCTGCTGAAAACATCTTCTGCTGTAAGACCGAGCATCTCCGAAAACTCCGAGGCATGAGGCAGAGGGCCTTTATCTTCTGCTGCTGCAGCCGCCGGAAAGCATACCAAGCGGATTAAGACTGTAAGTATTGATAAAATAGCTTTGTTCCGGTGCATGGGAGGAATCCTACCACCTGCTCATGTTAATGGTACAGTCTGAAATGTCGGATGTCATCACTTCCGGGGTATGTTCCTGAAATAAGTTAAAACATCTATATATAAAATTTACAATTCCTGAAATCAGGATTCTTTTCGTTACTTTTCTGCAATTGTCTCCAGTGAAGGACTATTGTAAACGAATAATTAATAAAACAGGGTCTTTATGATATTGAACCCCTACGGCACTAGAGGATATGATGTCAGGGATTCAAATCCAAGCAATAAATATTAAGGATATGTCATGTCTGACAAAAAAAAGATGGTAACAATCGACGGTAACACTGCCGCCGCACATGTGGCTTACGCATTCAGTGAAGTCGCAGCAATTTTCCCGATTACCCCCTCGTCTCCCATGGGTGAATACACCGATGCATGGGCCAGTTCAGGAATGAAGAACCTGTTTGGAAAACCGGTTGATGTTATTGAAATGCAGAGCGAAGCCGGTGCTGCCGGTGCTGTTCACGGTTCACTTTCCGGCGGTGCCCTGACAACAACCTACACGGCAAGTCAGGGACTGCTTCTGATGATACCCAACATGCACAAGATTGCAGGAGAAATGCTACCCACGGTCTTTCATGTTTCCGCCCGATCTCTGGCCGCTCAGTCCCTCTCAATTTTCGGTGACCACTCTGATGTGATGAGTACCAGAAACACCGGTTTTGCCATGGTGGCGGCCAACAACATTCAGGAAACCATGGATTTGGCATTTGTCAGTCACCTGGCTACTTTGAAAGGACAGGTTCCCTTTCTCAATTTTTTTGACGGTTTCAGAACCAGTCATGAAATCCAGAAAGTTGAAGAAATCCAGTTCGAAACAATTAAAAAACTCATTGAACCCGAATATATCGAACGCTTCCGCAGCCGGGGAATGCGCCCTGAAAAGCCGATGATTAAAGTGGCGGCCCAGAACCCCGATGTGTTCTTCCAGGGACGGGAATCTGTTAACAAATATTACGACGCCATCCCCGGTATCGTTCAGGATTACATGGACAAGGTAGCCGGTGTTATCGGAAGGCAGTACCACCTCTTTGACTATGTGGGAGATCCTGAAGCTGAAAGAGTAATTATTGCCATGGGCTCCGCCTGTGACACCATTGACTATGCAGTGAAAGCTCTTAACAAAAGGGGTGATAAAGTCGGCGCCATCAAGGTACGTCTATACCGTCCTTTCAGTGTTAAGCACCTCCTGGGAGCTTTGCCGGATTCCTGTAAAAAAGTAGCGGTTCTCGACCGCACCAAGGAACCGGGTTCCATCGGTGAACCTCTTTACATGGATATTGCCACCGCTTTAGCCCCCAAAGACATCACCGTAGTCGGCGGCCGCTACGGTCTTTCCTCCAAAGAGTTCACTCCCAGCCATGTAAAAGCTGTTTATGATCATCTGGATGGAAAATGCACCCATAACTTTACAGTGGGTATTGAGGATGACGTTACCAATCTTTCTCTGAAGATAAACGAAGAGCTGCATGTTGCTCCGGATGATGTTGTAAGCTGTATGTTCTGGGGACTGGGTTCCGACGGTACCGTCGGTGCCAACAAGAATTCCATCAAAATTATCGGTGATAACACCGACATGAACGCCCAGGCTTACTTCGTTTACGACTCGAAGAAGTCCGGGGGAATCACCACCAGTCACCTCCGTTTCGGTAAGAGTTCGGTGAATATGCCCTGGCTCATTGAAAATGCAGATTTTGTTGCCTGTCATAATCCGGCCTATATCGGACGGTACGACATGCTCGGCCCTCTCAAGGAAGGGGGAACTTTCCTTTTGAATACCAAGGTACCCGCCGATAAGGTATTTTCAAGCCTGACTGCCGGGGAACAGAAGTTCATCATAGACAACAAGATTAAATTCTTTATTATTGATGCTTTGAAAATTGCCAGTACTGTCGGCCTCGGCGGCAGAATCAACACGGTGATGCAGGCCTGTTTCTTCAAAATTGCCGGTGTTCTTCCCGAACAGGAAGCCATCGACCTGATGAAAGGGGCGATAAAAAAATCTTTCTCCCGGAAAGGTGAAGATATCGTCAAGATGAACTGGAACGCTGTGGATAAGAGCAGTGAAGGTTTAATAGAAGTCGATATACCTTCTGCCCCCACTGCCGGTGCCTTTGTCGCCCCGGAACTCATGTCCAAAGATGCCGGTAATTTTGCAAATGATGTCATACTTCCAATTATGACACTTAAAGGTGATGATATTCCGGTAAGCAAGATGTCTTTTGACGGTACCCTGCCCAGCGGAACCGCCAGGCTTGAAAAGAGGGGCGTTGCTCCCCGGGTACCTCAGTGGATATCCGACAACTGTATTCAGTGTAATCAATGTGTCCAGGCATGCCCCCATGCCGCCATCAGAGCCAAGCAGATTGCCCCTGGGGATCTTGATGGTGCCCCTGAAAGTTTCAGAACATTAAAATCAAAAACAAAAAATGACAGAGATCTTCAGTACAAGATCCAGGTGTACATCGAAGACTGTCAAGCCTGTGGTGTCTGCCTTGTTACCTGTCCGGCCAAATCCAAGGCTCTGGTATGGAGCCCCATGGAAACCGAAAGGGAAGCCGGTGAGAATGCCAATGAGGCTTTTTTCACTTCATTGCCCGAAGATGTGATTGACGGTGCCCCTCTGACATCTGTAAAGGGACTTCAGTTCAAACAGCCGCTCTTTGAGTTCTCCGGTGCCTGTGCCGGATGCGGTGAAACACCCTATGTTAAATTGATGACCCAGATTGCCGGAGACCGTATGGTGGCGGCCAATGCCACTGGATGTTCCTCAATTTACGGCGGAACATTTCCCACTATTCCCTACTGCAGCAACTCCGAAGGCCGTGGACCGGCATGGGGAAACAGCCTCTTCGAGGATAATGCAGAGTACGGTTTCGGAATGCGGCTTGCAGTGGATAACAACCGCAGCCTGCTGAAAATTAAAACCGAGCGGATACTTGAACTTGGAACAACCCCGGAACTCACAACTGCCTTAAAAAAAGCTCTGGAAATATTTGATGCTACTGATCAGGAAGCCAAGGATCATCAGCTGGCCGTTCAGGCTCTGCTGCCTTCAGCGGTGAAAGCGGCATCTGATGAAGCTGCGGAAGTTCTGGCAAAGATTGTTGAGCTTGAAGACTATTTTATTGATAAATCGGTGTGGATTATCGGCGGTGACGGCTGGGCATACGACATCGGCTACAGCGGTATTGACCATGTTATAGCCCTTGGAAAGAACGTAAATATACTGGTTCTTGATACCGAGGTATATTCCAACACCGGCGGCCAGGCATCCAAGGCCACTCCCATCGGGGCAGTGGCCAAGTTTGCCAACAGCGGCATGAAGCTTCCCAAGAAGAATATGCCCTTCATGTGCATGAGCTATGGATATGTTTATGTTGCTTCCATTTCATTGGGAGCCAACCGAGCCCAGGCGCAGAAAGCCATGATGGAAGCAGAGGCCTACCCCGGTCCTTCCATCATTTTCGCCTACGCTCCCTGTATCAACCACGGTTTTGATATGTCTCAGAGTCAGGAAGAAATGAAGAGAGCCGTTCAGGCCGGCTACTGGCCCTTGTTCCGCTACAACCCGCAGCTGGAAGAAGGCAGCCGGTTCAACTGGGAAACAAAAGAACCCACCCTGAGCTATCAGGACTTCATCCGGGGTGAGCGCCGATACACGGCATTGAAGAAAACAAATCCCAGTGAAGCCGAGAGCCTGTTCAACAAGGCTGAAGCCGATGCGAAACGACGAATGAATTTCTTCCAGAATATCGGCGGGCTGATGTAATTCCGATCTGATGCCGAGCTTTCCGGCCATCAGGTTTAATCTGACTTTTTGAGTCTCCCCCGGTTTATCACCGGGGGATTTTTTAGCGATTTTTCAGTATAGATACGCTTAAAGCGTATTTATGAAACGTTCAGAGCTTGTGGTCTTTTACTCCATACTCACCCATCATATTTTCTATGCAGGGCTGGCAGTTGCAAGAAATAATTGCAGGAAACATCAGACGTGTCCGTAAGGAAATGGGATTCACCCAGGCCGAACTGGCCGAAAATGCCGGTATCAGCTCCGGCTATATGTGCGATATCGAACGCTCACGCCGATGGCCCAGTGCTGATATTATCACCAGGCTCGCGGAAGTGCTGAAGATGGATCCTTTCCAGCTGCTTCTACCTACCGAAGATTCCCCCTACTTCGACCGTCACCGAACCCTTACCTCCTTTTCCCGACAGGTTAAAGAAGCCTTTGAGGAAAAGATGAGCGAAGTTTTTGACAATATGATGCAGCCCTACGGCCCGATCCGGAAAGAAGAAGAATCCGGCGACAAAGAACCCCCGGAAGACAAGGACTGATTACTCTCTTCTTGTTGTTTTGAACTTAGTCTGAACTAATTTAATACCTAAATACTAATAGTTTCTTGAATAATTAATCCCACTCGCCTATCATTCAGTACACCATATGGAAAGAGGCTTGAATGAACAGGGACAAACTCCAAACAGGAAAAAACAATTACGAATATTACAACATCGGCAGGTACGCCGAATCGGAAGGTTTGGACATCTCAAACCTCCCCGTTTCCCTGAAGATTTTACTGGAGAATCTACTCAGAAATCTGGATTCAAACGCAGTAACTGAAAGTGATGCAAAAGCTCTTGCCTCCTGGAATCCCCGGAAAGTTGTAAAAAAAGACATCGCCTACCATCCGGCCCGGGTGGTGATGCAGGATTTTACAGGAGTTCCCGCGGTGGTAGACCTCGCCGCCATGCGGGACGCATTATCTGAAGCCGGAGGTGATGGCTCCAGAATCAATCCCCGGGTTCCTGTGGATCTGATAATTGACCATTCGGTAATGGTTGACAATTACGGAAGTTCCGATGCCTTTAACCTCAATGTTGATTTAGAGTTTAAAAGAAATGCCGAACGCTACAGATTTCTCAAATGGGGACAGTCTGCGTTCAACAATTTCCGCGTCGTCCCTCCGGGAACGGGAATTATCCACCAGGTAAACCTCGAATATCTGGCAAAAGTAGTCTGGAAGAAAGAGGAGAACGGAGTAAATATTGTTTATCCGGATACCGTTGTGGGAACTGACAGCCATACCACCATGATAAACGGCCTGGGTGTTCTCGGCTGGGGTGTGGGGGGTATTGAGGCTGAAGCTGCCATGCTGGGTCAGCCGGTAACCATGCTGATTCCCGAAGTGGTTGGGTTTCGTCTGGACGGGGCGCTGCCAGCCGGATGCACCGCCACCGATCTGGTGTTAACCGTTGTCAAACTGCTCAGAGCCAAAGGTGTGGTTGGCAAGTTTGTCGAGTTTTACGGTAAAGGACTGAATAGTCTTTCCCTGGCCGACCGGGCCACCATCAGCAACATGGCTCCCGAGTATGGTGCCACCTGCGGTATTTTTCCGATTGATGATGAACTTCTCTCTTATTTGCGTCTTACCGGACGGGAATCTGATCAAATTGACCTTGTGGAAACCTACGCCAAGGCTCAAGGGCTCTGGCGTAACGATGAGAATCCGCCGAAGTTCAGTGACACACTGATTCTGGATATGAAAAGCATTGTTCCGGCCATGGCCGGGCCCCGTCGTCCCCAGGATTTGATTCCCCTGACTGAAATCCCTGAGAATTTTCATAAATCCCTTAAAGATGTTTACGGTATCCAGGAAGAGAATCTGAAGGCTTCTGCCGCATTGGAGGGTATCAACCACAACTTAACCCACGGTGATGTGGCTATTGCCTCGATTACCAGCTGTACGAATACATCAAACCCGGCTGTTCTTGTCGCCGCAGGACTGGTGGCCCGTAAGGCCCGGGAAAAGGGAATTTTCTCAAAACCCTGGGTGAAAACATCCTTTGCACCGGGAAGCCAGGTTGTTACCGCATATATGAATAAGGCCGGACTCTCAGACGACCTCGATGCCCAGGGTTTTCAGCTCATCGGCTACGGTTGTGCCACCTGTATCGGAAACTCCGGTCCCCTTCCCCCGGCGGTGAAAAAAGCCATCGACGATGCCGATCTGGTAACGGCGAACGTGCTCTCGGGAAACAGGAATTTTGAAGGCCGTGTGAGTCCGGACTCCAAAGCCAGCTACCTGGCATCCCCGCCTCTGGTAGTAGCCTACGCCCTGGCCGGAACTGTGCTCATAGATTTTGAAAATGAGGCCATTTCCGATGATGCTGAAGGACATCCTGTGTATCTGAAAGATATCTGGCCGGCACCTGAAGAAATCAATGCGGCCCTGGGGGCTCATCTGACTCCCGAACTGTTCAGAACCACATATGCCGATGTTTTTACCGGCCCTGAGAAGTGGCAGAAACTAGCTGCCCCTACCGGTGATAGATACGACTGGCAGAAGGAAAGCACATACATTCGCCGACCGCCGTTTTTTGAGGGATTTACCGAAAGCAAGGGAGAGATGCCCGATATTGTGGGTGCCCGCTGCCTGGCCATACTCCCGGATTCCACCACCACCGACCATATTTCCCCTGCTGGTAACATACCTGACGATGGACCCGCCGGACGATATCTGGAATCCCATGGGGTTCGTTCTCAGGATTTCAACTCCTTCGGCAGCCGCCGGGGAAACCACGAGGTGATGATGCGCGGTACTTTCGCCAATATCAGGATTAAAAATGCCATGGTGCCGGGAACTGAAGGCGGTTATACCCTGAATCCGGATGGTAACACGGTGAGTATTTTTGATGCCGCTGAGTCATGGATGAACAGGGGTATCCCCCTGGCCGTAATTGCCGGTAAGGAATACGGAACCGGATCTTCCCGGGACTGGGCTGGTAAGGGTCCTATGCTTCAGGGCGTGAAGTTTGTTGTAGCCGAGAGTTATGAACGTATTCATCGTTCCAACCTGATAGGGATGGGAGTACTTCCTCTGGAGTTTGCCGACGGAGGTTCCGCTGCCTCCACAGGTCTTGACGGCTCTGAAATGTTCACAGTCAGAGGACTTGATGATTTAAAACCACTGCAGCGGCTGAAAGTTGGAGTGCAGTTCACAAACGGAGCAGAGATAGAAATTCCGGTTATCTGCCGCATCGATACCGATGTTGAAATGGACTATTGGCGGAGCGGGGGTATTCTCACTTATGTTTTAAGGAAGCTTCAGAACTGACATCAGTTTCCATGGAAAGGAGATAAAATGCGATTTGATTACGACGTTGTTATCGTTGGAGCCGGAGGTGCAGGGTTGTATGCCGCACTCGAAGCCTCGGGAGCCGGTAAAACGGCTGTAATCACCAAACTTTATCCCCAGAGAAGCCACACAGGTGCCGCCCAGGGGGGAATCGGGGCGGCTTTAGGTAATGTGGAAGAAGACAAACCCGACTGGCACGCTTTTGATACCGTTAAAGGCGGGGATTACCTGGTGGATCAGAATGCCGCGGTAATTCTTGCAGAAGAAGCTGTCAGAGCTGTGTACGATCTTGAAAACCGCGGCCTGCCCTTCAGCCGTACCCCTGAGGGCAAGATCGATCAACGCCGGTTCGGCGG
>Ga0164318_10002895_pt1 | contig 16084 bp, 12 predicted proteins | sample GuaBasSedimGuay9_FD_113734 | JGI IMG/M metagenome (GOLD analysis project Ga0164318, IMG submission 113734) | Subseafloor sediment microbial communities from Guaymas Basin, Gulf of California, Mexico - Guay9, Core 4571-4, 0-3 cm | ecosystem: Environmental > Aquatic > Marine > Hydrothermal vents...
CCACCTTCAATGACAATTTCGCGACCGAGTTCAGCCAGAATGGTAGTAATGCCTGTATCCTGACAAATGGGGATATTTTTTTCGCGTGCGATTTCAGCATTTTCAATTATACACCCAAGTATTTTCTTCGGCGAAAGATCATCTTCTTTTTCTTTAGCGAGGCGCAGCGCGTTGTCAACATCTTCGGGCAAGTTAACACAGGCATTGATAAGGAGTTTTTCCACTGTATTAATAATTTCATTGGTATTAATGTTTCGCATAAAAATATTAATTTAGTAATTTATTTTGTTTTAAGAATGTACTCCAAAGAGAATACGGACGTTTGTATTCTCCGGCATTCATATTAAATTCCTGTGACCAGAATTCCGGAATTAAACCATTTTTATTTTCTCTGATATAAAAATTCTCTACAGCTTCTAACAATAAATTCGCAAGACGAAGTTTCTGCGCTTTTTTTGGTGTGTCCATTTTAGCAAATTCATACAACGCGTCTGCGAAATCGATTGTTGCTTCAGTAGAAAGTAAGCCCGCATAATTTCCCGTGGTATTATGCCCCAGAATTTCTTCTGCCATTCCCATCCCGCGTGTTGTATTTTCGATTGATTTTCTCATAAATATTTCACCAAGATGAAGCAAACGATTTGCTTCATTAGCGAACGATTTATTTTCCGAAATATTATAAGCGATAATATTTGCTTTAGCTAACTTTGTATAAGTCAAAAGGTCAGGATAATCATTATAATTATAAATTAATTTACCGCGAAGTTTTGTTAGTAAGTTTTCGGCGAGAGAAATCGCGTCTTTTTTTCCGGAATTTAACAAATCGAAAATATCTTTGTTGATTTTTTTAATTCCAACTTTTCTGATAATTTTTTCCCCGATCACATTTTTATCAAGTGTCCAGTCATACTTTATAAATAATTTTTGTAAAGATATTCCGGTATGTTTATCAGTATTTATTTTATTTGTCAAGCAGGAATATAATTCATTAATTTTAGTGGAAACCGCAGCGCTCCATTTCCTGTTTCTTGATGCTAAAAGCAATTCAGCTTGTAGTTTCATTTCATTGTAAGTAAAAGTATTTGTACAGTCAATTGATGCAATAAAATGTTTTACAAGCCTTTCTTTTTCCGCATCAACAAGCTGAACGGGTAAAATGCCGAGTTGAATGATATCCGGGAGCAAACTTGCCACGTCGGTATTTTCAGGAATAATAGACACGGAAGATTTAACGGACAAAACATTATCAGGTTCAAGACATTTCAACAGGGTTCCCGAGAGTGGTTTTGCGATATTAGAGACAAAACACCGTCCGTTTTTTTCGATGGATTTTCTCCCGACAAGCCACATCATATTATTTTTTTCAAATACGCCGGAAGGGTTTTCAAAACAAATTGAACCATTCAAACCTTCTACATAAAGAAAGGGGATCAACTGCATTGAAAGAGGAATTATTTCATTAACATGATTATAGAATATCCATTTATTTTTTTCAGGCTTGAAATGAGATAATATTCTTTCCAATCTGAAACCCGGTATAACAAGGTTGCTTTTTTCATCAGTTTCAATATGAAAAAGAGGATTGTGCACATTTGCGATTTTAATATTATTTTTAGCGGTAATTCTTGTTTCTATATTTATTTTAGTTGAGTTTTTCGGACGTGAATAATATTGTTCTATTGTTACCCCGCCTATTTTTTTATTAAAAGTCCAACCACGAATCAAGACCTTATTCTCCTCGCCTTCAAAATATTGAATTGATTTAGATGAAAAATTTAATGTTATCACTTTATTATTCGGAGTAATAACATCAATTGACATAAGTTTATCTACAACAGCTACCGTTTTGAATTTACTGTTTACTTTTATCGCGAATTGAATATTTTTTATTCCGGATGGTGCCTTAACAAAGCGAATTCTAACATTGTTCTGCACCCAATCATAAGCGATCATTTTTTCTTTTATATTTATAATTCTTTCCCATCCGCTTTTATCATTTGACTTTGAAATAAATCTATATTTATTAAAAAGCGGAATAGTAAACTCAGTGTTAGTGTTTAAATATGGCGAAACTATCCTTCCTTTAATTTTAGAAATATTTCTATATGAGCGGACTGTCCATTCAACTTCAGCTACTCCGCCGGCAGGGATAGCAGGAATCAATTGTGTTTGTTTATCTTTATCTATAACACCTGTTTTATTAACAGCATCAATTTTGATAATGTTGCCGGGATCAGAGACATAGTTTTTCCATCCTGTATTTTTCAGAATAGCAACAATTTTAATCGGCGCCCCGGCTTGTGGATCAATTGATTTGGAAATCATTTCTGATAATATGATTTTTGGTACAAGAAAAATGCTATTGTCTTTTTTGAAGTCCGCAGTTTTATTTTTTTCAATTTTTGAAATTTTCCACGTTTTTTTTGCGCCTGTTATTCCGAATTGAATATCAGGTTCCCGCGCCGGATCATCACATTTTTGTAAACTGATCAACGCCGGTAAGATTAAATCAACGGGAAAAACAGTTTTTGACGAATTATAATATATCTCAAAAACAAGATTAATATTTTTATTATTATCAATTGCCGGAATACCTCTTAAATAAACAGGTTGATTAGTTTTAACAATCGCATCAAATAATTCAGTTCCGTTAGCTGTTAATTTACAATAAGCTGATTTATTATTATTTTCCGCTGAGGCGATTGCACAAATGAAATTTATTTTTTTATCTGCCGGATTATTTATCTTTACCTTAATAAAGAGAGATGTTCGTGACGATCCCGGCAAAATAGAGATACGAAGACATTGAACCGGTTCTCCATTGATATTATGGAAAGATTCACGAACAATCGCGTCTTTGCTTATTGTAAGAGAATTAATTTGTCTTACAGGATCACAAAGTATTTCTCCTTTAAATGATTCCGCGTTAACATACAAAGCGGCAGCAATAAAAATGTAACTGACAAACTTTGTCATTTTTATATTTTTGATAATGCGGTATGCAGCGCGTTAAAAGTTATCTCTATTTCATTTTCTGAAATAAAGACAGAGGTTAAAAAACGAATAACCCGTTCATGAGTGCAGTTTACAAGAACGTTATCCTCAAGACAACTTTTAACAATTGACTGTCCGGGAATATCAAGTTCAATTCCAAGCATTGCGCCCGCGCCGCGAACGTTGCGAATCACGTTAAATTCTTGTTTTAGCTTTTCGGCATTTTGTTTCAGAGATTTTTCCACGTTTTTAGCTTTTTCAAGACCTTTTTCATTTTCAATTACTGAAATAACTGCGAGGCCGGCCGCGCAAACGAGCGGGTTACCGCCGTAAGTAGAGGCATGGCTGCCCGGCTGCAAAACGTCGGCGACATTTTGTGCGGCAACTATTGCGCCAATAGGCACCCCGCCGCCAAGCGCTTTTGCGAGGGTCATAATATCAGGCTTAACATTATAAAGTTGATATGCGAACCATTCACCTGTTCTTGCCACTCCGGTTTGCACTTCATCAAAAATGAGGAGGCAATTTCTATCGTTACAAATATTTTTTAATTCCTTAAAATAATTTTCCGGCGCTACATTAACCCCTCCTTCTCCTTGAATCGGCTCGACCATAATTGCACATGTTTCATCATCAATAATTTCTTTGACGGCCTGAATATCGCCAAAAGGGACATAAGAGAAGCCTGGAATCAGCGGTTCAAAATCTTTGCGATATTTTTCCTGACCCGTGGCAGACAATGCGCCAAGAGTTCTTCCGTGGAAAGAATCGAGCATCGAAACAAATTTCCATTTCCCTTTATTTTTACCCCATTTACGGGCAATCTTCATCGCTCCCTCATTGGCTTCCGCGCCGGAATTAGAGAAAAACACTTTACCGGGGAAAGAGCGTTTGATGATTTTTTCCGCAAGCTGTCCCTGCAATGGTAATAAATAATTATTTGGCGCGTGGAGCAGTTTTGCCGCCTGTTTTTGAATAGCGGTGACAACTTTCGGATGACAGTGTCCTACAATATTAACTCCCCAACCGGGATACATATCGAGATATTTTCCTCCATTTTCTTCAATCAGCCACGAACCTTTTCCTTCAACAAAAGAAAGAGGAAACCTACCGACTGACGGGATAACGTAGTTATCGAATAGTTTTTGAGTTTGCATTTTTAATTTATGTATTGTTTTTTGTTTTTTGTTTTTTGTTCTTTACTTGAACATTGAACATTTTTATTTTAAAAGTGTATCTGTGCGTATTAATTATTGATTATTTAATTTGTGCTTTATGTTTTTGTATATTGGCAAGGAGGACAAAATTCAAAGTACACATCAGATTATTTCCGTTCCGATACCTTTATCGGTAAATATTTCAAGAAGCAGGCTGTGTGGAGTTTTTCCATTGATAATATGTGTTTTATGAACATGATTTTTTAAAGCTCCAAGGCACGCATCTACTTTTGGTATCATTCCGCCTGAAATAACTTCTTCATTTTTTAATTTTGGAATTTCATCAACTTTTATTGTTGAAATTAATGAGTTCTCATCTTTGATATTCCTGAAGATTCCCTGTACATCAGTTAGATAAACAAGTTTTTCCGCCGTTAAAGATGAGGCGATTTCCGAAGCAACAGTATCGGCGTTAATATTATAAACATATCCATCAGCGTCAACTCCGAGTGGAGCGATAACCGGTATTTTCTCTTCGAGCAGTACGTCAAAAATAGGTCGGGGATTTATTCTTTGTACCTCGCCCACAAAGCCCCAATCCACATTCTCGCCTTTTTCGTTTTTCCCGGAGATTTTTTTTACGCGAATCATTCGTCCGGTTTTCCCTGATAGTTGAGTTGCCGGATAACCGAGTTCATTAATTTTATTTACGAGCCATGAATTCACTTCATTAACAAGCACATCTTCGACAATCGAGATTGCTTTTTTAGATGTAACACGCAATCCGTTTACAAATTCAGTTTTAATATTTTCTTTTTCTAACCTTCGGGAAATATGCTTCCCGCCACCATGAATAATAATCGGCTTCATACCAACAGCGGCCATAAAAACGACATCGCGCAAAACGCTAATTTCCGGGCTGTCATTTTCAAGGGTTGAGCCGCCATATTTTATAACAACAATTTTATTTTTGAACTGCTGGATGTAAGGCAGAGCTTCAATAAGGACATTTGATTTTTCGATAGCTGTTTTCATTTTAGACATTAATTGCAATAATTTACGCTAATTACTTATTTTTCTTATTCCGGTTTATCGGGACAAGTGGTATTTACCATTTTTGTTTTTAGCTATAATTCACATTTATATCCACATATTTATGCGAGAGGTCGCATGTCCATATTGTCGCTTGTGAATTTCCGGAATTAATATTTACTGTTATTTCAATTCCCTGTTTTTCAAATTCTTTTTTTAAGATTTTAGGATCAGCATTCGCTTTCAACCCGTTTTTTACTGTCAAAACACCATTAAAATAAACATCTAATTTATTTTGATCAAATGAAACACCCGACTTGCCTGCCGCTGCAACAACTCTTCCCCAATTTGGATTGCAACCGTAGAGAGCTGTTTTTACGAGAGGTGAATTGGCGATTGATCTTGCGATTTTATCGGCGTCATTTTCTGTTTTACATCCTTCCGCGATAACGGCGACAAATTTTGTAGCGCCTTCGCCGTCACGAACAATCATTTTAGCCAAGTCGATACAGACCGATTCCAGAGCTTCATTAAAAGTTATTTTATCATCTTCGGTTAAGGCTACATTTGACGCGCCATTTGCCAGTATAATCACGGAATCATTTGTGCTGGTATCACTATCAATGGTAATTCTATTAAAACTTTTATCAACAGCTTTTTTCAGTGCGACCTTAAGTATATGCTTGTCAATTTCCACATCGGTAGTTATAAAAGCAAGCATGGTTGCCATATCCGGCATTATCATTCCCGATCCTTTAGCGATACCGCCGATTTTTATTTTCCCGCCTGAGAGTTCTATTTCGCAAACAGCTTTTTTCGCAAAAGTGTCAGTTGTTAGAATTGCCTGTGCAGCGTTTTCATCATTATTTTCCGATAAATTTTTAATCAATACATCAAGAGAATTGATTATTTTATCTGATTGCAGCGGAACACCAATGATTCCGGTAGAAGACATCAGAATCTCAGTAGGAATACAATTGAGCCGTGTTGCAAGTTCTTCAACACATTTCATCGCGTTAGCATAACCTTCATCTCCGGTTGCTGCGTTTGCGTTTCCGGAGTTAACGAGGATAGCTTTAATTTTTTCGGAATTAATGTGATTTTTTGACAAGATTACCGGTGCGGCACAGCATACATTTTTTGTAAAAACGCCTGCCGGAGTTGCCGGTGGGTCGGACGTAACAATCATCAAATCGAGTTTTGATTGTTTCAGGCCGCAGTTTAGCGCGGATGTTTTAAAACCTTTTGGATAAGTTATTCCTGTAGACATTAGATAGTCGGACTGATGGATTAATGGATTTCTGATTTCAGGGGCATGAATTATAAGCTTCAATTATTTTATCCAACGCGCCGTCAATATCTATCAATTCAGATTTTTTATCACAACGACGCTTTATTTCAATCTTCCCATCGGGAAGTGATCGCGGACTGATAGTAACACGCAGAGGGGTGCCGATCAAATCGGCGTCTTTAAATTTGAATCCCGGTTTGGCGTCTCTATCATCCACAAGAACATCTATTTTTTTTCCAATCAAATCTTTTTCAAGGGAATTTGTAATTTCCATTACTTTTTCATCTTTAACATCCAGTGGCTGGATAAGGATATCAAAAGGCGCGATAGCTTTTGGCCAAATAATTCCCCAATCATCATGATGTTGTTCTATCGCCGCGGCGACGGTTCTAGTAACGCCGAGACCATAGCATCCCATAATAAAATATTTTTCTTTATTATCTGCATCAAGAAATTTAGCGTTCATTGATTCGGAATATTTTGTGCCGAGTTGGAAGATATTTCCCACTTCAATCCCGCGAGCCGACTGCATCGGTTTCCCGCATTTCGGGCATAAGTCACCTTTTTTCTGAACAACGAGGTCAAAAAATTCAGTTTTAGGCAAATCACGTTTTACATTAAAATTAACATAGTGATAATCTTTTTCATTTGCGCCGATAATACCGTTAGTGATATTTTCAACGGTTTTATCAAAGAAAAGATAATCAGGTTTTATGCCAATCGGCCCGCAATATCCGGCAACGACTCCACTTTCCTTTTTACTTTCCAAAAAATCAGGGAGAGCGATTTCAACTTCTAACGCATTAACCAAGTTATTCAATTTAGCCGGATTCATTTCCCGGTCACCCCGAATGAAGACAACGGCAAGTTTATCATCGCATCTGTAAAGAAGCGCTTTAATCGCCTGACAAGTTTTTTTCTTTAAGAAATCCGCGATATCCTCAATTGATTCTATTCCCGGGGTATGCACTTTATTCAAAGGCTTTTCTTCTTCATCAACAGATATTATTGGAACCATTCCTTCCGCCGTTTCATCAGTGGCGGTGTAGCCGCATGATTTATCTTGACAGTTTAGGATTAACGATTCGCCAGTATCTGCGAGCACCATTAATTCGTGGGCGATTTTTCCGCCTATTGCACCTGAATGACCGACAACGAGTCGCGCATCGAGCCCGCATTTATTAAAGATTCGTTTATAAGTATCAGCCATAACCTGATAATATGTTTCAAGATTTTCCTGTTTCGAATGAAAAGAATAAGCATCTTTCATTAAAAATTCACGTCCACGCATTACGCCGAAACGCGGTCGCACTTCATCACGAAATTTAGTTTGAATTTGATAAAGGCAAAGTGGTAAATCACGGTATGAATGAACTTCTCTTCTAACGAGGTCGGTAATAACTTCTTCGTGAGTGGGTCCGAGCACATAATTGTGGTTATGTCTGTCTTTCAGCCGCATAAGTTCTTTACCGTAAACCTGCCATCTGCCGGTTTCCATCCAAAGCTCACTTGGAGAAAGAACCGGCATAAGAATTTCCTGCGCATTACTTTTATTCATTTCTTTTCTAACAATTTCGGCGACTTTGCGAATAACTTTCCAACCCACCGGCAGATATTCATAGATTCCGGCACCCACTTTTCTCATCATTCCGGAACGAATCATAAGGACATGACTAATCACCTCCGCATCTTTCGGAGTTTCTTTCATAGTACGAATAAAGGCATTTTTCCAACGCATAATAAATCCCAAGTATTAGAAATAAAAATTTAGTTTTAAAATATATTATTAATTGAATATTTTTACGGTTCTTCCGACCAAATCCAGCCTGAAATTCCCGGTTTCCCTTGACCTGGGATTTGGTAGAAATCATCAATTTTGATTTTTTGAGCGGGAAGAGTTTGTGCAGTAACCCTATATAAATCCGCGAGAGAAATTCTCCAGTCCGCAAGGGCTCTGATTTCACTGCTTAATGCTGTTGCGAGATCATCCTGATACTGTAAAACAAGGAATGTTGTTGATTGTCCGACATTAAATTTTTCCTGTTCGGCACGCAATTGTTCCTGTGCTTCTAAAGTTCCCTCACGGGTTGCCTGAATTCTTTTTCTATCGGTTACGACATTTCGTAAAGCTGTACGGACTTGAATAGCGATGTTTTGTTTTTCCTGTTTAACAGATAATTTAGCCTGTTTTTTATTATATTTTGCTCTTCTGTATGTAGCAACAGGTTCATTGTAAAACAAAGGGAATGAAACTTCTAACCCGACTGACCAGTCGGGGTGTCTTCCGCTATACTGATCATTATAAGCGTTACCGTAATTGCCACCAATTCCATCGTATCCGAGTCCGGCTTTAACATTGAATTCCGGCAGCAAATTATTTTTTGCGATTTTAATACTTTCATTAGCATTTCTATATTGCAAGCCGGCAATTTTAAGCGATTGCCTGTATTTAATAGCCTGACTGATACAACTCACTTCATCAAATGAAATATCAACTACAGCCGGTTTTTCAGCCGGAAGCAAATGATATTCAACCGGTCTTAAGGCTTTTGGTCTAAGCAAATCATCCATATTATAATTAATAATTTGTCTCAACAAATCTTCAGCATTAAGAATATTATTTTGCGCGACAATAAGTTGTTCTTCCTGTAGTGCGATCTTTGCTTTTGCCTGTGTGATTTCTATTGGCGCTGCCATTCCGACTTTAACTTTCGCGGTATTGATTTTTAAGAGTTCAAGAGCAAGCCGCAACGTGTATTCTTTCGCATTAGCATCTTCGCGTGTAAAGTAAAGAGTCCAATAACTTTTAACTATATCAGTAACGAGGTTTTGAACATTTTCTTCGAGCTGCTCTTTTGAAATACGCCAATTATTGCGCTGAATCCGCATAGGTGCCAAATTAACACCGATACCAAAATTTTTAAGCAGCGGCACTTCAATACTTCCGGCCACATTAGCACCGTATTGCGCTTTCCATCCGTCGATCCCGCCCGGGTCCTGATACATTCTATCTTGTCCCATTCCGACAGAGTATTTAAGTCCTGTAATAAATTTACCGCTAATGTCACCATGAAAGCCATTTTGTCCTCTTGTTTGGCTGCCTACAACAATTCTTTTATCGCCTGTAATGAAATATTTTTCATAAGGGCGAGGTGCTTTAGAGCCTGACCATTGGTAAATTCCATAAAACTGCGGATCAAACACACTTCTTTCAAGTCTGATTCCTTCCCATTCCAATGCAGGATTATATCTGTCAATAGTAAGCCCGAGATTATTTTCAAGCCCCATTGCAATACATTCCCGCAGAGTAACGAAAACATTTGATTGAATTCTTGGCGAAGTCATTCCGGTAATTTTAGCAATCGTTCCTGTATCCTGATAAACAGACAATACAGTCGATGTAATCGCCGCCATGATTTGATTTTGGTGTTGCTGCAGCCCTGTGCCGGCGCCTGTATTAGAGCCGGAATAGTTATTACTTGAAAGGTCGGTTTTTGTTTCTTTCAAAAGCTGGTCGATGCTTTTTTCTTCAGACGGGACAGTATTATTCGTTAAGATACTGCCATCAATGCCTGAAAGATTTGTTTTTTTAGCGATTTTCGACAAATTAGTTTCAGCATATATACTGAAAGAAATTAATAATACAATAATTGTTAATGCTTGTTTTATATATGTTATCATATGTATTTATATTGTTTAATTTAAAATAAATTTTATTACGTTTGGCTTTATTTCATATATGGCAGCCACTTTTTAAGTATCCTGTGTAACGTCCCGTCTTTCTCCCACTCTTTAAGTATGGTGTTTAGTTTGGAAAGTAATCTATCATTGTCCGGGCGGACAGCCCATGCGGTATATTCAGTTGTTAAGGGCACGAACAGTGCTGAAAGGGCTGAAGAGTCTTGCGAAAACAGCCATGCCACAATAGGACCATCATCAATATAAAGTGATATTTGCTGCTGTTTTAACGCCCTTAACGCATCTTCTGTTCTAATATAAGTAGCAATTAAAGCTTTCGGACATTTTCTCTGAGCAAAAATATCAGCGGTAGTTCCTTTAAGCACACCGATACTTCTTGTTGTATTATAAATTTTTTCTGGTGAAGTGTAAATTTGAGAATCGGAAGTACGCATTAATGTCATAAGTCCGTTTGTCATATATGGTCTTGTAAAACTAACATTTAATTCTCGTGCTTTAGTAATAGACATTCCGGACATAACAACATCGATTTTTTTATCCAAAAGCGCAGGAACTAATCTTACCCATGGCATTTCAACAAATTGTAACGGGCGGCCAATTTTATTTGCTAATGCTCTGGCAAAATCAGCTTCAATACCAACAGTTTTACCATCAGCTTTAAAAACATAAGGCGGCGATTCCGGAGTTACACCTATACGTATCGGTTGTACGGGTTGCTTTATCACTATCGGTCTAGCTCTTTCGTAAGCGGAGCAACCTGTAATAAACATTGATAATAAAGCAAGCGATAATATATTGCATTTCATTATTTTACTAAACATAATAATCTCCGTATGTTATATAATTTATTTTAATCATCATTGAGATTCATATCACTCCGTTCCTGGTATTTTCTGTCAGTTTCTTTAATTCCGGGAGTTCCTTTGTATTCTTCAATACTTTGAACAGGAATCGTGTCATGCGTATCTTCGCTCAATTCACTCTCTTCTGTCGCGGGAGTCGGCTGTGCGGGTTTGTTTTCCTTATAAAAAGTCGTTCCCTCTTTCACGCCTGGATCGGCTAATCCCCGGCTGTCATCAAGATTCAATTTAGGAGTGGTATTTTTAAAATGTGTAACATCACCTGTCAGCTTTTCATTATAAACATTTGTGCCCTTATTTTGAGCATTAACAGATTTTTCAATAAGATCATTTATTTTAATTTGAATATTATTGAAAGATTTACTTTTCCAATAAATTCTGCCGTCCTGTGCGATAACATAAACGTACGGCGGTTTCACTTTATATTTTTTTGCCGAGTCGCTATCTGTAGCAACGGCAAAGTCAATACTTTTAGCAAACATAATAAAATCAATTGTTTTCATATACTCATCAATTTCTTCCTTTGTTTTGGATGTAACTGCGCCGATATAAACATTTTTATCTTTAAATTGCGTTTTAAGTCTGTTTAATTGAGCTATTGAACGGTTCCAATTATCCATATTATCGCCAAAGAAATATAAGACAAGGACTGAGCCTTTAAATTTAGCGAGAGAAATCATCTGTTTTTTTACTTCTGAATGAAGATGGTTGTCTTTTTTTACTTCGATTTTTTTTGCTGAAATATTATAGCCGAACGCGAATATAAGAAGGAATGATAATACATAAGTTTTCATTGCAATTTCCTCGATTTTAATCGGTTTTGATAATTATTTATATTATATCGGTAAATGTTATAAATATTATGCACTTTTAACGTTTTTTTGTCAAGACGGAGTTGCCTATTGAAACACTCAACTCATTTGCAATCATTTCACATTTGGCTTTAAGGATAAAATAAATATTTTTAATTTTGTCAACGTAAATAGATTTACCCACTTGACATTCGTGACTTTTTTATGTAAAATACACGAAACTAATGTTGTTTTTATGAAATTATATACTTTTTAAAGAAATACATGGAGAATCAAATGGATACTATCATGACTTTGGAAGAAGTCGCTAAATATCTGAAAGTGTCAGAAAGAACCATCGTTGATTGGGTTGCTAATGGCAAGATACCGGGCGGTAAGCTTGGCAATTCATGGCGATTCAGGCGTGGCGACATCGACAACTGGATAAATGAAAAGCTGCGGCCTAATTTATCACAAAACGTGCAGAATTCTTATCCTATAAGGTCGCTTATTCGACCTGACAGAGTTTTTATGACGGATTTCAAAACTAAGGATGAGATATTAAATTTTCTTATTGATAAGAGCTATGATATTCCCGGAATTTCTTCCCGAATGGAGCTTTCCGCGGCGATTTTTGAGCGTGAGAAATTGATGAGTACCGGCATAGGTTTATCGATAGCCATACCTCACGTAAGATTAAACGGTGTTTCAGAAATTTCTGTTTTCATTGCGGTAAACGAGACAGACATCACTGATTACGAGGCCATAGATAACAAACCTGTAAGGATTTTGATATTGATAATTGCCGGGAGGAGCAATCATACGGATTACATAAAAGTTTTGGCAAAGATATCCGGATTGCTGAAAAGCGATTTGACCCGCGAACAAATACTCGCATCGAAATCTGTTAAAGACACATATAGTATTTTAACCAATGCATCTGAATCACTTTAATTCGGCAAAAAAATGAATCTTGGTATTTTTATCCTCTTTGGAATCGGCGTGCTCGGCGGTATAATCAGTGCTTTATTTATCAGAAAATTACGTGTCCCGCAAATCTTAGGTTACATTATTTGCGGATTCATTATCGGTGCGAGTTGTTTGAATATTGTTAAAGTTTCTGATATTCACGCTTTGGAACCGTTTAATATGTTTGCCCTCGGCATCATTGGTTTTCTTGTCGGCGGAGAATTAAGTTTTAAAACTTTCAGGAAATACGGTAAGCAGTTCGCAGCAATATTACTCGGCGAAGGTCTTACGGCATTCTTTCTTGTTTCCGCGGCAACCACCACGATTTTATATTTTGTAACCCATTCGATGGCTATAAGCCTCGCTGCCGGAGTAGTTATCGGTGCGATCAGTTCTGCCACAGACCCCGCGACAACCATAAGTGTGCTCTGGGAATATCGAACCGCAGGGGTGCTTACAACAACTCTTATCGCCATTGTCGCACTTGACGATGCTTTGGCAATGTTTCTTTACGCGTTGGCAACGGGATTATCTCAAATTCTCACAGGCGGCGAAGACGTTAATATTTACAAAGAACTTTTTTCCGTTGGAAAAGAATTAATAAGCGCTCTGCTTCTTGGCGCGTCAGGCGGCTTTATTGTTTCATTTGTGCTGCAAAAAAGTAAACTTTATGATCAAAATATCGCGTCGGCTATTGCTACTTTACTCCTCTGTATGGGTATCGGTATTTATTTCGATTTGGATGTTGTTCTCGTCGCAATGGCAATGGGATTAACCATCGCGAATACTGTTCCAAAACGTTGTCGCGAACTGTTTAAATATATTAAGGAATTATCTATTCCCATTTACGTTTTCTTCTTCGTGCTGATCGGCGCGCGGATTCAGCTTAATCAGATGCCATTATGGTTGTGGGGAATTATTATTTCCTATGTCTTAATACGAACTCTCGGCAAAATGACCGGAGCGTATTATGGAGCTAAAATAAGCAAGGCAAGCGATAACGTTAGAAAATATACCGGATTGGGCCTCGCTGCACAGGGCGGAGTCACAATAGGTCTCTCCATTATGGCGGGATACAAACTTAAAGGGATTACTATTTCCGATGGTTTATCTGTAGGTGATATGGTTATTTTCACTATTGCGACGACTACATTTCTTATTCAAATCGTAGGTCCCAGTTTAGTAAAACTTGCTGTTACACTTGCTAAAGAAACGCACAAAAATGTTACCGAGCAAGATATTATTGAGAAATATAATGCCGGGGATAAAATTGTTAAAGATGTTTCCGTGATTTCACCCGAAACAACATTGAAAGAACTTTTTAATGTTTTGGCACAGAGTGAAAGAACTTTTATTCCATTAACAGATAAACCGGGGAAATTAGTAGGGATTATTTCATTAAACGATCTTAAAGATGTTTTAATCGACCAAACAACCTGGGAATGGGTGCTCGCCGGTGATCTTATGAACCTTGATTTCGAGACGGTATTGAATACTGCCCCTCTTTCAGATGTTTTAGACAAAATGAATCAGATACAAGCTGAGAACATTGCCGTTGTTGATAAAGGAGGAAAATTTGTAGGAATAATTGACAGAAAAAATGTCATAAATAATATCAGAAAAGAAATGATCCTCAGTAAGTCGGAATAAGAAGCCGGTGGATAAAAGGAGATATTGCGGGCACGCAAAATAATCAATATTCAATACGCCACGGGCGCACTTTTAAAGCAGAAATATTTAATGACAAAGTTAAGAATTTTGTAGAAACTTTCGATTGGGATGCGGGTAATATGTGGGTACCGTGGATGTGGTATTAATTTTAATTAATGGGAGTTATGGGAATTATGGGAGGTATATCATTTATCATTTATCATTTATCATTTATCATTTATCATTATGAATTATGAAAACTAAACTATATTATTCAATTATTATTATTTGTCTCGGATTTTTTATTGCCGGATGCGCGGCATTAAAAGAAAAATCCGCCGAAAGCACAGAACAAATGCTCTCCGCGGCAGGTTTTACCATTAAACCGGCGAATACACCTGAAAAGCTTGCTCATTTAAAATCATTAACTCAGGAAAAAATTGTTCGGTATGAAAAAGATGGTAAGATATATTATATATACGCGAATTCATACGAGAAATGTCTCTACATCGGAAATGTAAAAGCATATAATAAATACAAAAAACTCAAACATCAAAAACAGGTCAGTGAGGAAAATGCCGAAAACGCAAGAGATGAATTAATGGCCGAAAATGAAGAAGTTGACAGCACGGGCGCAATGGACTGGGGCTTATGGTCACCGTATGAGTATTGATGAATTATAAAATTTAATATTTTTCTGTTAAATTAGGATTTCGGCTTACACTCTCGCCAACCCCGCTTTTACCGCTGCATTTGCGACCGCCGCAGCCACTTTTTCCCCCACAGATTTATCCAACGGATTTGGAATAATAAATTCTTCGCAAAGTTCATCATCTGTCACACATCTTGCCAAGGCTTCTGCGGCAGCGATTTTCATTGAATCGTCAATTCTTCGTGCGCGAACATCAAGAGCGCCGCGGAAAATTCCCGGAAATCCGAGAACATTATTCACCTGATTAGGAAAATCCGAGCGGCCTGTTCCGACAATTCGTGCACCGGCAGCTTTAGCTTCCTCGGGCATGATTTCCGGAACGGGATTTGCCATAGCGAGAATAATCGGGTCTTTTGCCATTGATTCAACCATTTCCCGGGAAAGGAGTCCAGCTTTTGAAACTCCGATAAAAATGTCGGCGTCACGAACCGCGTCAGCCAACCCGCCGCTCAAATTTTCCGGATTAGTTGACACAAGCATTTTGATTTTCATATCATTGAGATTATCGCGGGATTTTGAAACTATCCCCTTGCTGTCAACAAGAATAACATTTTTCGCGCCGGCAAGCTGAAGAAGTTTTGTGATTGCTATTCCGGCTGAACCGGCGCCATTCATTACGATTTTCAAGTCTTCGAATTTTCTACAGGTAATTTTGTTCGCGTTAATAAGAGCGGCAAGGACAACGATTGCGGTTCCGTGCTGGTCGTCATGAAAGACGGGAATATCCAATTTTTCGATTAGTCGTTCTTCGATTTCAAGCAGCGTGGCGCGCTGATATCTTCGAGATTAATTCCGCCGAATGTCGGAGCAATATTACAAACCGTTTCAACGATTTCATCAACATTTTTTGTCGATAGACAAATCGGGAATGCGTCAACATCACCAAATTCTTTGAATAAAATCGCTTTGCCTTCCATAACAGGCATTCC